>Ga0187887_10000223_pt1 | contig 58746 bp, 48 predicted proteins | sample June2016WEW_7_10_FD_132977 | JGI IMG/M metagenome (GOLD analysis project Ga0187887, IMG submission 132977) | Peatland microbial communities from SPRUCE experiment site at the Marcell Experimental Forest, Minnesota, USA - June2016WEW_7_10 | ecosystem: Environmental > Terrestrial > Soil >... | reverse complement strand
GTCGATGCCGTCGCGCCGATCGGAGTGCCAGCCGCCTCCGTGCCAGCCGCCTCCGTGCCAGCCGCCTCCGTGCCAGCCGCCTCCGTGCCAGCCGCCCCCATGCCAGCCGCCTCCGTTCGATGGAACTCGACCTGCGCCGCCGTGCTCGCCGTCTTGCAGAGCCTGAAGGACTCGGGGGCCGAGGAGCCGCCGGTCGAGCCGCTCATGGCGCAATTGTCGGTCGCGGGAACCGATGCGGCGCTCGCGGGCATCGTGACGCAAATTGCCGATCTCATCAGCTCCCACTGCGAGGCCACGGCGCGCGAGCGGCTCAAGTCAGCGAGCGTGCTGTTCGAAGTGACGGCGCGTCTCGGCGAGATGACCCTGTATCTGACTGAGAGCGGATTGGCGAGCCGTGCCTCGTTCGACGACACCGCCAACCTCGACTCAGGGGTGATGTCGCATGTCCGCGAACTGTCCGCCGAGGTGAATGCCGCCACGGAACTGGCGGCGCTTCAGTCATTGGTGAGCGCCCGGCTGGAAAGCGTGACGCAGCAGATGTCGGATTTTCGTGAGCGCGAGGAGGCGCGCCGCAAGGACCAGGAAAGCCGCACCGCCCACATGCATGAGCGGATCGCGGACTTGGAACGCGAGGCCGAGGAGTTGTATCGCAAGCTCGACCACGAGAAGCACGGAGCGCGTCAGGATGCGTTGACGCGCCTCGCCAACCGCAAATGCTTCGACGAACGGATGGCCCGCCAGATCGGAGGGCAGCGCCGGGACGATGCGCCGGCGGTCATGCTGATCTGGGACATCGACGATTTCAAATCGATCAACGACCGATACGGTCATCGGGCAGGCGACCGGGTGCTCCAAACCGTGGCCAACTGCTTCGTATCGGGACTGCGCACCGAGGACTTCGTGGCCCGGATCGGCGGCGAGGAATTCGTGGTGCTGACGACGGGCGCCACCGCCGCCGCAGCGCTCAGGATCGCAAACGAGCTGCGCGGCGCGGTGGAGGCGTTGCGCTTTCACTTTCGCGGCACGCCGGTGCGTGTCACGGTCTCCTGCGGCATCACGGAGCTGCGCCCGGGGGATACCCCCGCATCGGCTTTCGATCGCGCGGACTCTGCGCTCTATCGCGCAAAGCGGGAAGGCAAGAATCTCTGCATCGCCGCCTGACCGTAGGACGGCGTCGCCGCGGCCGAGATAACGGAGATTTAACCTACTTTGTGGAGTACGCGCACGGATTTTCCGGCGATCCGCCGGATAGAATTCCGGACACACTTTAGTCGTGCCTCCATCTACGCCAGTCGATCGGCTAGATTGCCGACCGCGGAATGCCGCAATGCAGCATCATAAGGCGTATTGAATTTCATGAGCACACCGGAACCCACGCTGCCGCAACCACTCACGGAGCCCGCCCTCGGAGGTTCCGTCGGCTACGCCGGGGCCGCCACCCAAAGGCGCAGTGTCGCCGGCGTACGCAGCTGGCTGCTCACCGCGGTTTTGTTCCTGGTGCCGGTCACGGCGTACTGGCCGACCACCTTCCACGACTTCGGGCTGCGGGACGACTACTCGAACCTTCGCGAAGCGCACGAAGAACCGGGGAAAATTCTGCAATTTTGCGCATCCCATGCCCGGCCGATTTACGGGCTGCTGCTGCAATCGACGTATGCGCAAACCACCACGGTCGAAAACTTGCGTTGGATGCGTCTGGCCGCCTCGCTCATCCTCGGCGCCATCTCATGGGTGATGTTTCGCGGCCTGCGCGCGCTCGGTTGGTCATTCGACGCCAGCTTGGGCGTTGCCCTGATGCTCGGCCTGTTGCCTGCCTCGCAGGTCATCGCCTCCTGGGCCGTGGGATGGCCTTATGCGATGAGCGCCCTGCTCGCGCTCGGCGCGTTCTTCGCGGTGGAGAATGCGCTCGCGCTCGCGCCGACCGCGGTCACCAGGCGGCTGCAAGGACGGCTCCTCGCCCATTGGCTGGTTGGCTTGGGGCTCATGGTGGTCAGCGCGCTGAACTATCAGCCGAGCGCCTTGTTTTACGTGGTCCCGCTGGCCGGCGCGGTGATCGCACAGCGCCGCCGCGGTTTGGCGCAAACCGCGCGATGGATGGGTGCCCACCTGTCGTTCGTCGCAGCCGCCCTCGCGCTGGCTTACTTCACCATGACGGCGCTGTATTCGATGGGGGTGTTCTTCAAGTCCGGACGCGTGGCCTTCGAGCACCATTGGGGCGAGAAGGCCGTCTGGCTGCTCGGTGAGGCCCTGCCGAACGCCCTCGGCATGCTGGTGCTGAACGACAACAACCATCACGATCACTGGCTTTACCTGGGTGGTGCCGGATTGACCGGTGCGCTGCTGCTCGCCGGCGCCTGGCTGGAATGGCGGCGGCAAGGACGCGAGCGCGGCTTGATCTGGCTCTGTGCACTGATCGTGCTGCCGCTCGTCGCGTTCGGCATCAGCCTGGTCGCCTCCGAGCGCTATGCCACCTACCGAACCCTGCTCGCGATGAGTGCGGTGCTCGTGTGCTTCCTCGCCGCTTCGCTCGGTGCGCTGACCGAACGATGGAGCGTTGCGAACCGCCGCCTGCTCGCATCGATTCTCTTGGCCGTCGCATTTTTGACCGCCCGGCACCACGCCTATGCGCTGATCGCCGTCCCGCAGGGCAACGAGTGGCAGCTCATCCTCGACGGTGCCAAGCAAGTCCGACTGGGCGTGGGCTCGCACCCGCGCATCTTCGCGATCGCCTCGACCCCCGCCGACATCTCGACCTCGACCATTTATCACGACGAATTCGGGTCGCTGTCGTCGAACTCGGAATGGGTCCCGACGGAGATGTTCAAGCGCGCCATGCATGACCTGCATCCCGGCATCGCGAACCTCAATTCGCGCTATGTGTTCGCGACCGGCCCCGCGCTTCCGGCCGACCAGCAATTCGATCTGATTATCGATATGCGCCGGCTGCGGCAGTTCTATTCCGACAATTGATCCGCGCTCAAAAGCCCAGGAAGTCGCTCATCCGTTTGTAGAGGATGGCGGCCTTGACCCCCGCCGGCCAGAAGGGGTGCAGCGCGATCGTCTTCATATCCGTCACCGGCATGTCGATCGGAACGTCGGGTTGCATGATCCGCCGTGCCAGTTGAGCCCCCATGGCGGTGGCCATCGCCACCCCACGGCCGTTGTAGCCCACCGAAACCACCACTCCCGGCGCCGGCTCGTGAACGTGCGGATAGTGATCGCGCGTCATGGCGAGGCGCCCTCCCCAGGCATGCGTCCAGCGCACCCCCGCGAGGACGGGCCAAAGCTTGCGCGCGTAGGCCAGAAGATGCGGGATGGCGCCGACGCAATGGATCTCCCGCATCGGTCCGCGCCCGCCGATGAGCAGACGTTGGCCGGAATCGATGCGGTAATACACGGTAATCGCACCGCTCTCGTAGAGAACCGAGCGGCTCGGCATGATTGCGCGGGCGAGCGTGTCGGGAAGCCGGTCGGAGGCCGCGATGGCCCCGAACAGGGGCACTATCGTGCGCCGTAGATCGGGCCACAGGCGATCCGTGTAGCCGTTGGTGGCAAGTACCACGTGCGAAGCGACCACGGAGCCGCCTGCCGTGTCGAGGCGCCATGCGCCCGCCTCTCGCGTCGCCCGCGACACCCGCGTCCCACCGTGCACAGCTGCCCCGGCGCCGATCGCCGCCTGCGCAAGGCCGCGGGCAAAGCTGAGTGGATTGAGATCTCCGCCACGTCGATCCAGCATCGCACCGACGTAGCGCTCGGTGCCGGTCAGCGCAGCAATGCCGGCGCGCTGCAGATACTCGACCGGAGCGCCGCGCCGCGCGAATTGATCGACGGTGGTGCGGATCGCGGCGGCATGTTTGGGTCGCACAGCCGCGCGCAAGGTGCCGTTGCGTCGCGCGTCGCACGCAATGCGATGCCGATCGATGAGATCGAACACCAGGGACGGCGCCGCGCCGGCGAGCGCATTCATGCGTCGCCCGAGATCCGGGCCGAAATCGCGCTCGACCGTTTCCGGGTCGAGTTTCAAGCCCGGGTTGACCTGGCCGCCGTTGCGCCCGGACGCACCGAATCCAGGATCCTCTGCCTCCAGGAGCACCACCCGGGCGCCGGCCTCGGCGGCATGCAGCGCCGTGGAAAGCCCGGTGATCCCACCGCCCACAATGGCAATATCTACGAGCACCGAGCCCTGGAGGGGCGGCGTCGGCGGTGCGGGCTCGGCGGTATCACGGTAGAGAATCGACATATTTTTCGGCGAGCTTGCCAGATCGTCGCGTGCGGCGCGCAATCGTCTTGATTCAGATCCCGGCCGCGTCCATGATCGGGTCATCGCAAACGGGATGGAACACAATGCAATATGAAGGTGTGGGCGGGCTGATCGTTCTGGTCGCGGACGTTTGGGCAATCGTGAATATTTTTCAAAGCGGCGGGAGCACCGGAGACAAAGTGCTCTGGACGGTGCTGGTAGTGGTGCTGCCCATCCTCGGATTCATTCTCTGGTATTTCTTCGGACCGCGGACCGGCCGCGCGTGAAAAGCTGCGCGCGTGAGCAGCTGATTCAGGCGACGCGCACCTCGGCCGTGGGCCTGCTCGGGCCTACCAACATCGCGGCTTCGTAGTAGCTGTCGCGTAACGCGGAATCTACCGCGGTGAACAGCCGCTCGCGCGCGATGTGAGCGTCGGGTCCCCGAGGGTTGGCCATCGTTTCCAAGTGAAAAACGGTCGTATCCAGAGCCTTTTGCAAATTATGAGCGCGGTCCGCGGAAGCGGCACCGGCACTTCTCGCAGCCAGAACGCTCCGATCGAGAAGCCTGAGCTCTTGGGTGAGAGCGGCCAATTGACGGGTGCAAAGCTCCACGGCCGCGACCGCTCGCGGGCTCTCGAACCCCGCAAGCGCCCGCACGTCCTCCCGCGCGCCCTTGAGAACCCGATCGAGCCGGTCGAGCCACTCTACCCACGATAGCGAACTATGCATGCGTTCCAGTCCTGTGAAAGGGGGGTCTTAGGATCGTCTCAACCGCGCGTCGATAAGCGCTATTATTTTGGACGGCCAGAGTACCTTCGTTCCGAAGGCCTGGCCAGAGTGGCAACGACCGAGATGCGGTCGCCCACAAGAATCTCTCGAATAATATATTTTAACTCATTGAATAATTTATATAAATTAGGATAAAAATGCGACGACCTGGTCATGAGGGGCACCAGCTCCACGGTCTCTCCTGGCTGCGCGCCAGCGTCCTCGGTGCAAACGACGGCATCGTGTCGACCTCGAGCCTGATCCTCGGCGTCGCGGCCGCGCATTCCAGCCATTCCAGTATCGTCTTGAGCGGCATCGCCGGACTGGTGGCGGGAGGCATGTCGATGGCCATCGGCGAATACGTCTCCGTGCATTCGCAGGCGGACAGCGAAGCCGTGGCCCTTGCGCAAGAGCGCGAGGAACTCAAGCATGACCCCGTCGGAGAGCGGCGGGAGCTCACCGAGATCTACGTTCGCCGAGGACTCGAGTCGGGTCTTGCCCGGCAGGTGGCCGAGCAATTGATGGCGCACGATGCGCTCGCGGCTCACGCGCGCGATGAGCTCGGTTTCTCCGCCCGCTCGATCGCGCGTCCCCTGCAGGCCGCAGGCGCGTCCGCAGGAAGCTTCGCGACAGGAGCCATAATCCCTTTGTTAGTCGCATGGTTATCGAGTGAATCTTATGTAATTCCGCTGACCGTCGCGGCCTCGCTGATCAGCCTGTTTGTTTTGGGCGCGATATCCGCGAGGGCGGGTGGCGCACACCTGCTGACGGCCGCGTTGCGGGTGACGCTGTGGAGCGCATTGGCGATGGGCGTCACCGCGGGGGTCGGCGCGCTGGTGGGTGTCGCTGGCTGAACTCGAGTTCAAGTAAAGGTTTAAGTATGCCTGTGAACAATCTGATCAATCGCCGAATCGTTTTGGCGGCGCGACCACAGAAAGCCGCCACGCTCGAATGCTTTCGGCTCGAGTCTTCGCCCGTCCCTGACCTGCGCGAGGGCGAACTGTTGCTGCGCACCGTTTGGCTGTCGCTCGACCCCTACATGCGGGGACGCATGAGCGATGCGCCCTCCTATGCACCGCCAGTCGCGATCGGCCACGTGATGACCGCCGAAACGGTGGCGCGCGTCGAGCGCTCGCGACATCCCAACTTCCGCGAGGGTGACTGGGTGTTGGCGCCGAGCGGCTGGCAGGCGTATGCGGTGTCGACGGGTCAAGGAATCGCGAAACTGTCGCCGCAGATCGGCTCGCCCTCGCACGCGCTCGGCGTCCTCGGCATGCCGGGCTTCACCGCCTTCATCGGACTGCTCGACATCGGCAAACCGAGGCCCCGGGAGACCGTGGTGGTGGCCGCCGCGACGGGCGCGGTAGGCTCCATGGTCGGACAGATTGCGAAGCTCAAGGGCTGCCGCGTCGTCGGTGTCGCCGGCGGCGCAGAGAAATGCGCTTGGGCGCTCCAGGGCCTCGCGTTCGATGCCTGCATCGATCATCACTCGCAGGACTTTGCGGTAACGCTCGCGGCGGCGTGTCCGAACGGCATCGACGTGTACTACGAGAGCGTCGGCGGCAAGGTCTTCCGCGCCGTCGTGCCGCTGCTCAACCCGCACGCGCGCATCCCCGTCTGCGGGCTGATTTCTCAGTACAACGAAGCTGCGCCGCCGACCGCCGCGGAGTCGGTACCGGGATTGATGCGCCAGATCCTGGTCAAGCGGCTCGCCCTGCGCGGCTTTATCATCTCCGACGGGTTCGAGCATCGTCGACCGGACTTTCTCGACTCGATGAGCGGCTGGCTGCGCGAGGGCAAGATCAAGTACCGCGAAGACATCGTCGAAGGACTCGAGAACGCGCCGGGCGCCTTTCTGGGACTTTTGGCGGGGCGCAATTTCGGCAAGCTGGTGGTCCGAGTGAGCGCCGACGCGTGAGCCGCGGCTGCGGCACATCGGCTTTGCTGCGCGTCGCGCAGATGCAAGAGGCCGACCGCCTGACGGAGGCCGCGGGAACCGCCGGCCGGGACCTCATGCAGAACGCCGGTGCCGCGGTCGCCCGGGAAGCGTTGGCCCGCTGGTCGGCGCGACCCGTCGCCGTGCTGTGCGGCCCGGGCAACAACGGTGGCGACGGTTTCGTCGCGGCGAGCGTGCTGGCATCCGCCGGCTGGCCGGTCCGGGTCGGGCTGATGAGACAGGTCGGCGCGCTGCGCGGCGATGCCGCTTTCCACGCCGCGCGCTGGAAGGGACCGGTCGAGCCGCTCGATGCGCGCGTTCTCGAGGGGTCCGAACTCGTCGTGGATGCGATCTTCGGCGCGGGCTTGAGCCGGCCGCTCGAGGCGGACGTGGTGCAGGTACTTCGCGCGGCCGCCGATCGTGGCATCGACGTGATCGCCGTCGACGTGCCGAGCGGCGTGATGGGCGACACCGGCGAGTCGTTCGGCGCCGTCAAGGCCAGCCTCACGGTCACCTTCACACGCAAGAAGCCCGGACATCTGCTGCTGCCCGGGCGGGATCTGTGCGGAATCCAGGTCGTCGCGGACATCGGAACGCCGGCGAGCGTGCTCGAGGGCATCGCTATCGATACCTGGGAGAACGGCCCTGCCCTCTGGCGTCATCGGCTGCCTCAGCTCGAGGCCTCGGAAAACAAGTACAGCCGCGGACATGCGCTGCTGGTGGGCGGTTATCCAACCACCGGTGCAGCGCGCATGGCGGCGCGGGCTGCTGCGCGCATGGGCGCAGGCCTCACCACCATCGCCGTCCCGGAACGCGCACTCGACGTGTACGCAGCAGCGCTGACCAGCATCATGGTGAGGCCGCTCGCGAGCGCTTCGGACTTTCCGCATCTGCTGGACGATCGGCGCTTTAGCGCGCTTCTGATCGGTCCGGGGGCGGGCACGGGCGCGGAGACTCGCGAGCGTGCGCTCGCGATGCTCGGCACCGGCCGCGCGGTGGTGTTGGACGCCGATGCGATCACGGTGTTCGCGCAGGATCCGCGGGCCTTGTTCGCCGCCGTCCGCGGCCCCTGCGTGATCACGCCGCACGATGGCGAGTTCGCCCGCCTGTTCGATGCATCGGGAGACAAGCTGACCCGGGCGCGGCGGGCGGCCCGCCAGAGTGGTGCGCTGATCGTGCTGAAAGGTGCCGACACCGTTATCGCCGCACCCGACGGCAGGGCCGTCATCAACGCGAACGCGCCCCCCACTCTCGCGACCGGCGGCTCGGGCGATGTACTGGGAGGCATGATCTTGGGACTTTTGGCGCAGGGAATGGACGCCTTTGCCGCCGCCGCCGCGGCGGTATGGCTGCACGGCGCAGCGGCCCGGGATTTCGGGCCGGGTTTGTTGGCGGAGGATCTGCCGGATTTGCTCCCGGGCGTGCTGCGACGACTCGCGTGACGGCCTGGTTCCCGCGCATCACCGCTCACTCGCTCGTCATCGTACTGAGCCTGCTCACGTACGTCCTCACCACGCGCGCGGAACACGAGCGGCGGCCGCCCGCGACCGCGATCGGCTGGGTGCTGGGGATGATCGCGCTGCCCTATGCAGCGCTGCCCATGTACTTGCTGTTCGGACGGCGCAAACTGCCGCGGCGTTTTTTCCCGTGCTTGTCGGCGCCCTCCCCCGCCCAGCATTGGGCGGAGGGTCTCATCGAGAGCTTCGGCCTGCCGGGCGCGGCACCCTCGCGGGTGCGCATGCATCAGAACGGCGAACAGGCGCGCAGCGCCTTGTTCGAGACGATGCGCCGGGCAAATCGCCGCCTCGATATCTGCACCTACATATTGGGCCGTGACGCGTTCGGTGAGGAAGTCACCCAAGCTCTTCTCGCCTGCGTCGAACGCGGCGTGCGGGTGCGCTTTTTGATCGATGGGGTCGGCGCCATCTGGCTGCCGCGATCCTGGTTCAAGCGCATGCGGGCGGCCGGGGCGGAGATCGCGGTGTTCTCACCGCTGCTCGCGCGCAGGACCCAGGGTCCGCGGAACCTGCGCAACCACCGCAAATGGGTGGTCGCCGACGGGGATCTGCTCTGGAGCGGAGGTCGGAACCTCGCTGCCGAGTATTTCTGCGGCGCGCCCGGCGTCGTACCGTGGGCCGATTTGTCGTTCGATCTCGAGGGCTCCGTGGCGGCGTCGGCGGCAAACCAATTCGAGTCGGACTGGACCGCGGCGGGCGGGAAGCCCGCGGCTCGTGCCGCCGTCACCGCGGGAGAGGACGCCGCCGGCCGCGCGCAATTTCTGCCGAGCGGACCCGATCAGACGGAAGACACCGTCCGATCGCTGCTGATCGACGCCTGCTACCACGCGACCGAGCGCATGCTCGCGGTCACGCCTTACTTCGTGCCCGACGCGAGCCTGGAGACGGCGATCCGGCTCGCCGCCCGCCGTGGCGTGAAGATCGATCTGTGCATCCCGGCCAGATCGAATCACCGGCTGGCGGACTTCGTGCGCAACCGCGCATTGCGCGCGTTGTCGAGTGCGGGCGTTTCGATCCATCTGCTGCGCGACATGAATCACGCGAAGGCGGTGGTGTTCGACCGCAGCCTCGCTGTTTGCGGCTCGCCCAACTTGGACTCGCGCAGCCTCTTGCTGAACTATGAGTCCGCGGTCGTGTTCTACGACAAGATCCAGATCGAGTGGCTGGCGACGTGGATTCAGGACCTCATTCCCCAGGCGCAAGCGTTCGAGAACCAGCCGCCGGGATTGTGGCGGGATCTGGCGGAGGGATTACTGCTGACGGTTGCGTATCAGCTGTAGGAGGTTGCCTACACGGGATTATTCGATCCATCGGAAGTCCACGCATAGTATTCTGTCCCGTGCAGGACGGGTTGCAGGTGTCACGTGGAGTTCAAGGATTATTACAAGGTGATGGGCGTGGCGCGCGATGCCACCGAGGCGCAGATCAAGCAAGCGTATCGAAAGCTCGCCCGAAAATACCATCCCGATGTGAGCAAGGAGCCGGACGCGGAGGCCCGATTCAAGGAAGTGGGCGAAGCGTACGAGGTGCTAAAAACCCCCGAAAAACGTGCCGCGTATGACCGCCTCGGGTCCGGTCCACGCCCGGGTGAGGACTTTCGTCCGCCGCCGGACTTCGGCTCGGGGTTCGAATTCTCAGGCGCCGGCCGGTCGGGTGGCGGCGAGGATTACAGCGATTTTTTCGAGTCGCTGTTCGGCCGGGCGGCGGCGGGCGCGAACCGCGGCGGCCGGCATCATTTTGATACCGGCCGCGGCGAGGATCATCACGCGAAGATCATGCTCGACCTCGACGCGGCACTTCACGGCGGCTCGCGAAGTTTCACGCTGCGCGTGCCCGAACTCGACGCTGAAGGTCGGCTGGCGATGCAGGAGCGCGTGCTCAACGTGCAGATACCGAAGGGCATCCTTCCCGGGCAGACCATCCGGCTGGCAGGCCAGGGGTCCCGGCCGCACGAGGCGGCCGGACAAACGGGCACCGCTGCGGGTGACCTGTACATCGAAGTCGAGTTTCAGCCGCATCCGTTGTATCGGATCGATGGCCGCGATCTGTATCTCGATCTGCCGGTGGCGCCGTGGGAGGCCGCGCTCGGCGCCAGCGTGAAGGCGCCGACGCCCGGCGGTGTGGTTGACTTGAAAATCCCGGCCGGGTCGCATGCCGGGACCAAATTGCGGCTCAAGGGCCGCGGGATGCCCGCATCGCCTGCGGGCGATTTTTACGTCGTGCTGCAAATCGCATTGCCGCCCGCATCCGACGAGAAGGCCAAGACGGCTTATCGCGTCCTGTCGGAGGCGATGCCGTTCAATCCCCGTGCAAGCCTTGGAGTGTAAGCCATCATGTCCTTGCCCGATGAACCCTATTTGATCGGTGAGATTTTCGATGAAGGCTTCGCCTTGAGCGTGAACGATTTGACGCGCATGTTCGCCGTGGATGAACGGCACGTCGTCGAGTGGGTGGAGGAAGGCGTCATCAGCGTGATCGAGGTGGATGGCGCCCAATGGCGCATCAGCGGCACGCAACTGCGCCGTGCAAGGATCGCGCTGCGGCTCGAACGCGATCTCGGCGTCAATCCAGCGGGCGTGGCGCTGGCGCTCGAATTGCTGGAAGAGCTCGAACGATTCCGCCGTGAACGCGGGAGTGGCCGCTCATGAGCGCGCCGCTGCGCACGCCGCAATCGGATGCTTTCGTGTTCTTCGGCGCGACTGGCGACCTTGCATTCAAGCAGGTGTTCCCGGCACTCAACGCGCTGGTGAACCGGGACGGCCTCGACATTCCGATCATCGGCATGGCGCGGGCGGGATGGGATTTGGAAAAGCTTCGCGCTCGCGCGCGGGAAAGCCTGGAGAAAGCCGGCAAGTTCTCCGCGCAGGAATTCGCGAAACTGTCGGCTCAGCTGCGCTACGTCGACGGCGATTATGCGGATCCCGCGACGTTTCAAAAATTACGCAAGGAGCTTGGTTCGGCGGCGCGCCCGATCCATTATCTCGCCATTCCGCCGAGCATGTTCTCGAGCGTCGTGCAAGGTCTTGCGAAATCGGGCTGTGCGCAGAACGCGCGCGTCATCGTCGAAAAACCTTTCGGCCGGGATCTGTCCACGGCACAAGCGCTCGACAAAACTCTGCACGAGGTGTTTCCGGAGGAGTCGATTTTCCGCATCGATCATTACCTCGGCAAGGAGGCGGTGCAGAACCTGCTTTTCTTCCGTTTCGCGAACACTTTCCTCGAGCCCATCTGGAATCGGCACTACGTCAAGGATGTGCAGATCACCATGGCCGAGACGTTCGGAGTCGAGGGTCGGGGCGCGTTCTACGAGGAGACGGGCGCGGTGCGCGACGTCGTCCAGAATCATCTGCTGCAGGTGATCTCGCTGCTCGCCATGGATCCGCCGCCGGGCGGCCAGGAAGCCGGGGCGCACCAGGCCGAGAAGCTGCGGCTGTTCCGCGCCATGCGGCCGCTCGATCCGGGCCGGGTGGTGCGCGGCCAGTTTCGCGGCTACCGCGAAGAGAAGGGGGTGAAGCCCGACTCGCAGGTGGAAACCTTCGTGGCGCTCAAGCTCCACATCGACACCTGGCGGTGGGCGGACGTGCCGTTTTACGTCCGTACCGGGAAATGCCTGCCGATCACCGCCACGCAGGTCGTCGTCACGTTGAAGAAACCCCCTCTTCCGCTCTTCGAGGCGAGCGGCGCGATGCCCCGGAATTATTTCCGCCTGCGGCTGAGCCCCGAAGTGGTGATCGGCGCCGGCGCACTGGTGAAGCGCAGCGGCGAGGAAATGCATGGGGAGCCGGTGGAACTCATCGCCCGCCATCACACTCAGAGCGACAAGTCTCCCTACGAGCGCCTGCTCGGCGATGCGGTGCGCGGCGATACGTCGCTGTTCACGCAGGACGACTGTGTCGAGGCGGCGTGGCGGGTCGTCGATCCCGTGCTCCACGGCCCGCTTCCGGTGGTGCCCTACGATCCGGGGACCTGGGGTCCGGCGGAGGCGGACAAGATCATCGAGGGCGGCGACAGCTGGCACAATCCGACGGCCGAGACCTCCGCACCGTGCTGACCGGGGGTGAAGTGGTGTTCCTCCTCGACGTGGACAACACACTGCTCGACAACGACGCTTTCGCAGAGGAACTGGGTGCGCAGCTCGAAAAATGGTTCGGGGTAGAGCATCGAAAGCGCTACTGGCAGATCTTCGAGGATCTGCGGACGAAGGTCGGTGTCGCGGACTACTTGGGAAGCCTGCAGGCGTTTCGTGCGGGCGTGGACGATGACCCCATGCTCCTGCAAATGTCGCATTTCCTGCTGGATTTTCCGTTCCAGAAGCTGCTCTTCCCCGGCGCGCTTTCAGCCATCGCGCATCTTCGCGCCATGGGGCGGGCGGTGGTATTGTCGGACGGCGATGTAGTGTTCCAGCCGAGAAAGATCCAGCATGCCGGCATCTGGGACGCGGTGCAGGGAGCGGTGCTGATTTACGTGCACAAGGAAAAGGTCATGGATCATGTGCAGAAGCGCTATCCGGCCTCGCATTACGTGGTGGTGGACGACAAACCCAATCTGCTCGCCGCGATGAAGCTGGTCATGCAGGAGAAATTGACCACGGTATTCGTCCGCCAGGGGCACTACGCCCTGGCCGCCGGGTCCAACTCGGTGACGCCGCCGCCCGATCGAGTGATCGAGCGCATCGGCGACCTCACCACCCTCAACTCATCGGACTTCAAGGTGCGACCATGACCACGACCCAAGACCTGCACAAACTCGGACAAAGTCTGTGGCTCGACCACATCACGCGCGGGATTCTCGACGACGGCACACTCAAGCGCTACATCGACGAGCTGTCGGTCACCGGACTGACCTCGAACCCCACCATCTTCGATGAAGCGATCGGCGGCTCCGCCCTGTACGACCAGAGCATCCAACAGAAGGCGCGCAGCGGTTTGTCGGGCGAGACGTTGTTCGTCGACCTGGCGCTCGAGGATCTGCGCCGTGCCGCCGATCTGTTCCGGCCCGAGTTCGAGCGCACCCGCGGCATCGACGGCTGGGTGTCGATGGAGGTGTCTCCGCTTCTCGCCAGCAACACGCAGGCCAGCATCGAGGCGGCGAGGCGGATCCACGAACTCGCGGACCGACCGAACCTTTACGTCAAGATCCCGGGCACCCCGGAAGGCGTGCGCGCCATCGAGGAGGCCATTTTCTCCGGCATTCCGGTCAACGTCACCTTGCTGTTCTCGCGCGAACAATACCTCGCCATCGCGGAGGCCTACCTGCGCGGCATCGAGCGGCGCATCGCGGCCAAGCTCGATCCGAAGGTAAGCTCGGTCGCCTCGATCTTCGTCAGCCGTTGGGATCGGGCAGTTGCCGGCAAGGTGCCGGCGGAACTCGCCAACCGGCTGGGAATCGCCATCGCGGGCCGCATTTACCGTGCACACTGCGACCTGATCGCGAGCCGGCGTTGGCGCGATCTTGCGGCGGCCGGCGCGCTCAAGCAGCGCATGCTGTGGGCCAGCACCGGCGTGAAGGATCCGAAGGCACCGCAGACCCTGTACGTCGAGGCGCTGGCCGCTCCGGAAACCATCGATACCATGCCCGAGAAGACGCTGCTCGCCTATGCAAAGGAAGGCAGGATCCGCGGGGTGATGCCGACCGACGGCGCCGAGGCGGAGAAGACGTTGGCGAGTTTTACCGGCGCGGGAGTGGACCTGGACGCGCTCGCGAAACAGCTGCAGCTCGAGGGCGCGCAATCCTTCGTCAAATCGTGGAGCGAACTCATGCAAAGCCTTCTCGACAAGAGCAAGGCGCTGGCCGCATCGTGAGCGGCAAAATCGATCCCCTGGCGGGGCAACCGGCGCCGGCGTCGCGGCTCGCGAACATCCCGAGGCTCATCACCGCCTATTACAGCTTGAAGCCCGACCCGGGGGTCGCCGCTCAGCGCGTCGCCTTCGGTACTTCGGGACACCGCGGCAGCTCGCTCGAGTCGAGCTTCAACGAGGTGCACGTGCTGTCGATCACCCAGGCGATCTGCAATTACCGCAAGCAAAAGGGCATCGACGGGCCGTTGTTTCTGGGCTTCGACACGCACGCCCTGTCGGCACCCGCCTTTGCCACCACAATCGAAGTCCTCGCCGCGAACGGCGTCGAGGTCATGACGGCGGCGGATGACGAATACACGCCGACGCCCGCGGTGTCTCACGCCATCCTGACTTACAACCAGGGGCGTACTGCAGGGCTTGCCGACGGCATCTTGATCACGCCTTCCCACAATCCGCCCGACAGCGGTGGGTTCAAATACAACCCGCCCGACGGCGGTCCGGCGGACACGGACGTGACGTCGTGGATCGAGGCCAAAGCCAATGCGCTGATCGAATCCGCACTGGCCGGCGTGGCGCGCATGGACTTTGCCCGCGCGCGGCGCGCGGCCACCACACACTCCCACGACTATCTGGGCCGCTATGTGGACGACCTCGCTCACGTGGTCGACCTGGAGCTGATCCGCGGCTCGCGAATCCGCATGGGCGTCGATCCGCTGGGCGGTGCCGGCGTGCACTACTGGGCCCGCATCGCGGAGCGATATGGCATCGATCTGCACGTGGTCAACGACGTGGTCGACCCGACATTCGCCTTCATGTCCCTGGACTGGGACGGAAAGATCCGCATGGACCCGTCCTCACCGTATGCGATGCACCGGCTCATCGGCCTCAAGGACAAGTACGACATCGCCTTCGCCTGCGACACGGATCACGACCGGCACGGCATCGTCACCGCGAGCACCGGCCTTTTGCCCCCCAACCATTATCTGTCGGTGGCCATCGACTATCTGTTCCGCCACAGGCCCGGGTGGAAGGCGAATTGCCGCGTCGGCAAGACCATCGTCTCGAGCGCCCTCATCGACCGCGTGACGGCGCGCCTCGGGCGCTCGCTGTACGAAGTGCCCGTGGGGTTCAAATGGTTCGTGCCCGGCTTGAGCTCGGGCGACCTCGGCTTCGGCGGCGAGGAAAGCGCAGGGGCTTCATTCTTGAGGATGGACGGCCGTGCCTGGAGCACCGACAAGGACGGCATCGTGCCCTGCTTGCTCGCGGCGGAGATCACCGCGCGTAACGGCCGCGATCCCGGTGAGGCGTACCGGGCGCTGGTGCGCGATCTGGGGGAGCCGTTCGCCGATCGCGTCGACGCCCCCGCGACCTTCGAGCAGAAGAAAAAGCTCTCCAAGCTCGACCGCTCGCAGGTGCGGATCGAGAATCTTGCCGGCGAACGCATCGAGGCGGTGCTGACGCGCGCGCCCGGAAACGACGCGGCGATCGGCGGCGTCAAGGTGTGCGCAAAGAACGGCTGGTTCGCGGCCAGGCCGTCGGGCACGGAGGATATCTACAAGATCTACGCCGAGAGCTTCTTGGACTTGGGACACCTGGCCAAGATTTTGAGCGACGCGCAGGCCATCGTCGACGCTTCGCTGGCGCATTAGCCGGGGCAACGCAGCCTTGGGCGTCGAGTTGACCGAGGCCGCGAAACGGCTCCTGCCCTGGCTGGTGGCCGTCGGCTTCTTCATGGAAGCGCTCGACACCACCATCCTCAACACGGCCGTCCCGGATATCGCACACGCGCTCAAGGTGCCTCCTCTGGACATGAAGGCCGTGCTCGCGAGCTATACGCTGAGCCTCGCGGTGTTCATCCCGATCTCGGGCTGGGTGGCCAATCGCTTCGGGACGCGGCGGGTGTTCGCATCCGCCATCGGCATTTTCACGCTCGGCTCCTTCCTCTGCGGCCTCTCGACCAACATCCACGTGCTGGTGGCTTGCCGGATCCTGCAAGGCTGCGGCGGCGCCATGATGCTGCCCGTGGGCCGCCTCACCATGGTGCGCACCTTCGCGAAATCCGAATTGATCCGCGCCATGAGCTTCGTGGCCATTCCGGGGCTCATCGGCCCGATGCTCGGGCCGCTGCTCGGCGGATTGATCATCGCCTACTTTCACTGGAGCGTGATCTTCTTCGTCAACATCCCGATCGGCCTCGTGGGTCTGTTTTTGGTGCGCAAGCACTTGCCGAACTACGTGGCGGAGAGAAATTATCCGCTGGATTTCGTCGGGCTGGTGCTGTTCGGAGCGGGCGTGTCGCTCCTGTCCTACGTGCTGGAAGTGTTCGGCGAGCACACGCTGAGCGGGCGCGAGGTCATCGGGCTTTTGGCGATCTCGGCGGCGCTGCTCGCCGCTTACGGCCTGCATTCGGTGCGCACACGGCATCCGCTCCTGCGTTTGAGCCTGGTGCGCATTCGAAGCTTCCGCGTCGCGGTTTCGGGCAACTTGCTGACCCGGCTCGGCATCGGCGGCCTGCCGTTCCTGCTGCCGCTCCTGTACCAGGTGGGCCTGCATTACACGCCAATCCAGTCCGGACTCATGATCATGCCGCAGGCACTGGCCGCCATCAGCTTCAAGTTCACGCTGCCGGTCATTCTCAGGAAGTTCGGCTACCGGCAGGTTTTGATCGCAAACACCGTCATGCTCGGTGTGATGCTGATTCTGTTCTCGCTGATCGATGTGGGTACCCCGGGATGGCTGATCGCAGCCCTGGCCTTCGCGTTCGGATTCTTCACCTCGACCCAATACACCAGCATGAACACGCTGGCATTCGCGGACGTGAGCGGCGAGCAGGCAAGCGCCGCCAGCACCATCGCGAGCACGGTGCAGCAGATGGCGGTGAGCTTCGGCGTGGCGTCGGCCTCGTTGGCGGCCGCGGTGTTCATTCCGGATCACACCCGCGCAACCGCGCCGGAGATGATCCGCGGAATCCATCTTGCGCTGCGCTTGCTCGGCGCCTGGACCATCGTATCGACGGTCGTGTTCAGCGAGCTCAAGGCGAGCGACGGGGACGCGGTGAGCGCGCACAAGGCGGGGGTTGCGGCGGGGTGATCGCATGATGGCACCAGAGGCATGGCGCAGTCGCTACCGTTCAGAATATTCTGAACGCTCCTCGACTTTGTACCCTTCGGGAAGATCCCATAGCGAGGCACTCGGACTGCCCGGATGTATCGACGTGAGCGTGCCCTCGCGAATCAGGCTGTCATATTTGAATTCACGTATCAGCAGCGGCACTCCGCCCAGATGCACGAGATCCGGCCACCAGTCGGAAAGACCGAAGTCCACGCCGAGCGCCCACTTGCCGCCCTGCCGGAACGCGCTCAAGACGTGCATTGCGTCCAGTATGTCGGGGCCGCCGGGCACCGCGGCCGGCGGCGCGACGCAAAGCTCCAGACGCTTCTCGTCGCTCTCGCGCTCCTCCCAGATACGGCACGTATGCCCGTCGACCGACTCGAACCGTACGGTCATGGCGTATGCACGCGGCGCGGATGCGAGCAGCCTCGCGCTGGCTTGTTTCAGGTCGGACACCTTGCGCTCGGCCGCCGCGCGATCTTCCGGCGCCGCGGCCGCCGCCGCTTCCTGGAGCTGCCTCACGGCATCGGCATAGTGCGCGATGACCTGGCTCAATGTCGCGTGTTTCAGCACGCGGATGGTTCGCGACGCATCCTCGATCACATACACTGTCTTATCTTTGAACAGGTACACCGTTTTGGCATTGGCCGCGCCCACGCGAACCTTGCCGCTTTCAACGAAATACCGGGTGACGGCGGGCGCGGGCGAGCCCACGGACGCCGGGGCCATGTTCGATTGATCGACCTCTTGGACGCTGAAGTCATAAGCGACTCCCGCGTTGACAATGACTGGACAAAAAAACAGCGCGAAGGCATACCTCAAAGCCGACGTTCCCCCGATCGTGGTGCAGAACGAAGAGTAGCAAAATTTCAATGATTCGCTTTCTTCAACCCCAATGGCTCTGGCTGCTCGCGTGGGTGCCGCTGGTGGTGATCTGGCGCGGCCGGCCGGGGCCGGTGGCCGCGATCGAGTATTCCAACGTGGGCCTCGCGCGCGAGGTCGCCCAGGTGAGCCGCAGCCGCGCCGGTCGCTGGCTGTGGCTGCTGGCGATCGTGGCCGGGGTGCTGATGATCGTGGGCCTGGGGCGCCCGCAGCGGCTGGACAGCCGCACCGTGGTGAGCCTCAACGGCATCGACATCGTACTGGGGCTCGACATTTCCGGGTCCATGCAGGCGCTGGATTTCGCCGTCGGGCTTAAGCGCATCAACCGCATCGAAGTGGTCAAATCGGTGGTCTCGAAATTCATCGAGGAGCGCTCCGACGACCGCATCGGCTTGATCGCCTTTGCCGGCGTGCCCTTCCTGATCAGTCCGCTCACGCTCGATCACGACTGGTTGCAACAGAACCTGAGCCGCTTGAGCGTCACGTCGGTCGACGATGGCACCGCCATCGGATCGGCGATCGCCGCCTGCGTCAATCGGCTGCGTTTGACCGCGGCAAAATCCAAGGTGGTCATCCTGCTCACGGACGGGGTGAACAACACCGGCAAGATCAGCCCTCTGGCGGCGGCCGAAGCCGCCAAATCGATGGGGGTGAAGATATACACCATCGGTGTCGGCGCACGCGGCAAGGCGCCCATTCCGGTCAGAGACGACTCCGGCCACGTGCACGTGATCATGGCCGACGTGGATGTGGACGAGAAGACGCTGCAGGCGATTGCGAACGAGACCGGCGGCAAGTTCTACCGTGCGACCGACACCGATTCCCTGCAGAAGATCTATGAGGAGATCAATCGCTTCGAGAAGAGCGCCCAGACAGTGCAAAGATTCGAGCACATCGAGGAGCTGTATCCTTGGGCCCTGATCCCGGCTTTGGCACTCCTCGGCTTCGGATCCGTCATCCAGCACACCCGGCTGCGCAGACTGCCGTGAAATTCAGTCATCCGTGGTGGCTCTCGGCCGGGGCCCTCGGGTGCCTGATGCTGATCGGCATGTGGTACCGCTACGACGCCCGCCAGAAGACAGCGCTGGGACAATTCGTCGCGGCGCACCTCAAGCTGCAGCTGACCCAATCGATATCGATCGCGGGGCGGCGCACGCGGCGTGGCTTGTACCTCGCGGCCGTGGCATGCCTGTTCCTGGCGCTGTCGGGACCCCTGGTGGGGTATCGTTGGGAAGAGATCACGCGGCGCGGATACGACATCGTGTTCGCGATCGACACCTCGCGCAGCATGTCCACCCCGGACGTGAAGCCCGACCGGTTGACACGGGCAAAACTCGCGATCGACGATTTCACCGGGCAACTGGACGGCGATGCCGTGGGCATCGTCGCGTTCGCGGGCCGCGCGTTCCTGGTTTGCCCGATCACGCTCGACTACGGCGCGTTTCGTGAATCCTTGAGCCTGATCGACACCAACACCATACCGCGCGGCGGCACCAACATCTCCGCAGCCATTCAGGAGGCGCGGAGCGCGCTCGAGCGTCGTCCCGGCAGCGACAAGGTATTGATCCTGGTCACGGACGGCGAAGACCTGGAGGGCGACTCGCTCGCCGCCGCGCGCGGCGCGGCGCGCGAGGCCGGATTGAAAATCTTCACCGTCGGGGTGGGGACTCCAGCCGGCGAGCTCATCCCGATGCCGCCTGAACAAGGCGGCGGATTCGTCAAGGACGACGCCGGGGCATTGGTAAAGTCGCGTCTGGACGAGGCGGCGTTGAAGGCAATCGCGGCGGCGAGCGGTGGAGTTTATGAGCCCCTCGGCACCCAGGGCGAGGGGCTCGAATCGATATTCAAGGCGGTGTTCGGCTCCGTGGCAAGACACGATCTCGCATTCCGGCGGCGCAAGGTTTACATCGAGCGCTATCAGTGGCCGCTGGCGGCCTCCGTCGGACTGCTGTTCGCCAGCCTGATGGTCGGCACACGGCGCCGGCGCCGCATTCGCGCAGCCGTGGGCGCTGCCGTCGTGTCCGTGCCCGGGCTTTTGCTGCTCGCGATGCTGCCGACCAGCGCGGTCCGCTCTGCCGGCACGAACCCGACCAGCGACGAGGAGAAAGGCACCTTCGATTACCGCTCGGGCCGATTCTCGCAGGCCGCGCAAGCCTTTCAGCAGTCGATCGGTCGCACGCCGTCGAGCGATGAGCGACGCTTGGCCATTCAAGAGGATGCCTACTACAACCTGGGCAACTCCCTGTACCGCACGGGACAGCTGACCGAGAAGAGCGACCGTCAGGCGACCATCGAAAAATGGACCGAGGCCGTCAAGGCCTACGAGACGGCGCTGCAGCTGCGAGCCGATGACGCCGACAGCAAATTCAACCGCGATTTGGTGAAGCGTAAAATTGACGCCCTTCGACAACCGCCGCCGCCGCCGAACCAGGGCTCCGGTCAAGGCAACCCACCGCCGAAGGGAAGTCCGCCGCCACCGCAAGGCAAGCCACCCAACGGCAACCCGCCGCCACCGCAAGGCAAGCCGCCCAACGGCAACCCGCCGCCACCGCCGGCCGCTCCGTCGTCGGGCGAATCGCCGCCGCAGCGGCAGAGCCCATCCGCCGGCGGTCCAGGCCAGATGAGTCAAGAGGAAGCGCGCGAGTTGCTCGATTCTGAAAAGGGCGACGAAAAACATTCGCTTGCAGTCCCCATGGCGCGTCCGGGTGCAGACGAGCCGCCGGAAAAGCCCTACAAGAATTGGTGATATGAAGACGCGCCACGTCGATCGCATGAGGCTCCTCGCCACGTTCACCGCATGCCTCGTTGCTACCTCGGCATTTGCCGCCGCTCCGGTGTTCAACGAGACGCTCGCACCGTCGCAGATATCGATCGGAGAATCGGCGGAGCTCAGGATCAAGAGCTCGGGCGCCGACAGGCTGCCCCCAAAGCTGCCGGTGGTTCCCGGACTGGAATTTCGGGTCATCGAACAACTGCAGGGATTCGAGCTGATCCACGGCGCGACGCTGGCAACGATCACCACAGTGATACGCGTCACGCCGCAGATTGCCGGCACTTTCGTCATTCCCGAGGTTTCGCCAACGGCACAGCCGCTGATGCTGCGCGTGAATCCCGCGAACTTCGGCGGCTCGTCGATCATGCGGCACGGAATCGTCGGCGAAACGACGACAGGCGATATTCGCATGATGGAGGGCGATTCCGCGTTCTTGAGGGTTTTGGCCGATCGGCGTGAAGTCTACGTCGGCGAGACGGTTCCGATCGCGATCGAGTTGGGCGTGCGCGCCGGAGCCGTCTCCTCGCTGAATGGGCTTCCGACGCTCACTGGAAACGATTTCACCCTCAACGATATGTCGCGTCAGCCCGACCGCAAGGAAACCGTCATCAATGACGAGCCGTTCCTGCTGCTCACCTGGCACACGGTGATTACGCCGGTCAAGCCCGGCGGGTTCCCGCTCATCGTCGAGGTTCCGCTCACCATTCAGCTGAGCACCCGGCCCAGGCGCGAGGCGCTTCTCGAGGATCAACTGGGCGATCCGTTCATGCAACGGAGATTCGGCGCCAGGGTGCGCAAAGACATCAAGGCGGTGAGTCCGCGGCTCGATCTGACGGTCGACGCCCTTCCCATGGAAGGCCGCCCGCCCGAATTCTCGGGTGCGGTCGGTTCCTTCCAGATCTCGAGCGATATCTCCTCCGCCACGGCGGCCGCCGGTGATCCCCTCACGCTCAAGATGCACGTCACGGGCTCCGGCAATTTCGATCGCGTCGACAGCGCCATGCTGGCGCATGTCGAACCGTGGAAGACCTACCCGCCCACCTCGTCATTCAAATCGAGCGATGCACTCGGGTCCAAGGGAGAGAAAATATTCGAGCAACCCGTGATCGCCTCGACGGCTGGCGAGCAAGTGCTCCCCGCCTTGACGTTCTCCTATTTCGACCCCGCGGCGCGCCGTTACGAGACGGTTCGCACATCGCCGCTGAGCGTCCTGATAGCCGCATCCGCTGCGGACGCGGCACCAACCGCATCGGCCGCCGCCTCGGGCACGTCGACGGCATTACGGCCCGACCGCGGCACACCCGGGGTGTTCGCGAACTCCTTGGTGCCGCTCTATCTGCGGCCGTCGTTTTTGGCGATCGAGTCGCTGCTGACGACCTTTCTCGCCGGGGCATGGTTCCGGCAGCGTGCCGCCGGCCGCCCGGCTCGCGGCGCATTGGTGCGCGGACCGGGCCTTCCCAAGTCGATCCGGCTCGCGCTCACCCGCATGGATGACGCGGCGCGTAGCGGAGATGGTGCGCGATTTTTCGCGCTGGCGCGGCGCGCGCTGCAGGAGACCCTGGCCGTGCGCTGGCAGACGAGCGCTGACCTGATCACCTCAGGCGAAGTGGAGCTGCGGCTCGACCGCGATGACGATGGGCTGGAGATCCGCCGGCTGTTCGCACGCGCGGACGAGGTCGCTTACGCCGGTGAAGCAATCCGCAGCGAGGAGTTGACGCACTGGACGAAGCTCGTGCGCCGCCAGGCTCTGGGAGAGCTGTCGTGAAGGCGCAGCCCGTCCTGCTGGTCATCGGTCTCGCCATCTGCGGGTGCTTGGGCGGTGCGCAGGCGGACCCGCAGCCCCCGCGAGGGGACTGGTCTTCGGCCGCCTTGTACAACATGGGTAATGCTTACGTGCGCGCGGGCAAGCCCGGTCTCGCGGTGCTCAACTATGAGCGGGCGCGCTTGCTCGCACCCAACGATCCGGATGTGCAGGCCAACCTGATGCTGGTGCGCCGCTCACTGGCACTGCCGACCGAACCAGCCAGCCGCCTGCACCGGGCGGTGGGAGGCGTCAGCCCGACGTTGGCGACGTGGATCGGCGTCGTCGGGTGGGCACTCATCGCGGCTGCTCTGCTGGCCGGCCGCGCGTCCTCCGTGCATCGGTGGGTGCGTCGAACAGCGGTCATCGCCGGCGCCGCACTGATCGGATTCACCGTGGCGAACGGCGTGGCGCTATGGCCGAGAGTGCACGAAGCGATCGTGATCGCCGGCGCGGCGCCCGTGCGCGTGTCACCCGCCCCTTTGGGCGATGCGCTGTTCACCCTCAAGGAGGCGGAGGCGGTCACGACCGCCGGGGAGCACGAGGGTTTCGTGCTCGTGCGCACCGCCACGGGCCGCACCGGCTGGGTCTGGCACGCCGATCTCGTGTCTGTGGTGCCGCAGCGCTAGGCCGCGGGGCGGATCATTCCGATTTGATGGCGTGGCCGCCGAACTGATTGCGCATTGCGGCGAGCAGCTTGTCCGAGAACGAATCCGAGTCCTGTGAGCTGAAGCGTGTGAACAACGAGGAGGTGATCACGAAAGCCGGCACACCGAGCTCGATGGCTTCCGCCGCGGTCCAGCGCCCCTCGCCCGAATCGGACACGTACGGAGCGATGCCTTTGAGCGTCGGATTCTTCTCGAGCGCGTTCGCGGTCAGATCGAGCAGCCAGGAGCGCACCACGCTGCCGTAGCGCCAGATCTCCGCAATCTGGTGCAGGTCGAGCTTGAATTCGGCCTTGTGCTGCAGAATGGACAGACCTTCGGCGTAGGCCTGCATCAAGCCGTACTCGATGCCGTTGTGAATCATCTTGGTGTAGTGTCCGGACCCGACCGGACCGACGCGTCCCCAACCCTTGTCCGCCGCCGGTGCCAAGGTCTCGAATATCGGGCGAAGCTTCTCGACCACGGCCTCATCGCCGCCGATCATCAAACTGTAGCCTTCGGCAAGGCCCCATACGCCGCCGCTGGTGCCGGAATCAACGTATTCGATCTGGCGCGCGGCGACGGCCTTGGCGCGCCGTTGCGTATCGCGATAGTTGGAATTTCCGCCGTCGATGATGGTGTCCCCTGCGGACAGGAGCGGCGTCAATGAGTCGATGGTCGAATCGGTGATCTGTCCCGCGGGCACCATCAGCCATACCACACGCGGCGCCTTCAGTTTGCCGATCAGCGCCTCGAGCGAGGCCGCGGATTGACCGCCTTTTTCCTCGATGCCCTTGCGCGCCGCTTCCGCCGGATCGAAGCCGACCACCCGATGACCGCCGCGCAGCAGGCGCTGCGCCATATTGGCGCCCATCCGACCGAGACCGATCATCGCTAGTTCCATAGTATTTGCCTCGAAGCCACGCGAATTCACCGGCCTTCAGTATATCCCGGCATGGAAGCAGATCCAGCCTTGTTCAGCGCGGCTTGAGCATCACCATGACGGCGGGACTTCCCACCGGCTCGAACCGGCCGGTGAACGCGAGAGCCCCGCTCGCCGGATTGACATGAAAGGACGTGATCGAATCGCCCTTCTGGTTGCACGAGAAGATGATCTCGCCGCTCGGGTCGATCGCGGCGCTGCGCGGATAATCCGCGTGCACCCAGGTCTCGGAGGTCAGCTTCAACTGACCATCCTCGGCGATCGCGAACACCGCGAGCGTACTGTGCAGGCGGTTGCTGACATAGAGGAACCGTCCGTCCGGAGATATCAAGATCTCCGCGGCGAGGTTGCTGCCGGCGAATTTGGGAGGCAGCGTCGAGACGCTTTGCGTCAGGCGCATGGCGCCCCGCGCCCCGTCGTAATCGTATACCGCGACCTTGGCGTCGTGTTCGTAGAGGTTGTAGAAATACTTGCCGTTCGGATGAAACACGAAATGGCGCGGCGCGGATCCGGACGGCGCCTCCAAGACCGGCATGTCGGAGGGCAGCAATCGACCGGTCTGCATGTCGAGCCGCCAGATGAGGGTCAGATCCAGACCGGCATCGTTGGCAATGACGAACTGGCCGGTCGGGTCGGAGGCGACCATGTGCACGTGCGGTCCCTCGTGGTCACTCACCGCAAACTGTCCGGGCGGATCGTCGATGGCATGCGGATGATGGCGCGGACCCACGCTCGGCCGCACGTCGGTCGCCTCACCGAGCGATCCGTCCGCGGCGACCGGGAAAACCGCGACGCTGCCGCCGCCGTAATTGGCGACGAAAACATATTTACCCGTCGGGTGCACGCTCACGTACGCCGGACCGGTCCCGCCGGAGGCGACCGCCCCCACCCGCTTGAGCTCGAAGTTGTCGGGGTCGATGGCATAGGAGATCACGGCTCCGCTGCGCGCTCCCTGATAGTTGTCGATCTCGCTGACTGCGTAGAGATGAGTCTCGGCCGGATTCAAGGCGAGCCACGAGGGATTGCGCGTATCGTCCACCACCTGAATCTGCAGCAGGGCGCCCGAGGCGCGATCGACGCGAAACAAATAAATCCCGCCGCCGTTCGGCGTGTACGTTCCGACGTAGGCGTACACGATTCCCGAAGCGGGTCCCGTCTGGGTTCCAGCAAGGGCGGCAGGCCACGCGGATGAGGTTGCGAACGGGACGGCGAGCGATGCTGCCGTCCCGCTGAGAAAATCGCGGCGGGTGATTCCTGGTTTCAGCAATGCGTCCGGACGAAGATGCTGCGTTCTTAATTGTTCAAGAAGAGCGTGATGCTCGATGCGCTGAAGGTATACGTCGCGGACGTGTACGCGCCCTGCGCCGTGACACCGGTCACCAGCACATTGCCGTCCAATTCCGTCTGCAATTGCGTGACGAACGCGGAATAGCTGTCGAAGTTCTCGAACGAACCGCTGACCGCGTGACCGATCGTGAAGACGGTGTTGGTGGAGGATGAGTTCGGCACGATGATGGGATCGGAGGGAATGCCGATGATGGGCACGATCTGCGCGCCGGTCTGAATCTCGTGCCGCACACCGACGGCGCTGTTGCGCGCGTCGAGGATGATTTCCGTCGTGCTATAGGAGGAGAAAGGAGCCGGCGTGCCCGCACCGTAGTCCATCACCAGCTCGGCATCGATGGTCGTATAGTCGAGCAGCGCGGTGCCGCTCAGGTCCCCCGCCGCGGTTCCGGCTAAACCGAACGGCGTCACGCTGCCGGTCACCTGGACCGGCGAGCCGGTCGTCGCATTGGTCAGGGTCAGATTCGCGGTCGTCACCACATAAGCCGTGGCGCTTGCATCCGGGCCGGCGCTCGTGCCGGTGCCCGTGAAGTCGAACGACGTGGCGGATCGTCCGCCCAAGGTCGAGAGTTTGAGTGTCAGCTCATCGGTCGTCGGCTGGCCGGTGACCGTGCCCGACGCCGTCGTCTGGCCGAGCCGCGCGCGCCCCGCGCTCGCATCGAGGGTGACGCTGGTCGAGCTGATCGCGCTTGCGGTCCCGAACGCATAGATCAGGGAGCCCACCGAAATGTCCGGTGTACCATTCGCCTCCGTGCTCGCACCGCCGAACTGCGTGACCTGGGTGTTGGCACCGATCTTGACCGTCGCCGTCCCGGCGATGAGCGAGTTGGTGCCCTCGTCGGTGAGCAGCGTGCCCTCATCGATGGTCAGCGTGTCGCCGCTGCGCCCGGTGACGATGCCCGATAACCGATCGAAGCCGTCGCCCTGCACGCTGGATCCGGCGAGGACTTGACTCGCAGAGAAATTGACGTTGGTCGCCGTCAGGCTGCCTGTGGTATCCGATGTATTTTGGGCGGTAGTCGTCAGCGTCGAGCCATCGGCGCAGGTGAGCACGCCATTCGTCCCCGTCACCGGCGTCGTGCCGTCCGAGCAGGTCGAGACCTCGGTGGTGGAGGTGGAGGCAGCGGTATTCGTGTTGAGCAAGGAGGAGGACGACGAGGTCGAGGTCGTCAAGGTTCCGAACGCCTCGACCATCACGCCCGGCTTGAGCGCCGTCATTGCCGTCATACCGGCGCTGCCCGTCGACGGGGTTCCATTGATCTCGAAGGTCGTCACCGATTGCGCCGAGACCCCGAGGGAGCCGGCGCCCGCATTGCCGAAATCGAACGGCACGATGCCCGAGGTGAAACCGGTGCTCGAGCTGTTGACGCTGCCGAGTGGGCCGCGGATGCGCACCACCTTGCTGTCGATGGGCTGCGTGCTGCCGGAAATCATCGGCATGACCGTCACGGTTTTATTCGTCACGTTGATCACGTTCGACGCGGCCATATTGAAGGCGAGGCTCAGGCGCGCGGAACTGCTTCGCACCACGCTGAGCTGGTTGCTCGGATCGAGATACAGGAGGAGCGTCACCTGGCCCAATGCCCCTCCGCTCGCATTGACGGGGGTGAGTGTGAGGCCGTCGACCGTACCGTTGTCGTAGATGATTTGCGCCGATCTGTAATCGAGCGTGACCAAGGCTTCGCTGTAATTGCCCTGGGCGAGAGATGCGGCGCCCACCACCTCGGAGAGATTGGTGAGGCGTGCGAGGTCGACGCTGGTGCCCTTCGGCAGCACCGCACCCGCCGTTCGTCCCTTTGAGGTCTGCAGCTGGACGGAGACCAGGCCGACCCGATAAGCGAGGTAATTGTCCGTCGACGGAGTCGCGGTCAGTGTGACCACGGCGCTGCCGTTACAGGCCGCCAGCCCCGCCAGCACGAGGAGCCCCACGGGCATGGATAACCGGCGCAACCAGCCGGCAAAAATTCGTGTTGTCATGACGTAAACGGACCTCTCTCGGACCGAGGTATTGTCGGGCCATTCTACCCGCATGGGCACCGCGGTTTGGGTAAAGATCTGTGAAGTAATCCCACAACTTGCGCGCTCGTCGCGTGCCGGCGACAACCGCTCCGCGGTACCGGCCTGCCTGCGGGCGGCGGCGATTTAAAGCCGTTTGGCGATCGGCGTTGTTAATATGCGGGCAGGCATGGCGAATATCCCGCAAGCAGCTGTCATCGGCACCCGCAAGGCGTTGATCAGTACTGCGGGCGTCGCTCTCGCCGTTCTCGCCTTCATCAATCTTTTCAATTATCTCGACCGCTACCTCGTCTCAGCGTTGGTGGAGAGCCTGAAGCATTCCGAGCTCGCCCTCACCGACACGCAGGCGGGATCGTTGATGTCGGGCTTCTTGATCGTATTCGCGGTGATCGCGCCGATCTTCGGCGCGCTCGGCGATCGAATGTCCCGTCCGCGCCTCATCGCGTTCGGCGTCGCCTGCTGGAGCATCGCGACCGCGCTGTCGGGACTTGCCTGGAATTTTACGTCATTGTTCGTCGCCCGTGCATCGGTCGGCGTGGGCGAAGCCGCCTACGTCACCATCGGTCCGAGCCTGTTGTCGGATTATTTTCCGCGCAACCAGCGGGGCCGGGTCATGGCAATTTTCTTCTGCGCCATTCCGGTGGGTTCAGCCTTGGGTTACATCGTCGGCGGGCTGATGGATGTGCACTTCGGCTGGCGCATGGCTTTTTTCGTGGCCGGCGTTCCCGGCCTCGTGCTGGCTCTTCTCTGTCTGGGCCTGAACGATCCGCCGCGCGGCAGCCAGGACGTGGATGAGGGCGAGGCGCCGGCCGATTCCACACCGGGCAAAGGGCGGCTGTTCACGTCCTATCTGCAACTGCTGCGCAACAAGCCCTACGTTCTGACCGTGGTGGGATACGTTGCCTACACCTTCGCGCTGGGAGGCCTCGCGTTCTGGATGCCAGCGTTCCTGGAGCGGATGCGCGGAATACCGCGCGAGCAGGCGACGGTGAGCTTCGGCACCATCGTCGTGATCACCGGCTTCATCGGCACCTTCGCCGGCGGCTGGCTCGGCGATTATTGCGCCAAGTACTCGCAGCGGGCTTATCTGTGGATATCCGCCTTGGCAACCCTGATCGCCGCACCGTTCGCGTGGATAGCGCTGACCGCCACGTCACAAACGGTCTACCTCATAGGCATGGTCATCGCGCAGCTCATGATGTTCCTGTCCACGGGCCCCATCAACGCCTCCATCATGAACCTCGTGCTGCCGACGCAACGCGCATCCGCCAACGCGCTCGGCGTATTCACCATTCATTTGCTGGGAGACGTCCCCTCCCCCATCATCATCGGCATGCTGTCGGATGCCTCTTCGCTCGCCCAGGCCGTGAAGATCGTCCCGATCGCCATTCTGGTCGCCGCCGCGGTCTGGGCGGTCGGCGCGCTCGCGCAGCCCAAGGGAAAGCCGATCACGACGCCGGCTGATCCGCCGTAGCCGGACCTTGAGCCCTCAGCGCCCGCGTGCGCGGCATAGCTCCTCGAACCATCCATCGAAATCCTTGCGCGCCGCCATGTCCTCCAGACTCTCGGAGAGTTTGCGCTGCCAGTTGGGATACTCGTGATAAGTCCCTGGAACATTGACCGGCTCCACCATGCCGAGCAGATCCTCGATTTGTACCGCCGCCAGCGCCGCGCTCGAGCGCGCCAGATAAATGTGCAGGGCTTGCGCGAGCTCGGGCGTGAAAGGGTCGCCGGGCGAAGCCGGAGCACTCGGTTTGAGCCCTTGGCTGGCGAGCGCCTCGAGCAGCGCCTTGCGATCTTCGCCGCGCGCCTCGCGGATGATTCTCTCGAGCTCGGCAGAGGGATACAGATTGAGGCTGCGCCTCAAGTCGATGTCGTGTCCCTCCCAGAAGCTGCGCAAGGTCGGCATGTCATGCGTGGTCATCGTCGCGAGCGCCTCGCGGACGAACTCCCCGGGGCTGCGGAATCGTCCATTGTCCTTCTCGAACAGCGCCACTTTGTAGTGATATAGACCGAATGAGGGCATCGCCCGGCGCATTTCATCGGGAACCACGCCGAGATCTTCGCCCACCACGAGACACGCGTGCTCGGCGCTCGCGAGCGCAAGCACGGTAAGGAGCTGGTGCAGCGGGTAATGCACGTACGCGCCTTCCGTCGGCGGGCGGCCCGCGGGGACCCACCACAGCCGGAACAGCGACATGACGTGGTCCAGGCGCAACGCGCCGTAATAACGCATGTTGTCGCCGATCAGACGCGAGAAACCCTCCAGGCGATCGGACTCCATGACCGTCGGGTCGGGCGGGGGCAATCCCCAACCCTGGCCTTTCAAGGCAAGCGCATCGGGAGGTGCGCCGATCTCGGCGCCCAGCCGAAAGGCCGTTTGATCGACCCAGGTCTCCGAGCCCGAGGGGTGGGTGCCGACGGCATAATCGCCGTACAGGCCGATGGGCATGCCGAGACCGCGCGCGAGCGCCTGAGCCTCGGTCAGCTGCTCGTGAGCGAGCCATTGAAGGTACAGATGGAAATCGACGCGCACGGCGTTCTGCAACGCGAACTGCGCCGCCGCGGGCCCTTGCGGATCCTTGAATTGCGCGGGCCAGCTGAGCCAGCCCGAGGCGCTGCCTTGCGCCGCGCAGAGGTGCTCGTCCAGCGCGTCGAAGCGCGCATGCAGCTTGAGCGGCGCCCCGCCGGCGGCCACGAAGCTCGCGAACGCCGCGGCACGCTCGGTGCCGAGCGCCACGTGCCGGTTGCGGAATTCGCGAAACAGAAGCTCGAGGACCTCGAGCTTGACGGCGGCCACGCCCCGATAATCCACGAGCGGCGTATCGCGCAGCGCTTCCAATCGGGCCGTGAACGCAGGCTCACCCACATGCGCCCTGACCTCGGCGCTCTCCCGATACTCGGGCACGGCCGGTATCGCGATGTACAGCACGTTGAGGAAATGACGGTTGGAGGCGCTGTAGGGACTCGCCTGCGCGGGATCGGCGGGAGCGAGCGCATGCAGCGGATTCAATCCGATGAATCCCGCCCCGCGCGGAGCCAGCCACCGGATCAAGCCCTGCAAATCGCCGAAATCTCCGATACCCCAGTTTTCCCGAGAGCGCACGCTATAGAGCTGCACGCAGATGCCCCAGAGCCTTCGCCCCTCGCGAATCGCGTGAGGCTCGTAGCACTTGGCAGGCGAGATCACCAGCGTGCAGCGGCTCAACGCCCCAGCGCCGATATGCATCTCCAATTCGTGCCGTCCCGGAGGCAGGTCGACCGGCAGCTCGAAACGGCGTCGAGTGATCAAGGAGCCGCCGACTTCGCCGCGCCATTGTTCGGGACAATCGGCCGTGGAATGAGTGCCGTTGCGCTGCTCTCCCGATTCGAGCCTCACCGTCCAGATCAGACTCGCGCCGAAATCCCGGGCAGTGATGTTGAGGTCGACGCCGATACGAGCGCTGTTGGAAGCGGCGATTGCGGGCAACAACGCGCGCCACCGCTCGTTCTCCAGCCGGGCGAACTGCTCCGCGAGCGCGACCTCATCGTCCACCGGCGAGTCCATGGCGCGCAGGATCGCGACTTTGGTCTCGAGCGTGAAGTATTGAAGCTCGCCGCGATAGTCATGATATGCATCACCCAGGCCACGGAGCCTGGCCAAACGCTCGATCAAGGTCACATCCACGGTCAACTCTCCAATAGTGCGGCACTGTTCGGGCCGAGCGGATAGGTCCCGCCTTCCATGGTCGCTGCCGGGGCCGCCGGGCGCTTCGACGCAAGGCCCGTGTCGAAGCGGCACACCCAGGTTCCGGATGCCGGCGGCAACGCGAACGTCTGCCCACGGTCGTCGGCGTTCAGCAACAAAAGAAAGCGCCCGACCGAGCGCGTGCGCTTGCCGAACCAGATCCCGAGCGTCCGCAGCGCCTGGTCGTGCCAATCGCCCTCGGTGATCTCTGACCCGCGGGCATGCAACCAGGTTACATCTTTGACCCCGCCGCGCAGGGCGGTTCCCTTCAGAAACGTCTCGCGGCGAAATTCCTCGTTGGTGCGCCGTATTTCCAGCAGCGATCGGACGAATTGCGCCAGATCACGATTGGCCTCGCGAAGACTCCAGTCGATCCATGAGATCTCGTTGTCCTGGCAGTACGCATTGTTGTTGCCGCGCTGCGTGCGCGCGAATTCGTCGCCAGCCTGCAACATCGGCACGCCCTGCGCCAGAATGAGCGTGCAGAGCAGATTCATCATTTGACGCCGGCGCAGCTCATTGACACCGGCATCCTCGATCGGACCCTCGTGGCCGCAATTCCAGCTCAAGTTGACGTGATGGCCGTCCGCATTGTTCTCGCCGTTGGCGAGGTTGTGCCGCTCGTTGTAGGACACCAGATCGTGCAGCGTGAAGCCGTCGTGCGCGGTGATGAAATTCACGCCGGCGCTGGGCTTGCGGCCATCGTGACGAAACAGGTCGCTCGAGCCGGCGAAACGCTCGGCGAGTTCGCCGATGCGCCCGCCATCGCGGCGCCAGAAGGCCCGCAGCGTGTCGCGGCAGCGGTCGTTCCACTCGGCCCATCCGGAGGGAAACCTGCCCAATTGGTAGCCGCCATAGCCCACATCCCAGGGCTCCGCGATCATCTTGACGTAAGCCAGGGCCGGCTCCGCCCGCACGGCGTCGAAGAACTCCGCGCGTTCGTTGAATCCGTTGTTGTCGCGCGCGAGCACGGTGGCGAGATCGAAGCGAAAGCCGTCCACGTGCATGTCCTCGACCCAATACCTGAGGCATTCGATGATCGAGGCACGGACCTGCGGGTGCTCGCAATTGACGGTATTGCCGCAACCGGTCAAGTTCTCGTAGCGGCTCTTGTCCGGTGCAAGCCGGTAATACACCGCATTGTCGAGCCCCTTGAAATTCAACACCGGTCCCGATTCGTTGCCTTCGGCCGTGTGGTTGAAGACCACGTCCAGGATGACTTCGATGCCGGCCCGGTGCAGCGCCCGGGTCATGGTCTTGAATTCGGCGACGGCGTCGTGAATTGCAAACTCGTTGCTCGGCGCGAACCACGCGACGGGGTTGTAACCCCAATAATTATTCAATTCGCGCTCGCGCAGAAAAGTCTCGGTCACGAATGCTTGACAGGGCAGGAGCTCGACCGCCGTCACGCCGATGTGCTGCAAGTGCTCGATCACCGCTGGCGCGGCCAAGCCGAGGTACTTGCCGCGCGAGCCTTCGGGAACGTCCGGATGAAGCTGGGTGTAGCCTTTCACGTGCAACTCGTAGATCACGGTGTCGCGCCACGGCGTCGCCGGCGGACGATCGCCGTTCCAGTCGAATGCCCCGTCGATGACGCGCGAGCGCTTGGGCTCCGCCCTCGAGAGCTCGCGCGCGTGCGGATCGAGGAGCATCACCGCCGGATCGAAGCGATGGCCGTTCTCGGGCTCATTCGGACCGTGAGCCACGAATGCATAGTGCGTGCCCGGCCCCGCAAGGCGCGCGGACAGAAGGCCATGCCAGACATCGCCGGTCCGCGCCGGCAGGTCGTGGCGCGCCATCTCCTCGCCATTCGTGGCGTCGAAGATGACGAGCTCGACGCGGGTTGCGTGGCTCGAATACACGGCAAAATTGACTCCGCGCCGGCTCCAGGTCGCGCCCAGCGGCCGCGCGGATCCGGGCTGAATTGACTTCACCGCTGCATTATGTGAATTCGGCCGCCGGAATCCGTGATCTGCGTCGCCAAGTGGGTCAAATCACTGGCCTTACGTTCCAAATACGGTCCGCATACTCCCGGACACTGCGGTCGCTGGAGAAATACCCCATGTTCAGGCAATTGAGCGCCGCCTTGCGGCTCCATTCGTCCGGCTGGTGGTACAAATCGTCCACACGGCTTTGAGCGGCCGAATAGGCGGCGAAATCGGCGAGCACGAGGAACGGCTCTCCCTCGCTCTTGAGCCGATGCACCACGGCCCGGGCGTCCTCCACACCGTCCTTGGAGAAATGACCCGATTCGATCAGATCCAAGGCCGCGCCAAGGCCGGGATTGCCTGCGAGCTCGAGCCACGGCTGGTAGCCCGCGGCGCGTTTCGCCGCCACCTCGTCCGCGGTCATGCCGAAGATGAAGATATTCTCCGCACCGACGTGATCGCGGATCTCGATGTTGGCTCCGTCCAGCGTGCCGATGGTGAGTGCACCCGAGAGTGCGAGTTTCATGTTGCCGGTTCCCGAGGCCTCCATGCCGGCGGTGGATATCTGCTGTGAAAGATCTGCGGCCGGCATGATCTTTTGGGCGAGCGTCACGTCGTAATCCGGCAGGAACACCACCTGGAGCTTGCCGCGAGCGGCCTCGTCGCCATTGATGGTGCGGGCGACGTTGTTGATGAGCCTTATCACCGATTTCGCCATCGCATATCCGGGGGCCGCCTTGCCCGCGAATATGACCGTCCGAGGCACGACCTCCACGCGGGGCTCGTTGAGAATCCGAAGATAGCGCGTCACCACGTGCAGCAGGTTCAACAGCTGCCGCTTGTACTCGTGAATGCGCTTGACCTGCACGTCGAACAGCGTATCGATTCCGATCTCGACCCCGGTGCGCCGCCGCACCTCCTCGGCGAGTCTCTGCTTGTTCTCACGCTTGATGCTGCGCAAGTGGCGGCGAAAATCGGGATCCTCCGCCGCCCCGACCAGCCGCCCAATTTCCTCGAGATCGTTCTCCCAGGCAGAACCGAGACGCTGCGTGAGCAGCGCCGACAGTCCCGGGTTCGATTGCTTCAGCCAACGGCGCACGGCGATGCCGTTGGTCACGTTGACGAATCGATCGGGATAGACTTCCGCGAACCCTCGGAACACGCTTCTACGCATGAGCTCGGTATGCAGCTGCGCGACGCCGTTGACGTGATGGCTGCCGATCACGGCCAGGTGCGCCATGCGCACCCGCCGCTCGCTCCCCTCGTCGTCGATGATCGACAGACGCCGCTCGAGATTCCGGTCGTGCGGACTGTGCACGGCCAGGGCCTGCAGGAAATCGCGGTTGATCGCGTAGATGATCTCCAGATGCCGCGGCAGCAAGCGCTCGATCAGCGCGACCGGCCAGGTCTCCAGCGCTTCGGGCAGCAACGTGTGATTCGTATAGGCGAACACCCGTGTGGTGATCGACCAGCTTTGCGCCCAGTCGAGGCCATGTTCGTCGACGAGCAGCCGCAGAAGTTCGGGGATCGCCAGCGCGGGGTGGGTGTCATTCAACTGAATGGCGATCCCGTCAGGCAGGGTCTCGAACGTCCGGCCCTCGCCGAGATGGTTGGCGATGATGTCCTGCAAACTCGCGCTCACGAAGAAGTATTGCTGCTTCAGGCGCAGCTCCCGGCCCTGCGGGGTGGAGTCGTCGGGATACAAAACCCGCGACAAATTCTTCGCATCGATCTGTTCGCGCACGGCGCCGTTGTAGTCGCCCGCGTTGAACGCCTCGATGTGAAACGGCGTGATGGCTCGTCCCGACCAGAGGCGCAGGTGATTGACGGTCGGACTGCGGTTGCCGGGGATGAGCCGGTCGAAGCCGATGGCGTAGATGTCCTCGGTTGCCACCCATCGATGCGGATCACTGGTCTTCGCCGCCGCTCCGGCCTCGCTCCGCCCCCCGAATCGCACGACGTAGCGTACATTGCCGCGCGGCGTCTCCCATGGGTTCCTGAGCTTGAGCCAGCTGCTCGCGATCTCGCGCTGGCCGCCGTCGGCCCCGATCTCCTGGGTGAAAATTCCGTAATCGTAGCGGATCCCGTAGCCGACCGCGGGGTAGCGCAGCGTCGCCATCGAATCGAGGAAACAGGCGGCGAGGCGGCCCAGCCCACCGTTGCCCAGGCCCGGGTCGGGCTCCTGCGCCTCGATATCCTCGAGTTCGTAGCCCATATCCTTGAGCGCCGCGCGCGCTTCGTGCACGAGATCGCCGTCCAGACTTTGCAGAGCGTTGAGCAGGGAACGGCCCGGCAGGAATTCCACAGACAGATAGCAGACGCGCTTGACGTGGGCGTCGGCGACGCGCCGCTGCGTGGACAGCCACCGCAACGTCAATTCCTCGCGCAGCGCCAGGGAAAGCGCGTCATAAATATCGCGAGGGGTGGCCTGCGCGGGGCTCTTTCCGAGTGTACGGGTAAGCCGATCGATGAGCGCCGTGTGCAATCCGCCGCTCTGTAGCGCGACGCCACGAGCCGGCATCGGCGGAGCGAAATGTTGATCCATGGTGCGCGGTATTATAGGGTCGTCCGTTCGGCAGGGAACCCAATGCGCGTTAAGTCGGCTTCACTGACCGCGATTATGTCCGCAACCGCAGCCTTCTCGCTCGCGGGGTGCGCGAGCCACCCGTCGAACGCGCCACCATCGCCTCCTGCATCGGATCACGGCACCGCTATCCAAGGGCCGCAGCGCGCCGCGCCGCCGACCCCGACGGACGCGGCGGCCGCCATGGTGCAAAGCGCGACGGCCATGCTCGGCCAGCCTTATCGGTTCGGCGGCGCCGCGCCGGGCGGCTTCGATTGCAGCGGACTGGTCAACTTCGCAGCCCAAAGTGCGGGACTGCATCTGCCTCGGACCGCGAAGGAGCAGTTGCGAATCGGTGTGCCCGTCGGTCGACGGGAGCTCGAGCCGGGCGATCTGGTGTTCATGCACCTCGCACGAAAGGAGCTGCACGTGGGCATCGCGATCGGCGCCGGACGGTTCATTCACGCACCAGCGAGCGGCGGCCGTGTGCGCATCGATTCCCTCGCCGCGCCCCCCTACTCCACCGGCTTCGTGAGCGCCCGGCGCGTGGCCGGCGTCGAGGGCCGAACCCCCGGTTCCTGATTCGATTTGGCTATACTGAGCTGTCACGGGCCCCGCATGGGGCGCATCTCATCGAAGGAATCCGCATGAAGCTTTATTTCAGCACCGGCGCCTGCTCGCTGTCCCCACGCATCGTGCTCATGGAGGCCGGCTTGCCTTTCACGGCCGAGAAGGTCGATCTCAAATCCAAGAAGACCGCAAGCGGCGCCGACTATACAGGCATCAATTCCAAGGGAGCCGTGCCGGCGCTGGAATTGGACAACGGGCAGGTGCTCACCGAGGGACCCGCCATCATTCAGTATCTGGCGGACCTCAAACCGGATTCCGGATTGGCGCCGCGCGCCGGCAGCTTCGAGCGCTACCGGCTCTTGGAGGTCCTGAACTACCTCACTTCGGAAGTGCACAAGGGCTTCTCCCCGCTGTTCAAGCCGGACACGCCGACCGACGCCAGAAAGATCGCCGTCGAGAATCTCGCGAAGAAATTCGATTGGTTGTCGACGCAGCTCGCCGCCAAAAAATTCCTGATGGGCGACACCTTCACGGTGGCGGATGCTTATCTCTTCACGATGTTGCGCTGGTCCGCTCTGGTGCACGTCGATTTGAGCAAGTGGCCGGTGCTCGCCGCCTATCTCGCGCGCGTGGGCGCGCGCCCGAAGGTGCAGGAGGCGCTGCACGCCGAAGGGCTCAAGTGAGCGCGGCGGCCTCGATCTCAGCGGCAGCGTCCGGCACGGCCTCGCCGAGGCCCGTGGCGAACTGGAGCGACGCAAGTCTCGCGTAGAGCGGGCTTCCCTGAAGAAGCTCCGCATGCGTCCCGACCGCGACTTTGCGGCCGTGATCGAAGACGATGATGCGGTCGGCTTTCAACACCGTCGACAGGCGATGCGCAATGATGATGGTGGTCCGACCCTGCATCAGTCTCTCGAGCGCCTGCTGCACGAGGAGCTCGGACTCGGCGTCGAGGGAGCTCGTGGCCTCATCCAGCAGGAGGATCGGCGGATCCTTCAATATTGCCCTCGCCAGAGCGATACGCTGCCGCTGGCCTCCCGATAGCCGCGTGCCGCGCTCGCCGAGAAAGGTATCGTACCCTTGAGGAAGCTTGCGCAAGAATCCGTCGGCGGCAGCAGCCACGGCGGCCGCCTCGACATCCGCATCGTTCGCACCCGGGCGCCCGTAGCGGATGTTCTCGCGCGCCGATGCGCCGAACAGCACGGTGTCCTGCGGCACGAGGCCGATTTGCGCGCGAATGTCCTCCGGGCGCAAATCGGTCAGCGCGAGATCGTCGATGAGCAGCCGGCCGGCATCCGGGTCGTAGAATCGAAGCAGTAGCTGGAAGGTCGTGCTCTTTCCCGCGCCCGAAGGGCCAACGAAGGCAACCGTCTCCCCGGGCGTCACGTCCAGGCTGAGATTGGCGAGCGCCGCCGTGTCGGGACGCGATGGATAGTGGAAGCTGACGTTGTCGAAACGGATGGCGCCCCGGATCCGCGGCGGCAACTCGATCGGCTTGGCGGGCGCCGTGATGGCGGGACGGGCCTCGAGAAGCTCCGTGAGCCGGTCCATGGCTCCGGCAGCACGCTGCAGCTCGCCCCACATCTCGGACAGCGCCGCGGCGGAGGTCCCGACGAACCCCGCATACAGCAGGAACTGGGCAAGCTGCCCTCCGCTCATGGTCCCCGCGAGCACTTGATGAGCGCCGAGCCAGAGCACGCACGTGACTGCGGTGAACACCAGGAGAATGCCAACCCCCGTCAGTGCGGCACGCACCTTGGTGCGCCGGACCGCGGCATCGAAGCTTTCCTCGACCGCCTTGCGGTAGCGTTCGCTCTGCAGATCCTCCAGGGTGAAGGCCTGAACCGTCTGGATCGCATTCAAGGTTTCGCCGGCGAGGCCGCTGGTGTCGGCGATACGATCCTGCGACGCGCGGGACAACCCGCGCACGCGGCGTCCGATGATGATCAAGGGCACGACCACGACGGGCATCAACACCAGGATGAGTCCGGCAAGCTTGGCGCTGGTCATGGTCAGGAGCACGAGCGAGCCGATGAGGCTCAGCGTGGAGCGCAGGATGATGGAGAGATTGACGCCGGAGATGGCCTGAACCAGCGTCGTGTCCGTGGTCAGGCGCGACAGCACCGCGCCGACCCGGGTGGTTTCGAAGAACAGGGGATCGAGTCGCACCACGCGCGAATACACGGCTGAGCGAAGATCCGCGACCACGCGCTCCCCCAGCCAGGTGACGAGATAGAAACGCAAAGCCGCGAACACGGCGAATATCGCGGCCGCGGCCAAAAAACCAGCGAAGATTCGATTGGTCGTGCCCGCGTCCTTGGCGGCGAGCACGTCGATGACCCGACGCAATGCGACCGGCAATGCGAGCATCGCTGCTGAGGCGACCAGCAGCGCCGTGATTGCTGCGGCCGCGACGCCCCGATACGGCCGCAGGAACGGAAGCAGGGTCTTGAGCGGGGCGAAAGAGCTGGATCGCGGGCGATCGGGCGGGCTGGGCATGCCGCCATGATCCCACAAGTCGATCGGCATCGCGCAGGAGGCCTCCGGCGCGAGCGCTCGCAAGACTGTTTTCGGGTTGACGGCGGTGACACGGGGCCGCTATCTTCCAGCGCTCAGGGAAAATTGCGCTCCTCCGAGCGCGTCATCAAAGAAAGAGGGATGCACCATGCTGGGACGTCGGCAGATTCATGCGTTGATGGAGCGACGTGTCAGTTTCCGAGCCGGCGCACTGTTCGCGGCAACTCTCGCTGTCGCGATGAGCGCGGCCGAAATGGCCGGAGCCGATCCCGCCGTGGAGAGCGCAGCCGCCGCGGGTAGTGCCGAGGAAGCCGGGCCGCTGCAGGAGATCGTGGTCACGGCCACCCGGCACGAGGAAGGCCTGTCCAAGGTGCCGATCAGCGTCACGGCCTTGACCCAGGAGGCGATGGATGTGCGCGGCATCAAGGACATCCTGGACGTGGCTCGTTTCACCCCCGGAATCAATATCGACAATACGGGAACGAACAACATCGCGATCCGCGGTATTGCCTCGACCGGAGGCGCCGGAACGACCGGAATCTATCTCGACGACACGCCCATTCAGATGCGCGCGCTCGCCTTCAATCCCGATGAAGCGCTGCCGCAATCATTCGATCTCGACCGCGTGGAAGTGTTGCGCGGACCTCAAGGTACGTTGTTCGGCGCGGGTTCCGAGGGCGGCACGGTGCGCTACATCACCACGCAGCCGAGCTTGACCCAGACGAGCATCTACAGCCGCGACGAAGTCTCGTACACCGAAGGCGGCGCGCCCAGCTACGAGGCGGGCGTCGCGGGCGGCACGCCGCTCATCGACGGCACGCTCGGCGTGCGCGTGAGCGCGTGGTATCGCTATGACGGCGGCTACATCGATCGTATCGATCCGGTATCTCTCGCAACCGTGCAGAAGAATACCAACTACGCGCAGACCAAGCTGTTCCGCATCGGCGCGATCTGGGCGCCGTCCGAGAACTGGAAGGTCACGCCCAGCTTTTATTACCAGGATCGCTACGCGAACGACGTGCAAAATTACTGGCCCCTGTATTCGAATCCGGGCGCCAATCGCTACGTCGATGCGAATCCCACACAGCGGACGGTGCCGGACACCTTCTATATACCGGCGCTCAAAGTGGAAGGCGATCTGGGTGCGGTGACCTTCGTCTCGAATTCCTCCTACTATCACCGCAAGGAGGAGACCGGATACGACGGCACGCTGTACAACCTGGGGTTCTATCAGACCCAACCGAACGCACAAGAGGTCGCGCAGGGGGCATCATCGATTTATCCGACGCCCTGGAGCGGGTGCGTACCGAGCCCACCGGCAACCAACTGTTTTCCGCTGCTCGACGGCAGCGGACTTCACCTGCCGGCCGGCGCCACCAACTATCGCGCACCGGCGTCGGTGGACAACGATCAGGACAACCTCACGCAGGAATTCCGGCTGCAGTCCTCCGATCCGGCCGCCCGGCTCGTATGGACCACGGGCGTTTTCTTTTCCAGCAACCGTCAGTCCTACCTGGAGCAGATTCACGATCCGTACCTCAACGAGCTGACCGAGGCGGTGCTCGGCATCCCCTATCAACAAACGTTCTGCTTCGTCAACGCCGCGGGAACCTGCGTGGGCGTCCCCTACGATAAGCGTTTTCCCAACGATTCGTACTTCCTGCAGACTTTCTCCAAGGACCAGCAGTACGCCTTGTTCGGCGAGGGCACCTTCGCCTTCACCGATCAACTCAAGGCCACATTGGGCATGCGCTATTCGCGCACCGAGTTCTCCTTCAACACCCTCACCGGCGGGCCGCAGCTGTTTTTGCCGCCGCAGACCGGCTCCGGCGACAAGAAAGAGAGCTCCTTTACGCCCAAGGCGAGCATCCAATACCAGTACGATCCGCACGATCTGTATTACTTCACCTACGCGAAGGGCTTCCGCCCGGGCGGTGCGAACAATCCCGTTCCCTATGCCGCCTGCGGAATCGATTTTCGCAATTTCGGCATACCCGGCGCCCCTCAGACCTTCGGCTCGGACACCGTCGATAGCTTCGAGGTCGGCGCGAAGAACAATCTGGACAATCGCATCAAGCTCGCCAGCAGCATCTATTACATCCGCTGGAACAAGATCCAGCAGGTCGTCGTGCCCCCCATCTGTCAGATCTCCTTCATTGCAAACTTGGGGCAGGCCGTCGCCAAGGGCGCGGACCTCCAGGGCGACTTCGCGATCACGGACTCATTGACGGCCGAGCTGTCGGCCGGTTACACCGACGCGAGATATACGAAGAACTCTTATCTGGGCACCAGCACGACTCCCATCGTGTCGAGCGGGGACGCCATCGCGGGCCAGAGCGGTCAGCCCGGGCCGCCCGCGACTGTGTCGCTCGGTCTCGAATACCGGTTCCAGCTGCTCACCAGGGACTCATTCGTTCGCGTCGACGACGAATACCAGAGCCGCCCGAAGTGGCTGGGCGCCAACCAGGATCCGGCGACGCTGCAATACGATTCGGCCAACTACGTTCTGTCCTCGACCAACTTTGCTTCCGCCCGCGGCGGCATGAAGGTCGGCGATTGGCAGATCGAGGCGTTTTGCGACAACTTGCTCGACTCTCACCCCGTGACGAACTACGAGTGGTCGATCGATTCCCAGGTTCCCGGGACCAGCCGGCTGGAGCGCGATTTCACCTTCCGCCCGCGCACCATCGGCCTGACGTTCCTTTATCGAAGCAAATAGGCTCGTATGTGCGGCGCAACGATCGGCGCCGCACATCCGGTGAGCGGCGCCTGCGCTTCCGAGCGGGACCGTCAGGTGTACTCTTGACGGCGTGATTACATGGGCATACAACCCAAGCTTTCCGGGTTGCACCCTGTTTCCACCGATGCTACTGTCGGCCGCGTCGGAATTATCTGACCATATAACAAATCATGGGGACGTGATGCCAGCCATTCGCTCGAAGCCGCTTTCGGCGCCGTTGGATCATCGACTGTTGTTTTTATCCATCATCTTGACCGTGGGCACCCTGTCTGCGCGCGGGGCCATGGCCACCGAGGCCAATGCCTCGGACACGGGCAATGCCGCCACCGCGCCGGCGGCCTCCGGGGGTCTGGAGGAAATCGTCGTCACGGCGACCCGCCACGAGGAATCCCTGAGCAAGGTGCCGTTGAGCGTCACCGCCCTGACGCAGGAGTCGATGGATCAACTCGGCATCAAAGACTTCCAAGACGTTGCGCGCTTCACCCCCGGCGTCAACATCGATACCACCGGCACCAACGCCATCTCGATCCGCGGCATCTCATCCTCGGGCGGTGCCGGCACCACCGGGATTTACCTCGACGACACGCCGATCCAGATGCGCTCGGTTGGCTTCAACCCGGACGACACCTTGCCGAAGACCTTCGACCTGCAGCGGGTCGAGATTCTGCGCGGCCCTCAAGGGACGCTGTTCGGCGCGGGATCCGAGGGCGGTGCCGTGCGCTACATCCTGACGCAGCCGAGCACAACGGACACCGACACATATGTACGGAGCGAAGCGTCCTTCACGCAGTACGGACAGCCGAGCGGCGAGGTTGGCATCGCGCACGGCCAGCCCATCGTCGACGGTACTTTCGGCGTGCGGGCGAGCCTCTGGTACCGCTACGACGGAGGCTGGATCAATCGGGCGGACGACACCACCGGCGCGATCATCGACCACAACGTGAACTACTCCAATTCCATGGCCGGCCGCCTCGCGGCGGTCTGGAAACCTTCATCCAGCTTCACGGTGACTCCGAGCATCCTCTATCAGAGACAGGACAAGAACGACGACTCGACCTACTGGCCGGCTTATTCCGACGCGTCCGCCGGACATTTCAACACGGCGACGCCCGAGCGCGTCGGCGGCCCGGACACGTACTACCTGCCGGCGCTGAAGATGGTATGGGATCTCGGCAGTTCCCAGCTCATTTCCGACAGCTCGTACTTTCACCGCCGGCAGATCACGGCCTACCAGGGTACGGTGTACGACCTCGCTTATTGGCAGAGCATTCCGGGCGCGAACGGCTTCGCGCCGGGCCCCTGGTACCCGCTGATCGATGCCAACGGCATTCACCTGCCTGCCGCGTTGGCGGGCACCGAAACGCCGAACACCATGACCAATTCGCAGGAAAGCTATACGCAGGAATTTCGCTGGCAATCGGCCGATTCGAGCTCGAAGTGGACCTGGACCGCCGGCATCTTCTGGCAGCTGGCGAAAGAGGGCAGCATCGAGGAGCTGAGGTCCACCAACATCAATGAGGTCTTCAACTACCTATACGGCTTCACGCCCGCGAGCTTCTACGGCGGAAATTTCTATTCCTGCCCGAGCAGGGCCGCATATCCCTCGATCCCGGCCTGCGACATCTACTACAACAACAACACCACGTTCGACCACCAGGTCGCTGGGTTCGGCGAGCTGAGCTACGCGTTCTTCGACTGGATGAAGCTGACGGTGGGCGATCGGATCGCACGCACCGGCTTCTCGCTGAATCACTACGCCGACGGCTACGAGAACTACGGTCCGGGAGCTGCGGCGGCCAGCGAGAAGGAGACCCCGAAGACGCCCAAGGCGACCTTGTCCTTCCAGGTCGATCCGCAGGATCTGTTCTACTTGAGCTACGCCAAGGGCTTCCGCGTCGGCGGCGGCAATGCGCCGCTCCCGTCCTTCTGCGACACGGACCTCGCCGCCGCCGGATACCCGAACGGTGCGCCGCTCACCTACAAGTCCGATTCCACTCAAAATTACGAGATCGGCTCCAAGAACGGCTTCGGCGACTGGCTGAAGATCGCGACCAGCGTGTATTACATCAAGTGGAGCCAAATTCAGCAGAGCATCTATGTCGCGGGCGCGTGCGGCTTGCAGTTCACCGACAATCTGGGCACCGCCGTGGCCTGGGGCGGCGATATACAGGCGCAGATGAAGCTCGGACCCGTGAACGTCGATCTCGCCAGCGGCTACACGAGCGCACGCTACTCGAAGACCGACCCCGCCGGCTGTCAGCAGACTGCCAACTCGCCTCCCTGCCTCGCCAGCAGCGGCGATGCGATCTCGGGCCAGGCGGCGATCAACTACGCCCCCGGCGTCAATGCGCCGTTCACGACGGCGCTCGGAGTCCAATACAATTTCCGGCTGGCGAAATATGACAGCTTCGTGCGCGCCGATTGGGAGTACGAGGCGCGCAACCACTGGCTCGCGGCCGTGCAGGATCCGAACAATACTGCGCAGTACAACAGCGGCTTCTCGTACACGCTGCCTTCGACGAGCTTCACGTCGCTGCGGGCGGGCATGGACTTCGGTGTCTGGCAGCTGGCGGCGTTCTGCAACAACCTGTTCGATTCACATACGGTCATCAACTACGCGCTCGGCCAGACCGACGGTACTGTGACCCCGCAACAGAACGCCTACACCTTTCGGCCGCGCACCGTGGGCCTGACGTTCACGCTGCACACCCATTGATCCGAGACCCCTGCCGCGCGCCTGTCCGCGCGGCGGGGAACGATGGCGGCCGCCTCAAGCGACAGCGCGCGCCGACTCCACCCCACAGGCGTCCTTGACCGAGGCGCTGAGAATGCCGAGGCCCTCTTCCAGCACCGCGTCGGGAATCGTGAGCGGGGCGAGCAGCCGCACGACGTTTGCGTCCGTGCCGCAAGACAGGAGGATCAAGCCGCGCTTCTCGGCGGCCGCCACGATCGCTGCGGTTACCGCGGCATCCGGCTCCTTGCTCTTCGGATCCTTCACCATCTCAAAGGCCACCATCGCGCCCAAGCCGCGCACGTCGCCGATGGCCGGAACTTCCTTCGCCAGCGACTCCAGGTGCGAGCGCATCTTCTGACCGACTCGCGTGGCGCGCGCACATAGGTTCTCGGACTCGATGACGTCGAGCACGGCGTGAGCCGCGGCGATGCTCAAGGGATTGCCGCCATAGGTCCCGCCCAGACCGCCTGCGTGAGCGCTGTCCATGATGGATGCGCGGCCGGTCACGCCCGACAACGGCAGGCCTCCGCCCAATCCCTTCGCGACCGTGATCAGATCCGGCGCGACGCCCGAATGCTCGATGGAGAACATCTTGCCGGTGCGCGCGATGCCACCCTGCACCTCGTCCGCGATGAGGACGATGCCGTGCTCGTCGCAGATCTTTCGCAGCGCGCGCAGAAACTCATAGGGCGCCACGTTGAAGCCGCCCTCGCCCTGCACCGGCTCGATGACGATGGCCGCGACGGATTTCGGATCCACATCGCCGTGGAACAGGCGGTCCAGATCGGCAAGCGCCCGCTCGACCGAGACGCCGCGATAAGGCAGCGGGAATTCGGCGTGGTAAATCTCGGCGGGGAACGGCCCGAAGCCTTTCTTGTAAGGCATGACCTTGCCGGTGAGCGCCAGGGTCATGAGGGTGCGGCCATGGAAGCCGCCGGAAAAAGCGATCACGGCCGAGCGCTTGGTATGGTAGCGGGCGATCTTCACCGCATTCTCGAGCGCCTCCGCGCCGGAGGTGAGGAAAATCGATTTCTTCGGAAAATCGCCGGGGGCGAGCGAGTTCAGGCGCTCCGCCAGGCGCACATACGATTCGTACGACACCACGTGAAAACAGGTGTGCGCAAATGCCTCGGCCTGTTGCGCCACCGCGGCCATGACCTTGGGGTGGCGATGCCCGGTATTCAGCACCGCGATCCCGGCGGCAAAGTCGATGAAACGCCGGCCGTCGACGTCCCATATTTCTGAATTCTCGGCTTTTACCGCGTAGATCCCCTTGGTTCCCACGCCGTTCGCCACCGCCGCCGCCTTGCGGTCCCTGAGCTCCGAAGATTTCGACATGTGCGTCCCCTAATATGCGCTGCTGAGCCTTGGAACGGTATCATTGGCCGTGATTTTGAGCAAAACTTGACCCAATGAGCATCGCGGATCCCACCCTCCCATCGACGCTGGATCGTGCTCTGTCGGCGCAAGCGGGCGTCACCGCCGGCACCATGAGGGTGCGCGTGATACGAGCCGATCTACGGCAGAGGCGGGAGCAGGATGACCGCGTGGCGGTCGAGGCGCCGCTCGAGTTTCAGCTCCACCATCCCGCCATGGGTTTGGAGCCCGTCTCGTTCGGAACGACCATGAGAACACCGGGTGGCGACGAGGCGCTCGCCGTCGGACTCCTCTACGGCGAAGGAGTGGTCAATCAGCCCTCGGACATCGAAGCGGTCGAATCGAGCACGCGCAAACCCAACGTGGTGAACGTGCGCCTGCATCCGAGCGTGCCGCTGGAATTACAGGCGGCATCGCGGCGCTTCTCAGCGGGCTCGAGCTGCGGCGTTTGCGGCACCACCGGCCTCGATGCCGCCATCGCGCGGGCGGCCGCCACGCGCATCACGGTACAGGAAGGCATGCATCTGTCCGTTCTTTTCGACCTGCCCGAGCGAATGCGCCGTGAACAGACTCGATTCGGCGACACGGGCGGTATCCATGCCTCCGCCCTGTTCGATTTGCAGGGGAATCTGATTACTGTTGCCGAGGATGTGGGACGCCACAATGCCTTCGACAAGCTCGTGGGCGAGAATTTGATGGCCGGACGAGTGCCCCTGGCCGGCCATGCCGCGCTGCTCAGCGGACGGGCGAGCTACGAGCTCGTGCAGAAAGCGCTGCGGGCGGGCGTCGCCGTGCTCGCCGCGATCGGTGCGCCGTCGAGCCTCGCCGTAAACCTCGCCGTGGCCTCCGGGCTCACGCTGGTGGGATTTCTGCGGGATGGGAAATGCAACGTGTATTCAAATCCGCAGCGACTCACCGGGGTCGGTGACTAAACCGCCTTCGACGAGCAGCCAAGCCGAGCCTGTCGCAGCACCGGCGCTGAAGGCCCCCGCGCTCAGCCAGGCTTGGCCCGCCCGGACCGCCCGCACCACCCGGGGATACGAAGCGGTTGACGTTGCGCTCAGAAACGTGCGCCATTCGCGGCTGTTCAAGAATTTATCCGTCTTCTCGAGGGCAATTGGCATGGCTCGCTCCTAGTCGTCGATCCAGGTCTCGCTTAGATGGGGCTGCGAGCCGCGGCGAGAGAGCAGGTATCCGACGGTCACCCCGACCATCGCCACCACGCCGAGAGCCCGCCACGGATTGTTGCGCACGTAGTCGTCGGCGCTGCCGACGAAATCGCGTGCTTTCTGCACCCAGTTTTCGGAGGCATCCATCAGAGGATCGATGACGGAGGCGAGGGTTACGGAGGGCGCTGCGCCCAGTCCTCCCACGTGCAGATCTTTCTTGCCGTTCGTGTTGTTTACGCTCGCCAACATGCCGTTCTCCATCGCGAGGTCTTCATGCCTCGCTCGGAGTATGCCGCTGCGCGTCCGGTCGACGCAGCGGCTGATATCGCGCGCTCACGTAGGAATTCGCTCACGAAAAACGCGAGCATCCCGTCACGATCAGTTGACCTGGTAGCCCCGGCCGGTCAAACACGCCGCCATGGCGCGATCGTAGTTGCCGTAGGCGCGATCCGCATCAGCCGGCGCCATGCCGCCGGCGGGCTGGGTCGGATCGAAGCCGGTCTGACCCTTCGCCCAGTTGTGACACTCATACTGGTCGGCGGCCTGCTGATCTTTCGACTGTCCGTTGGCGGGATAGACGATCAAGTCGCTTTGCGATGGCGGCGGCGGGGCCGCCGCGGACTGCGGCGCCTGATTGGGATCACCCCCGCCCCCGTCAGGCGGCGGAGCGCCCGCGGGCGGTGGAACTACCACGTAACCGTTCTGATCCGGTTGCCAGGTGTAATAGACATTGTCCGCATAGTAATAGGGCACCCCGCCGACCCAGACCGTGGAGTAGTAGCCCGGCAATCCCGCGATGACCAGACCGACTGGCGGCGTTATCACCACGAAACCGCCCGCCCGGGGTGCGTACCACACGCCGCCGCTGAAATAGTAGGGCGACCCGCCGTGGTAGTAAGGACGGTAGTCGGGCGGCAGCGTTCTCGCGACCGTGCCCACGGGCGCGTAAAAGCGCCCGTGGTTGTAGCGGGCATCCATGACCTGACCGCGCCCATCCACGACCGGGCGTGCCGGCACACCCGGCCGCACCGCGGCCGGCCGCGCCGGCGCAGGACGCCCCGCCGCCTCGGCGCGAGGCCTGGGCTCATCAGCCGCGGAAACGCCGCGCGTGCCCCATAGCGCCGCCATGGTGAACGTTGTCAGTAACGCCATCCGTAGGGTTCGAGTCGTGTTCATAGCGAGCTTCCAACTGCCTCTCGATTGTTTTGACTGGGGCCAGACCCCTAGTTGACGGTGTAGCCGCGACCCTGCAAGCAAGCGCTCAACGCGCGGCGGTAGGAATCCGCACGCCCGCGCTCGGCTGCAATTTGCTCTGCGCTCTCCTGATTGATCTGCGCCTGCGCCTGGCGCGCCTGAGCCTGAGCGTTCGCATCTGCTGCCGATCCGACGATGGCGCCGGTAGCGGCACCGAAAATGAGGCCTGCGCCTGCATTTCTCGGGCCGGCGAGGATAGAGCCGAGAATGGCACCGCCGATGGCACCCGCCGCCGTGCCCGAGCCGGGCGGATTTGCCGGCTGGACGACCACCCGCTCGTACGGCGGGGCGTCCGGACGGCTCGGATCGACGCCGGTCTCATGGACCGCCCAATTGTGGCACTCGTACCGGTCTCGGTCGGTCTGATCGGGCGATTGCCCGTTATTGGGATAGACGATGATCTTCTGCGGCTGAGGCGGCGGCGGTGCCGGCACCGCCACGATGCGCGGCGGGGGGGTCACGCAAGCGCCGAGCGCCAGGCCTGCGGCGAGCATCGCGCCGGCGCGCAGCGCCACTGTCGTCCGTCTGGAAAGGTCAAGAATTGTCATGAGCTTGCAACCTCTGGATCCTTGTTCATCAATCGCTTACAACGCAGAACATGCAGGCTAGTTGACAGCCTGAGGCCCGCGGAGTTCGTCGGCGCGATGGGCATTCGCGCCGCGGCATCCTGGGCTCAAGGTTTGGCGGGTTTGCGGAATTTCAAGATGAACTGGTCGGTCCGGCCGCGAATCGCCGGATCGAACACCTTCGCGGTGCGCGGATCCGACGGCTGACTCAACAGATTGCCGCTGCCGACGAATTGGAAGCCGGCGGACAGAACTTCCCGTTTCACCGCTTCCGGGTCAATCCGGTGCAAGGTCGAGGTGACGCTGGTCCCTGCCCCTGCCACCGATGAATGATCCAGGATCAAATAGATGCCTCCCGGCTTGAGCGCCTCGAACACCAGCTGATTGAACACGGTCAAATCCAGACCCGGGAAGTTGTGCAGGTCGTGGTAGTTCTGCGAGGTCCACACGAGGTCCACCGGCTCCGGGGTTTTGAGCTCGGCGAAGGGCTCGACCACCACGCTGACGTTGGCGTAGGCGGGGTCGGCGGCGATTGCCTTGACCCGCGCCGCGAAGTCGGGGGTACCGGCCGGCGCATCCGTGCGCGGCGCCGGCACGAGCGCGTACACGTGACCCGTGCTTCCGACCACCTTGCTGATGATGCGCGTGAAATATCCACCACCCGGCAGGAGTTCCGCGATTTTGTAACCGGGCTCGACGCCGGCGAACTCGAGGGTTTCGGCCGGCTTGCGGTTCACGTCGTGTTCGAGGTCGGCCGCAGGACGAGCGGGGTCGGCGACGGCGGCGGCGAGAAATTCGGGAATCTTGGGCGGCTGCACTTGCGCCCCCCACGCCTGGGACGCGGCGAGGACGAGGCCGGCAAGTATCAGCCCCGGCCGGCCGATGGCTTCGTGAATCATGATTCTCTCCCCTGGGGCCTTAAAGGTTTGGTTCGATTCTATCATCAACGCCGTTCACGGCAGCCGCGTAGAATTACTGCTTCAAACCTTGCGAAGGGTCCCATGAGTCTCAGCGTGTTCGACATTTTCAAGATCGGCATCGGTCCCTCGAGCTCCCACACCATGGGGCCGATGAATGCCGCCAGAAGCTTCGCGGAGCTGCTCGCGGCCCGCGGTTTGCTCGAGCGCACCACGCAGGTCTCGGCGCAGCTCTACGGCTCGCTCGCGCTCACCGGTCGCGGCCACTGCACCGATCGGGCCATTCTTTTGGGCTTATCGGGCATGAGTCCGGACACGATCGATCCGGCCGCGATCGAACCGGCCCTGCACCGGATCCGCTCGTCGGGCCGGATTCATCTACTGGGCCGTCATGAGATCGCTTTCGACGAGCCGTTGAATCTATTGTTCCATCTCGATCAGGTGCTTCCCGGGCACTCCAACGGCATGCGCTTCACGGCACACGACGCCGCCTTGGACGTGCTGGCGCGCGAGGAGTACTACAGCATCGGCGGCGGCTTCGTCGTGCAGGCGGGCGCCTCGGTGCAGGGCGGCGAGAAGCGCGCTCCTCCGCCCTACGAGTTCGAGTCCGGAGCACGGCTTCTCGAGCTCTGCAGAAAAGAGGGGCTCGAGATCCACGAGCTCATGTTGGCGCGTGAGCGGGCCTGGTATGGCGACGCGGACATCCGCGCGCGACTCATGCGCATCTGGCTGGTCATGCAAGCTTGCGTCCAACGCGGCTTCGAGGCGCAGGGCCTGCTGCCCGGCGTACTCGGCGTGCGCCGGCGCGCGCCGAAGCTTTACCGCCAATTGATGTCCGGCGATCCTTCGGGCCCCATGCATGCCCTCGATTGGGTCAATGTTTACGCACTGGCCGTCAACGAGGAGAACGCCGCGGGCGGCCAGGTGGTGACCGCGCCGACGAACGGTGCGGCTGGCATCGTTCCCGCGGTGCTGCACTATTACCGGCGCTTCGAGCCGGGCGCGGACGATTCGGGAGTGATCCGTTTTTTGCTCACCGCCGCTGCGATGGGCATGCTCTACAAGCAAAACGCCTCCATCTCCGGCGCCGAGATGGGCTGCCAGGGCGAGGTGGGAGTTGCCTGCTCGATGGCGGCCGCCGGTCTCGTATCGGCGATGAACGGCACCAACGAGCAGATCGAGAACGCCGCCGAGATCGGCATGGAGCACAATCTGGGCCTCACCTGCGATCCGGTTGCGGGCTTGGTGCAAATCCCGTGCATCGAGCGCAACGCCATGGGCTCGGTCAAGGCCATCAACGCCGCGCGCCTCGCGCTGCGCGGCGACGGGTCGCACAAGGTGACGCTCGACCAGGTGATCGCCACCATGCGCCAAACCGGCATCGACATGTCGGCGATCTACAAGGAAACTTCCCAGGGGGGACTCGCCGTCAACGTACCGGAGTGCTAGCCCAAAGTGGGCTAGGCCGATCAGCCCGTCGCCTGCAGACCCTGGGCGATGCCTGAGATGGTCGCGCGCAGCGCACCGAACAGCGCCGTGTCCTTGCGGTCGGTCGCCCGCCAGCGCTTCAACAGATCCACCTGCATGAGATGCATGGGATCGACGTAGGGGTTGCGCAGCGTGATCGCACGCTGCAGCGTTGGATCTGAGTCGAGCAGGCGCGTCGAACCGCGCAGCGTCAGCACGTGCCCTGCCGTCAGCTCGTATTCCCGGCGGATGGGATCGGCGTGGACCTCGAGGCCCTCACCGGCAAGCGCCTCGTAGTGCGCGGCGATGTCCAGATCGGTGCGCGCCAGCATGGATTCGACGTCATCGAGCAGGTGCGCGAAAAACGGCCACTCCGCCAGCATTTGCCGGATCACACCCTCGCCGTGCTCCGCGATCGCCGCCTGAAGGCCTGTGCCGAACCCGAACCAACCCGGCAGCATATGCCGGCTCTGGGTCCAGGCGAACACCCAGGGTATGGCGCGTAACGCCGCGATCCCCTCGCCCGTCGCGCGCACGGCGGGACGCGATCCGATATGCATCCGCTCGATCACATCCAGAGGCGTGACCGCGCGGAAGAATTCTGCGAATCGCGGGCTGTCGAATATCAATCCCCGATAGGCATCGAAACTCTTCGAGGCGATGGTGCGCATCGCCGCGAGTGACGCGGCCGATGCCGGAGTACCTGAGGCTGCGTGCGCCGTCGCGAGCGCCACCGCGGCAAAGGTGCGCTCGAGCGTGCGCATCGCGATGGGCCGAAGACCGTAGCTTTGATTCACGACCTCGCCCTGCTCGGTAAGACGCAGCACACCGCGAATGGCGCCGCTCGGCGCCGCCTCGACCAGGCTCTCAGTTCTGCCGCCGCCGCGCGCCGGGGTGCCCCCGCGTGCGTGGAAGATGGTCAAGGCGATGGCCGTGTCGCGGGCGGCTTCCAGCAGCCGATGCTGCGCGACCTGCAACGCCCAGCGGGACGCCGAAAAGCCGGCCTGCTTGTTGGTGTCCGAGTATCCGATCGCCACGGTCTGGCGGTTGCCGCGTACCGCGAGGTGCCGGCGATACGCGGGCTCCTTGTGCAACGCGCGCAGCAGCTCGCCGGCGTTCTCGAGCGCCTCGACGGATTCCAACAGCGGAGCGACATCGAGCCGGCACTCTCCGGTGCGCTTGTCCGTGGTATCCGCCCAGCGGGCGAGCAATAGCACCGCGAGCACGTCGTCGGGTCCTTCGGCGCCCGCGATGATGTAGCTGCCGATGGCACGCTCGCCGAACTTGTGCCGGGCGTGGGCAATGGTCTGGAACACCCACAACAGTCGCCGTCCGGCCGCATCGAGCGGCATGGTCGGCGAAAGATCGCGTGCCAGGAGCTCGCGCAGGCGGGTCAGACGCTCGCTGCGCGGCAGTGTCGTCCATTCGGGACTGCCGAGGCCCTGGGCGATCACCTGGTGGTGCAGGTGTGCCGCCTGGGTCACGTCCATGGTCGCGATGTGAAATCCGAAAGTTCGCACCCGGCGGATGAAGCGCCGTACGAGAAAATATCCCGCGTGCCGTCCGCGATTGGCGGTCAGGCTGTCGGCGGCAAGTTTCACGTCGGCCAGCAGCTCGTCGCAATTTAGATAGGAGTTCGGCCGGCCCTCGTAAGTCGCCTGCAGACGCTCGCCGATCTGGCCAAAAAAGATCCGGTAGGGCATGCGGTCGTGCCGCGCGGGCGCGAGCGCTTGGACGCCGGGCAAAAGCGAGGTGTAGGCATCGATGCGCTCCGCGAGCGCGCCCGAGATATCGACCCGCCGCGCGCTCTGGCTGAGCGCTTCCGCCAGTTGACCGCAGTCGTTGAAATACGTGGACACGATGAGCTGTTGGTGGCGCTGCAACGTCTCGCGGATGGTCTTTGCGTGACCGTCGGCATTGTTGTCCATGTCGCCGCCCACCCAGGTGCCGAACTTGAGCACACCGCGAACATTCAGCGACTCGACGGTCACGTTGTAGGCGCGCGCCAGTGCGCCCTCGATCTCTTCGTAGAAGAGGGGAACCACGCGATAAAGGATCTCTATGAGATAGAACAGCACGTGCTCGCGCTCGTCCGCCACCGTGAGGCCCTCGCGCGGATGCTCTTCGGTCTGCCAGATGCTGGCGATCTCCAGGCGAACGCGCGACCAGAGCGTGTCGAGCTCGACCCGCATCAATCCGGGATTCAGACGATCGAGCAGCCCCTGCGCGATGTGCTGCTGCTTGCGCAGAATGGTGCGCCGGGTCGACTCCGTCGGATGCGCGGTAAACACGGGCTCGATGCTGATCGAGCCGATCAGCGCCAACGTCTGGTCCAGGGTGTAGCCGTCGCGCTGCAGGCGCTCGATACACTCGGCGATGCCACCGGGCTGCTTGAGGCTGGTATCGCTCAAATATTGACGCCTGCGCCGCACGCGGTGCACTTTTTCGGCGGTGTTGACCGCCTGAAACCAGGTGGAGAAGGCGCGGGTCAGATCGGTCGCCAGCGCGGGCTCGCGCCCGGCGGTGCGTCGCTCGAGCTCATCTCCTGGCGGCGTGCCCTCGCGCCGCGCGATGGCGGCCCGGCGGTCCCCTTCCACCAGGTTGAAGAATGCCTCGCCCCCCTGATCGCGCAAGATCTCGCCGATGAGCTCGCCGAGCGCGTGCACATCCTCGCGCAGTCCGGCGTCTTTGGGCGGGAATTGAATATCTTCGCGATACATCATCGAAAGGTCCGTCAATCGGCCGGGCGACACGCCCACCGAGAGGCCCTTAGTCTAATGGGAATTGAGGAGAACCGTGGTATCGAAGCTTTCGAAGCTGGTCAGCACGCGGCGGTACGCGTTCTGCATGATGCGTTCGGCGTTCTTGTCGGCGCGATGCCCCAGCAGCATCCGGATCACCACGTCGTCCGGGGGTCGGGCCGTATCCTCGCCCAGCAGCTGGAAACTGAAGCGCGACAGCCGTTGCATGATTTCGTTGGAAAACTTCAGCCGTGCCAGATCCTGGCCGTCGCCCGCTCCCACCTTGGCCTCTTCCGCCACCTCGCCGATCAGACGGATGATGAACCGCGCCTTGTCGATCAGGCCCAGATCGCTGAAGAACTCGATTTCGGATTGAATGTTCATCCGGCCGGGAAGAAGTCGATGGGTTTGGTCGCGGTCAGCGTTGCCACGTCCTTGGCGTCGAATTTGAACAGCCGGATACGGGCCAGGAGCTTCGCTTCGAACTCGGGGTCGTTGAGGTCGCTCGAGACCACTTTGGCCGCCGTGATGTCGCCGGAGGGCGAGATGGTCAGTTCGATCACGACCTTGCCTTGCAGCGCCGGATTATCGCGCAGGGCACGCGCATACATGGCGTCGATCGAACCCTTGTTGCGGGTGAATACCAGCGCGATCTCATCGGCGCTGCGCGAGGCCTTGCCGCTGCCGCCGGCCCGCGTCGCGCCCTGATTCCCGCTGGCGAGCGTGGGCCCCGTGACCTGGGCGGTCCGGATCCCGTTCAGCGAACCCCCGCCGGATGCCAATCCGGAGCTCGTGGGTGCGCTGATGCCGCCACTCGTGCCGCCCGCCTTGGAGGTGATCAGCGATCGGGTCACCTCGGTGACGTCGCCAGGATCGGTGGTCTTCGGCTGGTTCTTGGCCAGCTTGTCCAGATTGATGTCTCGCAACGCCGCCAGATCGTCCATGCTCGCCAAAAGCCCGCTCTTGGCCGCCTTGGCGCGCGCGTCCACCGGGGGCGGCACGGGTTTCGGACTGACCGGCGCCTTCTCGAGCGGCTTCTCCGGCTTCGGCGGAGGCGGCGGGGGCGGCGGTGGTGGCGGCTCCATCACCAGCTGAACCACGCGCTCGGGAAGCGACTCCGTGTTCACCACAAGCTCGCGCCTCGGCAGGAAGGGGATGATCACCGCGATGATCGCGAACGCGATGACTAAATTGCGCAGGATGACGCGATAGCGCCGTTCCATGTCCTCGGACGGAGACCACGGCAGCTCATAGCGGCGGAAATACGGGGCGAGGCCCGACGCCGTGGAACCTCTGGCGGGATTTGCCGCGGCAGCCATCAGCCGGCCGCCTTCTCACGCTCGACGACCGCGAACGAGACCTTGCCGTATTCGGCGTCGCTGCAGGTGAGCATGATCCGCTTGAGGAGGCTGTAGGGCAGGTCCTTGTCGCCCATGATCGTGACTTCGCGTTTGGAAATGTCCGTCTGTCGCTCGCTGCTCAAGATCTTGTCGTTCTGTGCCATCAGCGCGGCTTTCAACGGGGCGAACACCGGCGCGGGGCTCGCGACCACATCCGCCACGGACCCCACGAGCTGGCCGTCGACGAACACCGAATCCTTGGTGACCATCACCACGACGGCGGCGCTCGGCTTGCGGTCGGAAAGGGATTGCGGGATGTGGATGTTCTTGGTGTTGGGCAGGATGTCCACGTCCGCCGTGTGGGCGAGCAGGAACACCACCAGGATGGTCATCATGTCGATGAACGGAATCAGCGCGAAATGGCTTGCACCATGCCGGCGCTGCCGGTGCCTGCGAATTCGATACGGCGTCATGTGGGCGCGTCCGCGATGGAAATGTCCGGGAACAGCTCCGCCTTGGAGAATGGCGGCTGGGGAATCTGATAGACCCGCACCGTATCCATGACCTGGACCAACGTATCGTAGGAAACGTTCGGACTCGGCAGGATGGTGGCGTCGGTCATCTGCGGAAATTGCGACTTCACCTTGCGCATGAATTCCGAAAGGGCGTCGAGATCGTAACCACCGGTCGTGTTCTCGATCATCTTGAGCGGCCCGGAATTGCGGTCGTTCACCACCAGATCGTTCGGGCGGATGATGATCTCGAGCTTCAATCCCTTGGGCAAGTCGACAGGAGCGCTCGAATTGGCGGGCAGATTGAGCTGCAGGATGTTGGTCTTCGAGAAGACCGCCGTAAAAATCAAGAAAAACACCAGGATCACCATCATGTCGATCATCGGCACGATGTTCAAATCATCGCGGCCGCGATGATAGCGGGCGTGATTGCGCCGGACCATGCTGGCGGATTTTGACTTCATGGGCTCTGTACCGTTCGACCGACCACCGGGTTCAAGTTCTAGATGCTGCCGCGCGCCGCTGCGGGTGCACGCGTCTGAGGCGACGGCGCCGACGGAGTCTGCGGAACTCCCGGCGCATCGTGCTGACGCTCGGTGATCGAATTCAAGAACTTCACGGATGCGATCTCCAGGCTGTCGATCAGCGAGGTCGTCTTCGACTCGAGGAACATGTGCGAGAGCAGCAGCGTAATCGCGACGCCCAGACCCGAGGCCGTATTGTTCATGGCGACCGAGATGGCGGCAGCCAGCAAGCTCGCCTTCTCCGCAGGATTCGCCGTCGCAACGGCGCTGAAGGCGCCGATCAGGCCGGTGATGGTGCCGAGCAAGCCGATCAACAGGCCGACGTTGGCGAGCGAGGCGAGGAAGTGCGTGCGCTTCTCGATGCGCGGGATGACCTCCAGCAGACTCTCGTCCATCGCCTTCTCGATGTCGTCGCGGCGGCGCGCGCTCGCCACCCGGGCAACGCCGTAGTTCAGAATCGTGGCGATCGATGCCTTCGAGTTCTGCGTGAGCGACACCACCTGCTTGAAGTTACCGGCGCTCAACGCGGGAACGAGATTGTCCCACAGCGTTCGATTGCGGATGGTCTCGCGGGTCAGGTAAACGAATCGCTCGATGGCGATCGACACGCCGACCACGAATATCAAGGCGAGGGGGTAGAGGAACAACCCGCCGTCCTTGAAGAAGTTGACGACCGAACTCATGAAATTCATTCTGCGCTCCTAGAAAATCCGACCCGCTGCAACCTAAGAGATTCAACCAGATTCCGTAAAATCGGCTATGACTTACTTCTCACCCTTGATCACCGTGGGTGCGTCGGCGCCCCGGGGGCCGCTCCGCTGCCCGCCGCCGCACCATTTTGAGACGCGTCCGCCCGCACGGCCTGGTAATACATCACTTCACGCTTGAATTCGTCGCGGTCGACCGGCGCCAAGGCCTCATCCAGCAGGCTGTTCATGGGCTTGCCCGACAAGTCGCCGATGTCCGACTTCTTCCAGGGGACGATGTACATCACCTTGGGCTGCTCCCGGTCCCCGGTGACGGTCGCCGTCTGCAGCTCCAGTTTGTCGACCGACGTGTTCTTACCGCCCGCCTCGCCCTTACCGCCCGCCTCGCCCTTACCGCCGCCCTCGGACCTGGCTACCGGCGCCTTGGCCTTCGCAGACTGAGAGACCCGTCCCTGAGACGGAGCCTCTGCACGAGCATCCGCCGCTACGCCCGGGCTCGACTCCGTGGACCGAGGAGCGTCGGGGGATGTCGTGGCACGGGGTTCGCCTGCCTCGGATTGTGCACTCGAATGTGACGCCGGTGTGTCAGCGGCGGGGGGGGCCGGAGTCTGGCCTTCGGACCACCGCGGGCCGGCAAATCCGACCATGGCGATACAGGCCAATGCCGTGAAGGGCATCATCCCTCTCGATGCATCGTTCATGCGGGCTCCTTCTTGGCGGCAGGGGCCGGGGAGCCGACGCGCTTGCGCAGTTCGACCACCCAGCCGGCGACTTGTTTGTTGTCGCCCGCGAGCGTCAGGTAATGCTCGAATTGCTCGAGCGCCTTTTTAGGCTCGTCGAGATACAGGTCGTATAGCACGCCCAAGTTGAAATAGGCCGGTGCGTAGCTCGGTTGCAAGGCAATCGTACGCTGGTAGGCGGCCTCGGCCTGCGTAAATTTGCCCAGATTGCGCAACACGATGCCGAGCTCGTCATTGGCGACGGCGTCGTCGGGATTGCGTTTCAGCGCCGCGTTGAAGGCCGCCTCGGCATCCCCGAAGCGTGATGCGCGTACATAGATGAGACCCAGATTCACCTCGGGGCCCGCGTAGTCGGGATAGGCGAGCGCGAGCTGCTTTAACTCCAGTTCCGCATCGTTGTTGCGGCCGGCTTTCATCATGGCGAGCGCCTGGGCATATTGCTGCGCCGCACGTTCGGGCACTGGAGCGGCCGGGGGCGCAGGGACTGGCGCAGCGGCGCGGGAGGCTGTCCCTCCGGGCGCAGCGGCACCGGACGGCGCGGGGCTCGACGCCGGTGCCGGGTTCGACGCCGCTGCCGGGCCCGACACAGGTGCGGGCCGCCGCGGCGGCGAGCTGTGGCAGCCGGCGATCAGCGCCAGCGCCGCCGCCGCGCTAACGAATCGAATCGACTTGCTGCTCACCGATTTCCACCTTGGCGTAACGCCCCGGGTTAAGTTGTGCCAATGCTGCGAAACTCTTCTGGACCCACTCATCGTAGGTCCCGTCCTTGGTTCGCACGGTATTCACCTGGTGCAGTTGAATCGCCTTCTCCTCGAACGGGAAGGCCTGCTCCTCGAGCAACACGTTGTATTGCTCCAATTCGTCCTTCGACAGCCCCTTCGGG
>Ga0187887_10000222_pt1 | contig 59098 bp, 56 predicted proteins | sample June2016WEW_7_10_FD_132977 | JGI IMG/M metagenome (GOLD analysis project Ga0187887, IMG submission 132977) | Peatland microbial communities from SPRUCE experiment site at the Marcell Experimental Forest, Minnesota, USA - June2016WEW_7_10 | ecosystem: Environmental > Terrestrial > Soil >... | reverse complement strand
CCAAGTTCGACATTGATTCTCCCAGGGCAGGAATTGTAGCAGGCCGGTACCGCGCAGACTGTTCTCCGTTCCTGTTTCCCGCTGACCCACAACCGATTCATTCAACCCATCTTCATTCAGCCCATCGAGAGGAGTCCCATGAGACTTCGTAGCAATGAATTGTGTCCAATCCACAAGTCCCTTTCCTGTTGCGGCCGGGAGTCCCTCCCGAAACCCAGGTTGACACGACTCGGAGTTCAGAGGATCGAAGATCCGCATCACCCGCGAGGATATCGGGAACTGCGGTCACCGGCCGAGATGCGAAAACTGCTGAACCGAAAGATTGTCCAGCAGGGCGGGATATGCGCCATCTGCCACGAAGACTTCACGGATTACAACGACGTCGTCCCCGACCATGAGAATCCGAAAGGAATGGGAGGAGCGTGGCGCGATGATCATCCGGACAATATCCAGGCAACACACTGGTGGTGCAACGAAGAGAAGGGATCAACCAGAATGGATGACTGACGGCCCATCAGTCGTTCTTTCGCTAATCTCCGGTTTGCCCGTTATACGTGCGCAGGTCTCTGTCGCAGCCACTCGTTCGAAGAAGGCGCGGGCTCGATAGGGAAGGATAAGTTGGCTGAACTACCGTAGCTTTCCCCGAATCACGGTGATCGACCCAGCTGGGAGCGTGTACATGCTGTCCGGCGTGGCAGCAATCGTGATGTTCTTATCCTCAGCTGGGGTGTTGCAATACTGCACAAGAGCTACAGATCCAACGAATGAATGGCTGACGCGCGTGGCATCGTCGATGACGATGTGGACAGGGTGGGTCGCGTTCAAATCGTGATTAATCAGCATTAACGACCAGTTCCCGTCGGGGCGTTTGACGGCGTATGAGGTAACCACGGTCCGCGCGGCAGCGTCCTTAAGATCGGCCGAAGCGGGGAAAATCTTGTTTGCTCCCGCGCCGTGCTGCAGCCATTCGAAATTGATCATGTGTGCGGAAGAATAGGGAGTATATGCAGGAGTGCCATACGCTCCGCCGCCATCAGGGCCACTGCTGGGGCCGAGGTTCCCGTCACCACCGGCACCATTATTGATGGCCGGCCGATAGAACGCCGTTCCGCCCTGTTCAAAGAATGTGCCAAACGCGTCGCACTCCCAGATGGCCTCGCCGGTCACGCCCAAGTAGCCGGCTCCGCTCGGCCCCGCTGTAATTCCACTTTCGGAAATGATCAGCGGCACATCCGCGGGGACGCCGTCCTGACGCCACATGTGCAGGACGTGCTTCATGATTCCCGGTTCCAGGTAAAGGCTCGCCCAGTCGTTCGGTGGACTGAATCCATTGATCATGAATGGATAGTGTTCGAACGACATGAATGAGAGGTCCTTGAGATGTTCGTGGGCCTTGAGGTAATCGACAAATCGCTCCATCCAGGAAGTGCGTCCCTCATTGTCCGCCCACAAGGTGATGTCTTTGTCGACGCCTTCGAAAATCGGGCCTCCCAACCTGGCGCCGGGCGTCAGCTTGTGGACCGCATCCGCCACTTGAATGTAGATGGCGCCATAGTCTTCCGGCGTCATGTGCTTGCCGTCGCACTCCTCCCCGACCTCAATTCCCACCACTGGATAACCACGCTTGTGAATGTAGGAAACCTCATTGGCGCAGTCTTCGGGAGTGTCATAAATCGCCGCACATGCAACCAGCGCCGGATGGCCCATGGTCAATCCGCTGGTAAAGAAATTGTCCATGCCGTTGTATTGATCGCGGCCTCCGGTGATCAGGTTGTCAGCTTGGTGCCAGGGATCGATGGAAGAACCGAAAAAGGATCCAGCCAAGTCCGCCGGCGAACCGGCGATCACTTCTTGATCTCCAGCGCCCTCCAGGTGTGGCGGCGCCCCGGGTCCGGGATCTACGCCGTTAGCCGGATAAACAACTGCATAGTTTCCCGCGCTATCGATCGTACCGGTGGATAGCGTCTGCAGGGCGTAGCCGACGCAGTTTCGAATATCCTGCGCCCCGTGAGTATCGCAGCTTCCGGAGGATTTCGACATCAAAACACGGACGAAGCGTGTCGTGACCGGCGCATCGGAAAGTTTCAGATGGACATCCCCGCCGCTGCCGTTCAACACCGCACCCGATTGAAAAGGCTTCCAGACACCATCCGGACCCATGTCCCAGTCCATGGCGTTGTTGTCCCCGACCCAATACTGCACAACATACACGACGGCATACGGATTCACCCATTGGATATGGATCGCGTTGACGGCGCGGTCGGTGCCCATATCGATCACCACCCATTGCGGGTGCAACGCATCGCTCTCACCCGTGAAATGGCTGGTTAGGTAGGGATTGCTCTTCCAATAACTTTGAAAACCAGCCACCAGAGGTGAATCGCCGCTGGTCATAAAGTCGCGATGGGGCAACGAATACGAATAGCCGTAGTGAATGGGTTCGCTCAGGTCCGCGCTGCCGACGTAATAGCCGCTCTTTGTCGCTGGATCGCTCCATGTGCCGTTCTCATTCCAGTGCCACGCCGCAAGACGCAACTCGCTATTGTTGCGCATGGTGATGGAACCCCAACCCAGGTTCTTGACTGCCTGAATCGTCTCGGGCTTGGTCAAGCTGTCCACCTGCTTCTTACTGAGATCATCCATCCACGCGCCGGTCGCAGTGTCGGGATAGATCGTATTCAGAGCGTGCTCCGGCGTTACGTCAACGTGGACCGTGGCAACCGAATCGAGCGCGCCCACCTTGGCAACCGAATCCGCCTGGAGTCCCTGCCGATGCCGTCGTGTCTGAGCCGTTTGTGCCGGAACCGTCTGTGCATTGACGCGCGAAGGAAGGTGCGGGGACACCGCCATCAGCCCGAGCGCCGCAACTGCGACACACAGCCAAACGCGAGACGAGACCCGTGCGTAAGAACCAGTAATCATGATGTCCTCGCCAAATACGAACCTGAAACGGTCAAATTGAGGATTGAGATTGCACGCCGAGTTTACACGAATGGCAGACAACCGTTTGGAGCAACGGATGTTGCCGCTCGGTGGCAGGGACGGACCATTCTGGTGGTTGACCGGAGAACCGAAGAGACATCGATTCTTTTTTTATTTCTGGCTAGTCGCCATATATTCGACAGGATTCAAGTTCTGCGTTAAGTCGCTATACCGTAAGCAAAGGCGCTCGAAGTTTTCCCATGTCAACTTATGAATTGGAAGCGATCGGAGCCGGGTCGTAATCGAGCCAGCCCCGGGAATTGTGTCGGGTGTGCCAGCCGATGTGACGGAATTGGGATCGGAATCGATTGCACCGGAGCCGACTAATATTAGCCTATCGGTCCTACAATCGGGGAGGACGGCTTTGCCCAGAAGCGAGGCTTATCATCATGAACTTCCGGACTGTCAGCTATTAGGAGGTCGGAAGGCCCTTCGACTCGATTTTGTACGCGGACCGTGTGCAGATTTCCGAGGATACTCAAATTCGTAAAAGCGGTAATCTAACTTGCGGCCCATCAGTCGGCCGCCGCCAGGACTGACGGCATCCCAATGTTCACGTCTGCGGGAAGGAGGTCTCGATGGGAGCGTAGTGTCTACACCGACATAAGCCCAAATCCATAGGTGTCGAGAAGCTCACCCAAAAGCTTGGCGTTTCGTGACTCTAGGAGGGAGCCGGCCTTTGTCACCTTGAATACCGAGGTGGACAAATCAAACAAGGCACATGCTAATCGAGCAGGATCGTGACGTGTCGGATACAGAATCCCATGCGCTCCTACTGGGTGAGCCCGGAGCGCAGCGGACCACTTCTGCGAGACCGAATGCGATCCCGCGAGAAGACGAGCATCGGCCCCTATCCGAGCCAGTCCACCTGATCGGGCCAAATCAATTAAAACGATGGGCTGCGTAAGTTCCAGGTAGGCCAGATGGCGGATGTGTAACTCGGTTGTTGTTATGAATCGTATCCCAGTGTGTTGGCCAAAAGTTTCGATGAAAGCACAATGTTCGTCCAATCCGGTGTAGAGCACCCCGTAATTCGAGTCCGGAGAGTCAAATCGATTGCTTGCAGTCTTGCCGAAGAAAATCGGATCCAGGCTCGCGGAATGGAACCTGGAGAGACGCTGTCGGGGAGGCAATGTGTGTATCAGCGGTTGCGTAGATACGATACCGGCTGTCGGTTCGGACAGCTCACCTGGGTGGGTGCTCATGCCGCCCCATGTTCGCCGAATGCGCGAGCAGCCTCAATCACGCCCTCTGTTTCGCCTCGTCTAAGGGAATCGAGTGGCGATCTTCCATTCAGCCGGTCATTTGGGTTAACAAAAAATGTAACTTGCATCCAGCCGTCGTGCGACGTGAGCACGTCTAACGTCTGTTCCAAGCCCGCCACAGTCGTACTGTTTTCAAACTGCCATGCTGGATATGCGTAACCACGCCTTCCGAGTGCCAGCCCTATTAGCTGGCCCTGTCTGCGTCGCTTATCGACTGCCTGTCGCGAGATGCGAAGCAGCTTAGAAACCTCGCCGACAGAAATCGCCCCCCCGTTTGCCTTGATTAGCTCCTGTTGCATCGTCGCCCCTCGCAACTTCGCTGCAGATAAGGGATCCTTGTCTAGAGACTCTGCGAGTGCTGGAGCAGCAGCGAGCGCATCCACAAGGACGAGGTAATCATTGGGCGCCGCACTTGCTTCCTCCAGCCTAATCGGCGAGACATCACGGTCGAGTTCGGCGATTGCTCTCATCGCTCGAGCTGCAAACGTTACATTTTTCGATTTCGACAGAGACTCGAATCCATCCTTCAAATGGCGAGATCCCAGCTGTCGGGTGCACTTAAGTTCGACCACGATGTACTCACCACTCAATTCCGTCACAACATCAAAGTTGTCGAGGAGCAAATGCATCTTCTGCCTGCCGCTCGTCAACATGAGTAGATCAGAAGTGGCCCGCATCTTCATTCTTGCGTGCGGTCGTGAGCTTACGACCAATCCTGGTCCTGCATCTCCTAACAGACGCTTGATACGAATCGAGGTTTGCAATGCACTCGGGACGTTTGAAAGCCAATCCTGTAGAGCGTGCTGTACCTCGTCAATGGAAACCGGATGTACAGTTGTCGAAGTGTCCACGATGTCCTCTTGGTTGACATGGTTATTATCACATACAGAAATATACTTCGTCAACCTGTTCATCTACATAGTAGAAGAATTCGCTGGATGCTCCCGAGAACAGCGCAGGCCCTCAGCTCTAGCCTCGTATTTTCAATGATATAGGAGCCCTACGTCGCCGGCCTTTATGGGCCGGACTCTTTTAATGTTTACCAATCTGGTTGTCTCAAAAAGGGTGACTCACATGGACTCTCTTTGAACCGGTCCTCTGCGTGAGACGAGGAGAAAGTTCTGACCGCTTCCTGTCCGATTTAGGAGCGGATCATCGGGAAACTGGAACAGCCCTAAGGCGTCCGTAAGCTGCCCTCCCGATGAACGCCAGGTGGTTTGCTTATCCGTCTACTCGTAAACGGCTGTGCGCCAGAAGTGTGCCAAATCAGGGAAGCTCGATTGGTAGCCGACATCGCCTCGATTTACGGCCGATAAGCCATTTTTAATTCAATCAACCTCAATATCCGCGCTTTCATGCCGCCGGGGTGCGTCAGTTGTGTGCCTCTCTTGCGACCCAAGGAGGAAACTTCGGTTTCGCCAGTCGCTTTCCAGCTCATTTGCCAAGACCCCTGTTCATCCGCCGCAAAAGGATGAATATTTTGCTACCATCGCAAGTCGGGAAAGGAGAATGACTTTAACTTGTGCACCAGTTCCTCTGCCGAGGCGTTGCCCACCGTTGCCGAAAGCGTGGCGAGAAAGGCGCGCAGTAAAAAAACCGCATCATGATAGACCGTGAAGCGATCAGAGGCGAGAGCTCTAATTTTTTCGAATTTGACCGACGCCCCTCGGCTGGTCCGTTAAAGCGGGATCGCGCATCCACTTAGAGCTTATGGAAAACCCCTTTCAAATTTTCGATTCGATTCGGGAAGCCTACCTCCGATATTTGGACAGCCCATTCCGGCTTCGATATCAGGCCCTCCTGAATGAACGGCGCGACCTCTTGGACCGTGATCGGCAGCTTTATCGCGAGCCGCTTTATGAGCCGATGTCGCCATACGAGTTTTCTGGCATGACTGTGGCCCAGGCGGCCAGCGAGGTTGGAGCTTCTGAAGCCTCGGGCGAATTCATCGTCAAGAAACTTTTTGAGCCGCAGCCCGATGGGCGGCCAAAGCAGCTTTACTCCCATCAAGTTGAAGCCTGGCGGAAATCGCGCCAGGGCAGATCCGTTGTTGTTACTTCAGGCACGGGTTCTGGAAAAACAGAATGCTACCTCCTTCCAATTCTGGCCTCCCTTGTCGAGGAGGCAGAGAGAGAGTGGACAACGCGCTGCCCGCCTCAGCCGACTGAATTTTGGTGGAATCAGAGGGGGGATCATCACGCATATCAGCGAACGCATGAGCAAGGCACCCGTTCCATGGCTGTCCGGGCGCTTCTGTTATATCCCCTGAACGCCCTGATTGAAGACCAGCTGGGACGAATCCGAGAGGCTTGCGATTCCAACGCGCCAAGGGCTTGGCTTAATGCTCACCTGAGGGGACATCGTTTTTGGTTCGGCCGATACAACGGGGATACACCAGTTCCAGGAAGGCCTGAGAACCAGCGAAAAGCGAAGGAGTTGAAGCGGCGCCTGAAGACTATGGAACGAGAATGGGGACGGGCACTCGCCTCTGCCAGGACGAGCGGCAAGCAGGAAATTCTTTCCTTCTTTCAAGACCCCGCAGGTGCAGAGATGTGGTCGCGCTGGGACATGCAGGAGGCCCCGCCTGACATTCTCATTACAAACTACAGCATGCTCAACATCATGCTGATGCGTGATGTTGAACATTCGATCTTTGAATACACCAAACAGTGGCTTCAAGCCGACCGTGCAAACCACCACTTCCACCTTGTCGTCGATGAACTCCACAGCTATCGGGGCACGCCAGGCACAGAGGTCGGCTACTTGCTTAGGGCATTGCTCGACCGAATAGGCTTGCAACCGGATTCACCCCAACTGCGCATAATCGCCACTAGTGCTTCAATCGAGGAGGACGCCAGCAGCAGAACGTACTTGCAAGAATTTTTCGGTCGCCGTGGGGACAATTTTGATATTATCCCCGGCCGGCGCCAAGCCTTTCCTGTGCCCGCCACAAATCTGGCCGGGCATGCTGGCGCTTTCTCTTCATTCGCTGCGGATTGCGACGTTCCAAGTGTAGGCAAACAAGCTGCCGCGGATACTCTGGCACAGCGCTTGGGCGTGGCCTCCAATCACTCCACTCTCGAAAGAAAACTCGATGATTGCTTAACCTCAATTCGCGCATACGAGTCGGTTCGGCGTGCTGCTGTACTGCGCCCCATTTCAAGCGCGGATTTGGCGAGCGCGTTATTTCCAGACTCAGGAAACGATCAAAAAGCTATCGAAGGCTTGCTCCGGGCCCTCATCCTTGCCCGGAATTCTGACAATGTTGCACCCTTGCCGTTGAGGGCACACTTTTTCTTTCACAATGCCGGTCGGATATGGGCGTGCGTCAACCCAAACTGCACGAGCCCCAAATGCGCCGATCGTGCTGCTTTGGCTGCCGCCGGCGAGGAAATGCCCCCCGTAGGCAGCCTTTACACTGAGCCGCTTCCCAGATGCGAATCTTGCGGCGCCAGAGTATTGGAACTGCTGTATTGCCAACCGTGCGGCGAGGTCTTCCTTGGCGGATTCAAGAAGGAACTGGAAGGCCAGCCAAATGCTTATTATCTGTCACCGGATTATCCGAACGTTGACCGCATTCCGGACCGTGCGGGTTCGGCCAGAGGAACGTTCGAAGAATACGCACTTTTCTGGCCTGCCAGAAACAAAACGCTGTTTCACACAACCAACGCTGCCCGCAGCAGATGGGATTGGCAGGAAGTTGGTGAGAGTTACCGATGGATGCCGGCGCAACTGCTGCACCGGCAAGGCCGGGTCTCGTGGCCTTCCCGAACGCCTGCAACGGACAAAACAGTAGGCTTCATTTTCCAAGCGCCCCGAGCTGACGCGCATGCCCTTGCGACCAGATGTCCCCATTGTGGAGACACGTGGAGAACCTCCTCATCACCAATACGGGGTATGGTCTCAGGCTTCCAACGTATAGCTCAGCTGCTTTGCGACGGGCTGATCCGAGAAATCGGAGGCCAAGGTGGTCGCAAACTGGTTTTGTTTTCAGATAGCCGCCAGGATGCCGCGAAGCTTTCGACCGGAATCAAGAGTGACCATTACTTGGACGTCATCCGGCAAGTTGTGTTTCGACGTTTGGCAGAACTCGAAGAGTCTGCCGTCAGACAGCACGCACTCGCCATTCGGATTTATAACGAGTGCCGAGAATTTCTCGACCTGCAAAGAAGAATGCTCGCTGGCAACCTTCCACCGGTCGAGATCCCCCGATATGCGCAGCTCGTGGCTGAGCTGCCGCCTGGCGCGGTTCAGGCGGTCATCGCTTTTGCGACCGCGGGTGGCCCACAGCCGCAGGTTTTGTCTCCGCCAACAGCGCCTGGAAGTTGGACTTCGCTTCGGTTTGACCCACTCTGTGAGGTTGTGAGAAGCAGGCTCCTCGCACTTGGCATGAACCCCGGAGGCCCAAAGGCAACATTGGCAAGGTGGGCTCCTGACGACGGTCAAATCATAAGATGGGAAGACTTGGTCAACTGGGATTCTTCTCCCAGGGAATACAAGCCGCATGATCAACTGAATGTGCTTGAGCGCGATCTGCAAACAAGAATTGAACGCTCGCTAGTCTCAAACATTGTTGAGGATGTTTTGTTCGCCCTTGGAAGCAGGGATTTTGAATCGCTGCGGCTTGGTGTTTTGTGGATTCGCGAAGCCCCGCCATCAAACGCGGATGAACAAATGGCGGCAGCCGTGATCCGCATTCTGCTCCGAAGTCGGCGCTGGTCTGATTCCGGTCGGGAAGGAAACCTGGAGCCGTCCCGGTTTGTTAAGCAATATCTGTCAGCTGTTGGCGAACTCACGGGAGAAACCGCATCTGTCCTCGCGCAAAGAGTTGAGTCGATTTTAGCGGGCTCATTGACGCAGTGGCTTGTGAATGAACGGACGTTAGTAGTGCTGGCTCCCCGCCCAGATGCGAATTCTTGCGTCCGCGTTTATGCGTGCCGCCGCTGCGGCCGGACGCACCTGCATCCGGCCGCCGGCATTTGCACGCGCTGTTGCGCGCGTCTTGAGTCCGAACCCCGCTTAGAATCGGTGAGCGGAACAATTAACGATTATTACGAATTCTTGGCGCGTTGCGACAAACCTGAGTTCAGGCTGAACTGCGCGGAACTGACGGGCCAAACAGATCCGGATGACCGTCGAACACGCCAGCGCCTGTTCCAGGAGGTTCTCATGGAGGAAGAGAACGAGGCTGTCGCAGGCGTAGATCTCCTAAGTGTCACGACTACCATGGAGGCAGGCGTTGACATCGGTTCCTTGCAAGCATTGGGGCTCGCGAACATGCCTCCTGTCCGTTTTAATTACCAACAGCGGGTTGGACGCGCAGGACGGCGTGGCACTGGCCTTTCGATAGCTCTCACATTGTGCCGCGGCCGCAGTCACGATGAGTATTACTTTGAGCGGCCCGAGTTGATCACGGCCGACCCGCCGCCTCCGCCGTACGTTGACGTAAGTCGGAGTGAAATCGCGCGTCGTGTGGTTAGCAAGGAAATATTGAGGCGAGCTTTTCGCGGAATTCCGCGCCAAGAAGACGAGGGGCCGATTGGCGGGGATGTTCACGGAGAATTCGGCAGCGTCACTGAATGGCAGACGGCAAACCGGACGAGGGTGGAACAATGGATTCAAGCCCACCGCACAGAGGTAGAAGACATTTGCCGCGTCATACTCTTCCGAACCGACATGGATGATGACGCCGGAAGGCTCGCCATGGCGAATTACATTTCTAGAGGCCTTGTTCCAGCAATCGACGAAGCCGCACTTGCGGAAGAAGGTGTAACAGGAGACGCGCTAGGCAAGCGATGCGCCTCGCACGGCGTACTTCCCATGTTTGGATTCCCCACAAAGGTGAGGCTCCTGTACCACCAAAGGCCGAGGATTTACTTGCATAAGGGGACGATCGACAGGGACATGGATATTGCCATAAGCCAGTTCGCGCCCGGAGCTCAGACTGTAAAGGATGACATCCTGCATACTTCGATCGGAGTCGTTGAGTATACGCCCTACGCAAATGATATGGTTGAGGTCCCAAACCCCCTTCGAAATCCAAGGCCCGTTGGAATCTGCCGGCAATGCCAGGGGCTTGTAACGATTAACCCGATTCCAGGACCTTGCCCGTACTGTGCAGCTGCATCTGACCCAGAAACTGGCTACAGCGTAACCCAAATAAATCAGCCGCCTGGCTTTACTTCTCTCTGGAAACCGCCGGCTGAGTTCGATGGGAGCTTCGAGTTCACGCCCCGCGCCTTGCGGGCTCGCATTGCTGCCGAACAGCGGGATCCGCTTTCGCGGAGGAATTTTCTTGTGGATTCAATCCCACAATGCCGAGTCCACAAAATCAACGACAATGAAGGACAAAACTTCACATTCCAAAAGTGGACCGGGCACGAAATCTATTACACTGATGCGGGCGTCGATCATGCGATCATGCAATTGACCCGCGAAGAACAGCCCCTTGCGCAAACGAGGCGCCCAGTTCCCGAACCTAATACGCAGCCTCTCGTACGTGCATTGGCGTCAATTTCTACAACTGATGTGCTGACCGCTGGCTTGGTTGAGGTGCCCGTCGGACTGATGCTGAACCCTGCCATCGATGAGGCAAAAGCAGCCTGGTATTCTTTCGGTTTTATGATTCGAAGAGCTGCGGCGTTCCACCTCGACGTTGCTGACTCCGAGATTGACATGGGGATTCAGCCATTCAAAGATTTTAGCGTTCCCTTCGATCCTCCATCCGCAAAGATATTCCTCTCGGATACTTTGGAAAACGGTGCTGGCTACAGCGCCTTGCTGGGCGATCCAAATGAGTTTGAAGGTCTGCTGTTGCTGATTCTCGGGCAGCATCCTGTGCGAGGCGAACAATTCCATGGGCCTCACGTCAGCGAAAGCCACAAACGTGATTGCTCAACTTCTTGTCACCGCTGTTTGCGCGAATTTGGAAACATGGCATACCACACGATTTTGGATTGGCGATTGGGGCTTGATATGGCTCGCCTCGCTATGGATGCCGGGGCGGCCATTGATTTGGAACAGGACTATTGGGCTGGCCTCATTGAGCGCCAAACCCCTCCGTATCTTGAAACCTTCGGCTTACAAACAGAAATTGTGGACGGTGTCTATTGCGGGATTGACGAAACTCGCGGGGATGCAGTTGTCGTTACGCACCCTCTCTGGGATTTGAATCCTGCAAATTACTGCGAGCGCCTTGCGGGGACCTTGGCGCAGCTCGAAGGGAGAGGATTGCATCCCAAGTGCATCTCTGCCTTTCGGACGGTTAGGTTTCCGTTCGAACTTCCTGAGTAGCCGAGAATGGATCTGCCACCTATTCCAACGCCGCGCAGCCTCGAAAACATTAGTCCAAGTTTTTACAACGCTGCTTTGCTTTGCAGGGCGCGGGCAGCGTGGCAGCAATTTGGACCGAGAGGCGCTTTACCTGCTTCGACTGGCTCCATAATCGGAGCCTGTTTTCATGCCGTCATGGAAATGGGGAACGAAGGGCGACTGTCTGAAGGGGAGGAGGGCATTCGGGAAGCCAAAGCGGCCTTTGACCAGAAGGCCAGCCAGCTTTTTTCGGAAGCTCATCCGCTGCTCAAGGCCAAGTTCGTGTCCCCAGAAAAATTTCCGTTCTATTTCGAGAGGCGAGCAAGAGCCGCAATCTTGGCCGCGAAAGCTTCATCAGGCGTGGTTGCACGTCAAGCAGACGCGCACGGGAGAGGGACCGCGGCACACGGGAATCCAGCCGACCAGGCGCGGCTGGTAGAGCAAATGCTCAGTTCAAGAGATGGCCTGATTAAAGGACGGATCGATTTGTGGGAAAGGTCTTCTTCGACAGTCACGGATTATAAATCTGGCCTTGAACCCAAAAACGCGCCTTCAGGGATTACAGAGAACGAAACACGCCAGCTGCGGCTTTATGTTCACCTCGCCCAGGAAAATGGGTGTGCCGCAACCTCAGCGGCGATCGTGAGAGGGGACGGCCACCGAGCCGCGATTGCAGTGCCAGCGGCTGATGCGGATTCAGAAGGGCAGATGGCTCGTCACACTTTGGCGCAATTCAACCAATTGGTCGTTGGCGGCGCTCACTTTCATTCGCTGGCCTTGCCGTCGCGGGAGAGCTGCGCTGGCTGCCCATACATTGCCCTTTGTGATCCCTTCTGGGAAGCTGCGCAACCGGAATGGGAAGAGATCTGCGGCGCGAACGCTGAGGGCGAAATTGTTGAAATCCGGGAAGCTTCCTTTGCAGGATCGCCGCTCAGATCCCTGAGTTTGAAAGATTGCCGAGGATCGGCTCCGACCGGAGATCTTGTGGTCGAACAAATTCCTCTTGCTTGGCTATCACTTGGCTCAAGCGTTCCTGAAGTTGGGCGCCGCGTGCGCATCGTGTCTGCCGCGAGGCGACCCCCCGAACCTCAGAACCGCGTGCTCCGGGTTGACCGCGTGAAGAGCACTGCGATCTGGATGGCTCCGAACCCGCGGTCACTTTGACTAAATCAAGTTGCCGGCTGCCCGAGCGAGGCCAATATAAGTCTGGCCACGCGGCGTGGAACCGGGCTGTAACGAACCGTTCCGTTGCTCAGATCGCCAACATTTTCGGAGCTGATGCATGCCAGACGCGCACAAATCTCAGGCAGCGGGGCTCTCGCCGGAACCCTAAGACCTTGGCTCACGGAATCATACGAGACGATAGGAGCGCGAGCGAGGCTCGCTGCCGCATAAATTGCCTCCCGGCGCGGCAATTCGACGATCTTCTTCTTGCTCACCTGCAAGAAAGTTTTTCGCCTGCCGTATTGCGAAATGCATTCGCACGCTGTGCGAGCAATTGGGTTCGCGGTCCACTGTTTGGAATCAAGGTCAAAATACTGCCGTTTCCACCCGATCATTAACTGTCCACTGGGCGCCAGGCTCAGTTGCTGGGAGATCGGGACGAACTTGCTAATCATCTCTTCTGCAAAATCTGTGGCGCGCTTGACCTGACACGCGTCTGCTACCTTATTCAGCGCAGCGGGGGTTCCGATGACAGCAATCAGATCGGGCAAATTCGGGCGAGGGCGAGTCTCAATGGTGCATTGTTCGCTCCCTGCAACAGAGTTCAAGAGCTGAATCAGAGCAGGACTTCTGCCGCCGCATAATACACCGCGATTAGGATTTTCAGTGAACGAAGCCAAGACAGGATCAATTACCTGCCAACGGCGCCTATTGTCGGCAGAAAACGTGACACTGCCAATGTCGGAAAGCCGGAAGCGCGTCCGCGTAACTAAATCGCCTAAAACTTCTTCCAGTCTCTCGTCAGGCTGTGCCAGTTGGGCAACAGCATTCTTGAACGATTCCCAGGTGCCTTCCCCGAGATGGCTCATCCAATAAAGGAGCTCGTTCCCTTTCATAGCAGGCCTCTCTTCGAGAGGCGCTGTATTACTTTCGCTACCCGGACATATCCCTCCCAACTCTTGCCTGGTTCTTTGTCCTGGTTCCCTGAGCCGCACTCCACATCAGGTCGCCTGGAATTCGCCGCGCGAATCGCGGATGCCCATCGTTGAGCCGCAGCCCGATTCTTAACGCCGCGGATGGAGTGAGCGCGCGTCTTCAGAAGATCGGTTACGCTAATCTCCACAGGCTTTCTTACAAGCTCAATCAGCCGAGTTCCAGCTTTTTTTGCGCCGAGCTTGACGGCCCAGACCGGTTCAAAGTCACAGAAAATTAAAGAAGATCCCGAGCCTTTTGCCTCAATCGTTTTGATGTCACCAGGAAAGCTCCCCATCAAGTTCCATTGGCCTGCATCCACGATAACCGAGTGTTGCGCCTCCTTAGTTCCATCAACGGGAAGAGCGGGCGCGGCGCTTGGCCGAAGCCTGGGCTCCAAGATTCTGACTTTTCTTTCGAAAGAGCCAACCATGACTATGTATTCCCCGGCATTCGCAAAAGCTTCCCGTGGCTTGATATATCCGTCTTCGTCCAAATCGACGGGCACGTCATTTACGCTGACCGTCCGCCCATCGTGCCCCTCAATCAGCAGACGCGGTGCAGCTCCCTCCAGCCAAGCCCATCGGGCCCCCATTCGCAATCCGCCGCAGGGGATGATGTTCACTTCGGTTGCCACTTCCAAAGCTCGAAGTTCTTGCGGCACGCTTTCCGTGCGCCTGATCGCTCGAACACCAAGAAAAAGAAACCAACCGTCAGGCAAAGAGCCGTCGTGAAAATGGCGTGGGGCCGTCTCGCAAATATTCGCCAGATAAGCGTTAACAGCGTCGAGCAGGGACTCATAGCACAAGACTGCGCACGTGATGTCCTTCGGCAAGCCATTGCGGGAAACCAAATCCGAATATTCTGCATGAGGCGCAAGAACAAACACCAAGCCCGGCGCCCGCCGGAGAACACAGCTTGGTCGGTTCTCTGACGGCCACGAGAAACCTTCTAGAAGAAGCGCTCCATCCCTGGGTTTTAGAGGAAGCGGATCATACCAAGAATCGCCTCCTGATAGTTGAATGTCGCCACAACTGAATGTCTCGGGGAAGCCTTCTCGGCGCGGCGCCAGCAGTGCGAGGCTTGAGCGGCGGCCGATCGTTTCGAGCAATATTTCAACCTGCGAGTAACGGATGCCTGTTGAGTCTGAAACAACACCATCCCACGCCCGCAACTCACTCCTGACTTGCGTGAGAACAGCCCCAACCCTGCTGTCGTTGAGGGCCTTTTGGCCCGCGTTGCTGAAACTGCCATACGATTGATCCCATCTCCGCAAATCATCTTCCAATCTCTCGGTGCTCGGAAGGTTTTCAGACGAGTATCCAGCCCACTCGAAAAAGCTCGGCAGCTTTTCGAGATCCAATTGCCGAAGCGGTACGTGTGCAAGGGGATAAGCAATGAACCGCTTCTGCGCGTTCCCTGGAGGAAGCGCCAATGAGCGGCCCGTTTTCTTTGAAATCCAATCTGCCAGGAACAGCCAAAGCGATTCGAATTCATCCGTCCGAAAGCCAATTGGCTGCCCGTTTGCCCCTTCTCCAGCGCCTAGAAGCTCGGCAAGTCTCGAATAGTAATCACTGCTCCAGGTAGTTTCATCCATGTGCATCTTGTGGGCAGCCAGCACCGAAAGGGCCAGAAACGCGACACAAATCGGAATCCCGTCTGAGCAAACACGTCGAAAGACCTTAAGCCTCGCAATCGAGCCCACTACTCCAACCTTGTATGCTGCCGCAACAGCATCAGCGAATCGCTTCTCTGCCTCTGCAGGAGAGACACGTTCGTCTTCGCCATCGAAAAGAGCGGCTGCCAAAGCTCGCGGAGTTGTGGCCAACAAAATGTCGCCGCTCGCGGCAACAGATATGAAACGTTCAAGGAGGGCTCGGTTCCACCAAAGATAGTGATCGGGCAGAGAGGCCACTCCTGGTCCGTTGTATTCGGAGATGTCAATTCGTTCAGGAGGCTCTTTATCAGACTCGGGAGGTTCCGGTTCGGTTTCGGTCGTCTTGGTTATCGTTTGGAGCGGTGTTTCTGCGCCCTTTGCTAATTTTGCGGTCGCTTGGGGTTTGCCCGGCCCGCTCGCGGGCCTTTCTGAATACGCCTCCCACTCTGACTCCAGAGCGGGAGCCTTTTTAGGGCCTGCGGGACTGAGCGGTGTGGCGCCTCCATCCTTGATGACAGCCGTTCCGCTGCCATCGTGGCCTGCCAGCTCACCTCGTTCATTGGCGGCGACCGCTTTGCCCCCCTCACTATAAACCAGTGCGGCGTGTTCTTCGATTATCGGGGAGGCTTCGACCGCTTCCAGCGCAGGGCCACCTCCGATTCCAACACCATCCCCTTCCGGCGGCGGGCCGCTGAGCGAAGGAACCGCAAATGGCCCGCCAGGATCGGTCTCCGGGCACGCATCGATAGCTGGGCTGGGGATATCCTCTTTTTGCGGTTCTTCTCTTCTTGCTCGCGATTCCTCACCCGCTGCTGCCTCGCCAGGTGCGCTGGCTTCTTCTTTTGTAGTCTGGGGATCCTCGACCGGTGCTTCGTTCCGGCAGCGCTCCGCCTCAATTACGGTACTTGGCTGAGGCGTTTGCTCTAAGTCCGCCCCTTCGGGCCTGCTCTCTCGAGAAATGAAAACTGACTCACCAGGCGGCGCGGGGCTGGCCGTTGCACCAACCTTCAACTGGCCTTTCGATGCTCTAGCGGTGATAGCTTCAGGGTGCGGATCGGTAGCCGCGTCTTCGACCGAGGCCTCCGCGTCCACAGCTCGTTGTGGCGCATCGGTGAGCTGCCCATGGGGATATGCCGCAGTCATCGTTTCAGCGCCCTTCGGATGTGTCAGAGCTGGCGTACGAGCGGATTCGTCAATATCAACCCCGGGAATTGCGTGCACTCCATCGACGCATGAGGAGTCTAAATCAGTGGAAGACTCCAACTCCTCACTGGCAGTCGCAGGAAGATAGTCAGCGGTGCGACTCGCCCCGTTCTCACCCGTTGTTTGGAGTAAGGCCCCTGTTTCAATTGGGGGGTGAGTTGGAATCCTGAGGACAGCACCGGTTTCCGCGGCAGTAGTTCTAAACGAGGAATCTTCAGATTCCGGACCGGGCGGGACGAGACTCTCTCGCTTGTCCGCCATCCTTCTATTGTGTTTGCGGACGGCGTACCCGAAAGCCGCCGCGACAGCAGCCGCGACGCTCGCCAGAGCGATGAGCTTTATAGCGCTATCCATAACCGACGAGTGGCGCAGCGATTCCTGTTACAAAAACGCCTCAGTGATCTTACAAAATCCTCTAGCCCCGAGTAGGTTCACACCGGCTTAACGGGGGCCGGCATTTTCAGCGTTTCAGAACGCCTTAGTGGCGTCAGTGAGGTTGGTCACAAAGGCCTGCCCATACCTCAGAAACGTCGCAGACGCCCTCATTTCTCCCGCGCAGCCGCGCGGCTCGCGCCGAGAAAAGCCTTTATCCGCTTCTTAAGCGTGCGCTCGATGTGGGTTTCACATTCCCAGATTAGCAGCGTTTTCCAGTCATCCGCTTTTAACGCCGCGATACTTCTTGCGTCGCGGGCGCGGTTGCGCTCCAGCTTAGGCCTCCAGTAGTCCAGATTGGTTTTTGGGACGTGAGCGGATTTGCACCCCTCGTGCGAATGCCAGAAGCAGCCGTGCACGAAAATCACTTTACGGATTGCCACAAAGACGAGGTCCGGCTTCCCAGGAAGATCTCTTCTGTGCAGCCTGAAACGATAGCCCATCTCGTGCACGAGGCTGCGCACAGCCAGCTCAGGACGCATGTCCTTGCTGCGGATGCGGCGCATGTTTTCAGTGCGATTCATTGCTACAGCTCTGCGATGATGGCCTGCTCATACACTTTAGCGGGGGGGAGATTCGTGGGAGCGGTAAAGGCCAAGGCTATCTGGTCAATCGTCGTCGTCGATTGCCCGCTGCAGATAAGTGTGCGGATCTGTCCGTCAGGCACCACCGAGCCAACATCGTACCGCATCAATGTGACAGACCCGGGCTGCTGGTATATCTCTTGCAGGTTCCCCCCGAGGCGCTCCGCGATCTTGTTGTAGACAGGTGTAGGGCAGACAAAAAACAGGCCTTTATGGCATAACGGCTCCCGCCTCAGAACATGACCCTTGTAAATGATCTGAGGTAGTATCCGCTTGTTTACGTTTTCCCAATTCGGACCTGCGGTGCTGTTACCCGCAAATGGGCGACCGTCCAAATAAGCCTGGCGCTCTGCACGGTAGTTTCCCGTCGTGTCAATGGACTGCACCTCGACCGCCACAAACGCAAGCAGCTTCCCCGCTGGATCCACGTGCGCCAAGATCCAGTCGACGAAATATGCACCTACCTTACCGCCAGCTTTCTTGGCACGGCTTGGCAGACGTAATTCTTTGCCCCACCGTTTTCCGAAAACCGCTATGGCCGCCTTGCCGGAATTCTTCACTCGGTAACCTGCAACGTCGCTTCCTGCTACGAGGTCAAAGCCGCTGCCGAACGCTTGAACAGCAACATCCTTGAGTATCTGATAATCATTGGCGTATAGCCGGATGGGACAGCAAATGACTGGCCCGCTCGTCATCGGTTTCAGCGTGCACATACCGCTGATGGTGCCATCGCTCAGAGTTTTGATGCACGTTTGCCCCAGAAACGGACACCGCAGAGACTTGCGTGCATTCTTGGCCGTAGCTGATTGATCGACAGGGCTATAACCGAAAAGTTCTGTGATGTTGCTAGCCATGCACTGCCGCCTTTGCGGCAATCATACGGACGGAGTCATGCGCTTGCAGATGAACCCGGACTTGTTGCGCAATCGCCCTCGCCATAAACACTGGAACAGCGTTGCCCACTTGTTCGTATTGAGAGACACGAGGCCCGAGAAACCTGTAGGTATCGGGGAACGACTGAAACCGTGCTGCCTCCCGCACAGTGAGGGAGCGATCCTGGTCGGGAAGAAATACTGTTCCCCAGTGCGGATCGCACTTCGTCATAACTGTGCCAGCAAGACGGTCATTCCTCAGCCGACCGTAGCGCTTTGTATGATCCGACTTGCGCGCCCGCTGCATGCCTTTGGGCAGAAGATCGTGCGGAATGTCACGCCACGAGCCTCCTGGCTTCACGTGCCGCATTCGTTCGGCATTTTGCTTCGAGAGCTTCGCGGCGAAGTGGTTGTACGTGACCCCCTCGGGATTCCGCATGGACAAGGCATACTGACTGACTCTCGCGACCGTGTAGCCGATGGTTTCAGCCCCCTCCCCCATCTCAAGGCGTGGCAGGTCTCCGATGGCATCGCCGACGGTCACAGCTGGGAGAAGCCGCTGTCTGTCCGATTCCGTTAGCCGGAACGTGAGGACGCCGCCCCCTCCACGGAAATTCGCGCGACCAGCAGCGTAGTGTGTCGGCTCCGGCGGTGCAATCTCGCCAAACTTTGACCCGAGCAGAATCAGGCGCCACCGCTCTTGTGGAACACCATAGTGCGCAGCAAACAGAATCTTGACAGTTACCTGATAGTCCAGCTGCATAAACTCGCGGAGGATGCGATCGAGCACCTTCCCATCGCCAAGCGAGAGCAGGCCGGGTACATTTTCAAACAAGAAGATCTTGGGCTCGAACTCTTCCAGAAACCGGACATAGTCCTTGAAGAGCTTATTTCTGGGATCGCTCAGAAAACGCTCGGGCGCATTGATGGAAAACCCCTGGCACGGTGGGCCGCCCACAAGTACGTCCAGCTCTCCTCTTGTGATCTTCAGCCTCCCGCGGATTTCGGCGGCTTCGACATCCTCGATATTTCGGCAGTCCGCCCAAGCTTCAGGATGGTTATAGCGGAACGTTTCCATTGCCTCCGGCATGCAGTCATTTGCATAAAGGCATTGATAGCCGGCCATCCGGAAACCTTCAGTGATGCCTCCCGCACCCGAGAACAGATCGATCGTGCGCAGCACTGGCAAGGCTGCGCCGGACTCCTTGCGCTTTACCAATTCCAGTTGCCTCTTCTTTGTCATTGCGGCAGAGCCCATCAACTCTTCTCCCCAGACCTTTTGCCAAACAGCGGCCACTTCTCCGCGATGTACTGTTCAGCAGCCTCGCGCACGACCCAAGCGAGAGACACTTTCTTCTGGCGTGCAATGTCGTCGAGAGTCTTGTAAATTTCTGTTGGAAAGCTGATGGTCGCCCGCACCGAGGATGTTTCGCTAGACTGCGGTTTTTCTTTTCGCTTTGCGCCTCGGGTCACTTCGGTCGGCTCACTGAGTGCGAGTATACTACCGCACCACAATTCACCATAGCGGTGAATTCTGTGGAAAACAATCCCAAACTGTGAACATCTCGGCACTAACCTCCTTATTCCCAACTATGTTAGCATATTCGCCTTATATTCGCCCCGTGACCGGTTCCAAGTTGCTGCCAGCACGGACTCGGCGGCCAGGGTCTGTTTTTATTGACGGGCGGACTGAAAACAGGTTCTCTACGGGCAGGACCTATGGACGGAGTCAGTTCTGGCGGAATTCCCAGGGCTTTCTGTGTTCGCGGATCTGGCTGTAGCTGATGGCAAGTTCTTGGCCCAACTCCAGGTCCTCTGGCTTTACGATGGGCTCATTGTCCAGGGTGCCGAAAAGGAGCTTGTGCTCCTCGTCGCACCGATGCACGCGCACCCACATCCATTCGCTGGGAAGCACTTCGTTCTCTGCGACAAATTCAACCTTTACGTAGTCGCCCGCTTGGTATTCCGGCACGATACACCTCAGCAGAGCCATTCTAGATGATGCGACAAACTCATACCAGGTCGGAAACGATAAACTGCAGAGGCTGGGAATGATCTTGGTTCTTAACTAATGGCAAGCGAGTCAAGGCCGCGCAGCGGAACAGGGGACCAGTTCAGCTGCAAGAACCATCTGCACAGATATCGCCCCCGCCTGATCCCCGCTTCTCCGCTCACCTCTTTTCCTCTTTTATCAACTGACATTCCAACAGTAACCCGGCATAGAACACCCGCATAAAACGACCATTCGTATTAGAAGACGGTGTGCAATTAGTGTGACGGATTTAGCGACTCCAGATAAGTAATCTGGCAATGCATGTGCGTGCCTTACCAAGGCAACAACTTCCTCCACCATGGGAGCATTTCAGGCGGAGCTGTCGGCGTCCCGGACCTCGGCGGCGTCGCCACCTGCTTCTCGCCGCCGCCGTAATGCTTCTGCTTCGTTCGGCGATCATGCGCGCGTTTGGCATCGACGCGCGCCTGCGACCAGTCCTCCGCCCATACGGCCCGGTTGTTGCTGACCCAATAGTGCGACCGGCACGGGAAGCTCCAATTGCCGATCGAGGGATCGAGAGAGACTGTCTTGCCGTCGAAAATGAGTTTCCAGTCCGCGGGGCCCAACGGCGTCACCACTTCCTTGAGGCAGCCGCAGGCGCACTTATGAACGGTCGTCGCGTATTCGATCGAGACGTAAAGTTTCCCCTCTTCGATCACGTCGGGGATGAATTCAACGAACTCGTGCGCAAGCGTCTTCGGCAGCTTCACGGCCGGCGTTGGTTTCATAACTAGCCCCCTACGACCTGTCCAGCGGCAGCTGCCGGCACGTCTTCGTTGCGCAGCATATTGCCCCCGATCGTATAGGTGCAGTGATGCTCAAAGTCGAGATCCTGATAGAAACCCGCGAGCTTTTTCCACTTGATCACCGCTAGAGCCGCGTTCAACGCGTTCAGGTCGGCGATCTGGATATTGGTCGCGTATTCGTTGCGCTCGGCGTCGTTCGCGAACGACACGCGTTTGCGCAGATGATCGCGTTGCGCCTGCGTGCTCGTCGTCACTCGCAGGATGCCGCCGAGCGAGCCTTCGCTGAGATAAACGCCCATGCCGACGTCGATGAAGGGTAGCCCGAACTCTTCGAGTTTTTCAACGATGAATTGTTTGGCCGTTCCCTCCATGCACAAAAACACGAAGGTCATCTCCCGCAACGCGTCCACGTTGTCAGCGCTGATGAAATCCACGTGCGCTAAAATGCCGTTGCGCATCTTGTCATAAATGCCTTTCAGATAGGCCGCCTTCTTCGGTATCGAGACCAGCTCTTCGAGCGACGGTGCACCCGGCGTTCGGAAAGCGTTGTGTTGCAGGAATTCGTCGCCGTCGAACAGGTGTATCTCGCGCACCGGCGTCTTCGCGACAAGATCCAAGACGTAAGCGCCAGTTCCGCCGAGGCCAACGATCGCGATTTTTTGCACTGCCGCGAGCTTCGCCGTAACCGCGCCGATTTCGGCCCGGGTTGAGGCGGTGTCGATATACTTGAACACCGTCTCTTCGTCGCCGGCGGCCGCGACTGGCCGGAAGGTCTTCGCGTTTACCCCCGGCTCGACCTTCTGAGCATAGCCCGACAGGATCGTGACGTATTGCGTCACCTTGTCGTAGTAGTTATCGTAGGCGCCGCTCGGCATCGGCTTCGCCGAAAACGTCTGGTCGATCTCGACGCCTTCGCCGAGCTTGGTGCGTCCGTTGCTGACGTTGCCGATGGTGTCGATCAGCCTGCCGTCCGCGCGGCATGGGAATTCGCCGATGAAGTGAGCGACGTGATTATCCGGCTTGACGGTCACGTCGCCCGCCAGCTTCAGCGGCATCACGAGGATTCCGCGCTTCACGACCCGGTCGGCAGCCACGTATGGCACGTCCTTCACCAACAAGTGATCCGACCGGATTTCAAGATCGTAGCCCTCGTTGCGGAGCCGCATTAAATCGGTGCTACGACTTATTGGTCTCTGTGACATCGAAGATCATCCCATTCTTGATGCGTACAGTTTCGCCCTCGGTCATCGTGCCTTCGGGGTTCTTCTTCGGCCCCTTGCGATACGTCACTGAAAACTGCACGTTCGGCCCGCTCGGCACGGGGTTGAAGGCCAGGGCGACAACCTGATCAAAGGTCAGCGTCTTGGTCGAGACTTCCTTTTTGCGGCCGTTGACAATGACGTGGTACACCTTCTGTGGCCCGCTGTGGAAGTGCTCGTCCTGTTTCAAATGGACCACTTCCGGTCCGTTATCCACCTCCGGGTCTTCCCGGTCGCCGGTCACTTCGCGAAACAGCTCCATCCCCGGCTTTACATTGCCCAAGGCGTACAGCGCCGCGCCCGTTGTCGGGTTCGGCGATTCGTAGGCCTTTTCGTCGATGTGAATGCGAACCTCGTGCGTGTGATTCTCCATCGTTTCCCTCCATTATTCCCAGATGCAATTAATGGGACAGTCGTTAACCCCAAGGGTTAATATAACTGCGATGGACAAGAGATGTCAATAGTGTTAACGTCAAGGGTGAATGACAATGTAAGAAGGCGTAGGATGGACATCGACTTCTCCTCACGCTCCCTGCGGCGGGCATGCAATTCGGAAAAAGAGTTGATTAGGCGCTGGGGCAAGAACCGCGGCCACATACTCGGCCGGCGTTTACAACAACTCGCGGCCGCTGATAATCTGCTTATCCTCAACGCAGTGCGGCCGTTGAAGTTCCATGCGTTAAAGGGAAGACGTGCAGGACAGTTTGCTGTGGATGTCGACTATCCCTACCGCATCATCTTCGAACCGAACGGGAAGAGTGCCCCATCAAAGCCTGATGGTGGGCCGGAGCTGCAGCGGATTACCAAGATCAAAATTATTGAGGTCGTTAACTATCATGGCGATTAAGAACAAATTCAGATACGACCCTGATTATGCGATTCCGCCCGGTGAGACGGTAGTGGAAAGCCTTGAATCGCTCGGGATGACTCAGGCGGAACTGGCGACTCGAACGGGCAGGCCGCTAAAAACCATAAACGAGATCGCCAGGGGCAAGACTGCGATCACTCCGGAGACCGCGCTCCAATTCGAAAAGGTTTTGGGAATTTCAGCATCATTTTGGAATTCATTGGAAACGAAGCACCAACAGTTGTTAGCGAAGAAAAGAGATAAGCAAACACTAAATCGGTTTGTCGGTTGGCTTGACGAACTGCCGATTAAGGATCTCGTTGCGCGGGGGTGGCTACACCCGACGTCCGACAAGGCCGACCTTGTTTCGCAGGCGCTTGCTTTTTTTGGCGTCAGTGATCCGAATGTCTGGCGACAGTTATGGTTGAGCCCCAAAGCCTCGTTTCACAGGTCTCAAGCATTCAAAACTTCACCAGGCGCGACGGCTGCATGGCTTCGAATTGGGGAATTGGGAGCGCAAAAGATCCGTTGCGAGGCATTCGATAGGAACAAATTCAAGCTGGAATTGGAAAAGATACGAGGTCTCACGAACGCTCCTCTTCCCCGAATAAAGAAAGAGCTTATTGAGCGATGCCGCAGAGTCGGTGTTGCAGTCGTGTTCGTTGCCGAGTTGCATGGAACCCACGTTAGCGGTGCAACTCAGTGGCTAAGCGCAGACAAGGCTCTCATTCAGCTAAGCTGTCGATATAAAAGCGACGATCAGTTCTGGCACGCTTTCTTCCACGAAGCGGGCCACATCTTGCTTCACGGGAAGCGAGCGGTCTTTATCGACGATTCCGGGAACAACTCGACTGAAGAACAAGAACGAGAGGCACATGAATTCGCATCCTCCTTTCTTGTACCGCCAAGCAAATTGCGCCGGTTCTTGGACGGTTGGGCGGGAGACCAAACCGCGATTCAAGAATTTGCGGACGAAGTTGGAATTGCTCCCGGTATTGTGGTTGGGCAACTTCAACACCGCAAGGTTCTACAATTTCACGAGTTGAACTTCCTAAGGCGTTTTGATTTCGACCTTACCGAAGGCAACTGAGCTTTTGCCAAAAGGCGAAAGAGTCGACCTCGACAAAATCAGACGCGGTCTTCCAAGATCGCCGCTCCGGGAGAGCGCGTGATGAATTCTTGATGACGACAGATCTGCCGGCCCGCGCTCTCTGGCAACCCACCAAGTGCAAAAAGTGGTCTGTTGTTTCCCACCAAGAACGGGCAGCCTAAACTGGACTCCCTAGATGACGCCAAGGCGATCGCACGCCGTGCGGGAATAGGCGAGTCCGAAGTCTGGCTTCACAAATTCAGAGCGACATTTGCAACACGGGCGCTGTGGGCTGGTGTCGATCTGCGGACCGTTCTAGACTGGATGGGGCAAACCGACTTGGCATCTACGCTGCGGTATCTGAAGCCGAACGGTGCTGTGGTGCGGGAGAAGGTTGAAGCGATCTGGAAGTACAATGCGAATACTGGTCTGTGAATTCCTCTAAAACGATGCTCATCCTCAAAAAGTTGCCGCAGGGGTACATCTATCCCCAGCTTACTCAGGCGCCAATCAATAACTATGCCGACTTTTTGAATTTCTTCCGTGGTGGTCACACCATTGACGATAACCTGAGGGCGACGAGTGTAGCAGAGACGCTGCAAGCTGCTGCATTGAATATCTCTCTCGCTAGTGGATATCTCACAAAGACGCGAAGTCAGGCGATACCCGACGAGTTCCTTGTGGACATTTTCCTTTCAGAGTCAGGATCAGAACTCATCCAATCCGCCGTGGATCGGAAGTTCTGCGATTTAGCGGTCGAATTGTCGAAGAAAAGCATTATGGAAGATGATGGGAAGCCTCATCCTTACGTTGGGGCAGTTATCGTGAAAGCCGGTGAAGTCATCGCCACAGGCTTCCGTGGTGAAACAGGCAAGGGTGGGGATCACGGAGAATTCTGCGCCCTGAAGAAAATGGGTGAGGATGTAGACAACGTTGATCTAAGCGGTTGCACGGTCTACACAACGTTGGAACCTTGCTCCGTCCGCAAACCGGGAAAGATCCCCTGCGCCTCTCGTCTCATCAATGCAAAAGTTGCCCGAGTCGCGTACGGTCTTGCGGACAAAGACGAGACGGTTTACGGGCATTCGCTGCTGGCAGAAGCGGGGATCGAAGTCGGACTGTTTCCGAAAAGCTTTATTCAAGCACTTTTACCGCTCAATGAGGGATGGGCTGGCACGCGCAGACAACCTGAGGTTCTTCCACCGCCTAACGACACACCGCCTCTCGCCGATGTTTCCTACAACAAACCGGGAACTCCGATGACGGAGAATATCTATCTGTTTGTTAGACCGCCAAAGAAAGGTGGAAAGTTCTTTACGGTTGAAGATGCTGCTAAAACAGTTCTCGCTGGTGGACAGACGCTTCAAGAGATCGCAATCAAGTGGCATCAGATTGACGATCAAAAAGTCATCGGTGAAGGACTTAAGCGACAAGGTTCGGGCAGTAGCAATCAACTTCTCAACCTAACCTAGCTACCGTGCATACGAAAGCTGTTCAGGAACTAATCCGTAAGAAAAACCTGACTGGCATCATTTAAGCTGAGCGTCGGCTCAATCTCCGCGTTCGCTTTTCCGAAGGTATCCAACCACATTTGATGGTTTAGACGCGGTGTCGTGGGTGACAACAAGTTCATTTCCGAAAAACGCCGCCAGTTCCTAAACTCGGTCGCCAAGATGGGCGATCTTTCGGAAAAGCGGATCGCCGCTACATACCGTTCCAAGACTTTATCGAACATCGCGTCTGCGTCAGGACTTCCAAACTGTCGGGATGTTTGGATTCCATTGTTCCGTAGGATTTCTGCGATCTGCGGGGCTTCCAATCTGTGGATGTGATACTGGTCGCCGAGAACCGTAGCGGTTCTTGGTGGAATCGCAAGGATGGCGTCAGCGAGTTCTTGAATACATTTCCGGTGAGTCTGCACCAGTTGATCGGTTATTTGCTGAGCCAAGTCCAGAGCGTCAAGCCAGAAGTCAGACCGAAAACTCACACGCAAGACCTTTTCGGCTGTGATGTCATCCCCTAGAGCGGCATTACGGTTCGCGTTCGGATTGAATAAACGTTCGGCGGCGTGACCAGCAAAGTTGTAGATGATCCAATTCGCAGCGGTCATCCCATCGAGCGGAATCTGAGAAGCGTCGTTTATACCAGCGGCGTATGACCCGTCTGGTCTGCAACCGACGAACAAATTATCTGTGAGAATTCCGGTACGAACAGAAAGAACCGTGGCATGTCCGCTTTCATGGCGTGCCGCGTCTTGGCTGTTGGTGGCACTCATGTTCGTTTTGAACACCTGGCTGCCGAGTCGCCCTCGACGGGTGAATGTTCCAACGTGGTACAGACGAGCTACGCTCTCCCAAACCAGAACGGCGACCGCCAGTCGCCCGACTCGGCATTGGCTGTGATTTTTACTTCCGCCGTTCATGCGCGAAACTCCCAGATGTTGAATTTCTGAGCCAAATAGCTCGTAGCCGAGCCGAGCTTTATTCTTAACTGCGCTTCTACCAACTTGACGATTTCCTGTCGGGTCTTCGCACGCTTGCTCTGCCGATCCATTCCACCGTTCCATACGAAGCCCACCATTCCCACGAGCAGATCGACAAGTTGAAGCAAGTTGCTAATTTCATCATTGCCCTTCTTCACGGTGCAGTAGTTCATCACGACTTTAGGAGCGACCTTCTTCACGTATCGACCAATGCAAGCGTATTCGAGTGCGCCATAGTCCACACCTGAAAACTCATCGAGGACAATCTCGTAGAAGTAGTTCGGATACCGCTGCATCAATCCATCAGCGAGGAAAACGCAATAAAACTTTTGATACCCGACGAGCGCGTCTCCTGCCCATCGTTTCGCGTTGTTCAGCGGATACTTGCTGGTGTCGATCACAATGCACTTGAAGTAGACCCTGTCCGTCTCCAAAAACTCCTTGATGAATTCTTTGTAGCCGCCGAGATACTTTCCGTCACTCGGCGGTACCTTTCCCCATTTCAGCCTGTCCAGACTCCACTTGTTCTTGAGCTCGGCTAGTTCGCGCTCAATATTGGCGACCGTCGCGGAAAGGTCAACGCCTTCTTTCGCAATAAAGTAAACCGCACCAAGGACGAAGAACCGCTCTTTCGTGTGAGATGCCTCATCACAAAAAGCAAGTAGGCTCTCCGGCTGACGTAACAGAAATCCCAATTTGATCACGAAGAAAGTGTGCTTTAGTCCGATCAGTAAATGCAACAAACGACGGCAAAGCGCCTGTCTCAATCACTGCTTACTTACGAGTGCGGTGAATCAGAAAGCAAAAAACGGCGACCTGTGGAAAGGTCGCCGCGCATCTCTTTCCGACCCATTCAGGGTCGAATCCGTTGCTATTTCTGCCCAACGTGACCGACTGACTGTCGGTCAGCCCAACCGCATGCCCTTTTCGAGCTTCAATTTTCCTTTGTGTGTCAGAGGTGTGCTCAAGCCGCGCGCGGGCCCGGCCGCTGAGTTGTATTTCAGCCTTTCTCTACCGTTGTGCGAGCCAGGATGGCGTCCTTGAACGTGAGGGCAACAGTTGGTCCCCTCCGAACATTAATCACCAGTGCGGGTCGGAAACACGCCAAGCAGGAGCCACCCTTGTGCCGAACGCTCGGATAGACAATACCGGGAGAACCCTCTTTTAGCAGTTCTCGCGCCAGGCTTTGCGAATTCTGATAGCTGCCCGGATCGAGGCACTTCGAAAATTCGCTCTCACCTCGAATGTCATGGAAATCAGCTCGGAAGTCAGCAAGATAATCAGCATAGGTCACCACTTCCTCGTCCTGCCAATTGATTTCCTGCAATTCTTGGGCTTTGTGAAAAGCCACTTCAGCCTGAGAAGTCTCCAGAGCGAAGGCTGCGTACCACGCACCGCGATCTGCTAGATTGAATCGGCTGCCCATAGGGTGGGCGTGAGTGAAGGCAGCGTTAACGATGTGCGCGTAAGATATGCCAAATACAAGTTCATGAACACTGATGCCGGGCAGGAGACCCGCTTCACCGAGCAATCGATCGTTGGTTGCACCCTCAACCTCGAGTAGGCGATCCAGATCTTCATCGTCTACGGTTAGGCGGGCCAAGACGCTCTCGCCCTCGCCAGTGTATTTGGTTGGAATGAGGCGATGTGTATCGTCCCGTCGCAGAGCCGTCGTGCCGGGCAGCTTCAACGACCGCCTCTGCGTGCGTCGACTAGCTGGCGCACCCGCAGCATCGCGGGAACGCCACCCTTCGTCATATACGTCAGCGGCGTTTCTCCTCTGAATATGGGATTGGTGTTCGGCAAGGAGATCCACGCGTCGGCTAATCGTTCGCTGTACAGGATATTCAAAGCTTTGAATATCCCCAGGGCTAGAGAAACTCGCGTGAGCTGGTCCTGGTCGAGCTTCTTTGTTTTGCCCCCCTTGAGATGATAGAAGGCTCCATTTGAAATTCCCCCCAAGAGCTGCCGGGCATCCTCGTCCCGCAGTTTCCAGGAGCGTGTGAGCTTGAAGAATCCCTTGATGGCCGACGGACTCAGACGAGCTTGAACCTCTTTCTTTGAGAGATCGACTGGAACGTCCCAAGAGAATCCCGCGATCGGCCCTTGCAGAGTAGCTACTGCTCCTGTGGGCATATTTTAGTCCTCCATTTACGGAGTATCATACATCCATATATGGATGTAGACAAGCTTCGACTTCTCTCCCGCCACAGTCCCTCTAAGCAATTGAAAACACAAGGTCGGGCAGCCTTCCCGAATAACTGACAACTCACCCCTCCGGCAGGCGAATTCGCAATGCGCCGTAAGGGTGCCTCATTCGGGAGAAAGGAGGAACATCTATGTCCCGCAAGGTTGGTCAGATCATCGCGCGCGGCGAGCGAAGGTGGCTCGTCCGCGTTTACCTGGGGCGCGATCGCGAAACGCGCAAGCGCACCTACCACAATCGAACAATCTACGCCTCGCTACGGCATGCACAGGCGTACCTGACAAGAAGGTTGCATGAACGCGACCTGTCCCGCGGCGTCGAAGGGCTTCAAGTCACCGTAGACGAATTCTTGGATCACTGGCTGAAAACGGCCGTCAAACCAAAAGTCCGAGGGAAAACGTACGGCGACTACGCGGCCATGCTGCGCAGATACATCCGTCCGGCAATTGGCGCAAGAATGTTGGCCTCGGTCTCGCCTCTTGAAATCCAGGCCGCATATCAGGGCATGATCGACCGGAAACTCTCGGCACGGACGGTTCGATACGCGCATGCCGTTTTGCGTGCTGCAATCAGGCAGGCTATACGTTGGCAGTTGCTCCTCAGCGATCCAACGCAGGGAGTTGCCCTTCCTCGTGAGCAGTGCAGAGAAATGTCTGTGCTGACGACAGAACAGGCTCGATCGTTTCTCAGGACTGCAGCGCATTCCCCACAAGCATGCCTTTTTGCTGTGGCCCTCACTACCGGAATGCGCCCCAGCGAATACCTCGCCCTCTGCTGGCGGGACATCGACTGGGATCGTGGAACCATCAGCGTCGTTCGAACTCTCCACAAGAATGAAGGGCGATGGACTTTTGCGGACACGAAGCGGGCCCGCAGTCGTCGAGTCGTTAAACTGCAAATGTGGGTGCTCGATCTGCTCCGGAAGTTGAAAGGCCGGGCAGATGTGGTTGGGGCGGCGTGCGACTCCGTGTTCGCTGATCTGATCTTTACCACCGCGCGTGGCGAACCGATCAACGAGGACTACTTAGTCAAGAAGCATTTCAAAACACTCCTGCGAGAAGCTGGGTTGCCCAACATTCGGTTGTACGATCTCCGCCACATGTCTGCCACTCTCGCCCTAACGGTTGGAGTCGCGCCGAAAGTAGTGTCGGAGCAACTTGGACATGCCAGCGCCGCGTTCACCTTAGACACCTACTCGCACGTGCTTCCGCATATGCAGGAGGAAGCTGCTTCAAAGATGGAAGCAGCCTTGCTGAACGGCCTGTCGTTGTAACCCATTCCCCGCCAAACCCCAAAACATCAATCATCAACAGCCGCCGGCTGCTCCGTTCAGTGAGCAGAGAAAGGAGGTGTGGCCATGTCGCGCAAACTGGGTCAGATCATCGCCGTTCGAGAGAACACCTGGATGATTCGCATCCCCATGGGTTGCGATCCCCAAACCAAACAGCGCAGCTATTACAACCGTACAGTGCATGGCTCTCTGCGCCAAGCGCAGAAGTTTCTCGGAAAGAAGGTCAATGAATTGGGCGCATATATTGAAAGGGACGGCGCAAAGATTCGCTTGGATCAATATCTCGATCAATGGCTCAAGACAGTGAAGTCGCGGATCTGCAGCAAGACGTTCGAATGTCTTGGCTCAGCCTGAAATGGAGGAGCAGCGTTCTCCGTTAGTGTAGATTCCGCCCCTTCGGAGTGGGGATTTTCAAGGCATGAGGGTCTATCGTCCGATGAACTCCTCCTGCTCGTATGCAGCGCGGGAGCTTGCCCCCGCGCTGCTAAACATCGGTTCGATGAGCCCGCCAGATTATCCCTCGGCATGGTTGCCTCCCGGCAGAGCCCGCCTCCGTTTCACCTGGCAAGTTCATTGTAGCTCTGCCACGCCATGCTGTTCTCAAGTTCCGGTTTGTCGCTCGGAGTTGGACCGCACTCATCAATGTCCAACCGCCTCCCTACAACTTGTGAGCGACAACAAAGTGCCAGAATGGACTGCATAATGATGACGGGCCTAGCATTCGGTAAGCTGGGCAGCCATTGTGGAAACGGGGAGGGCGTTTTGGAGGAGACTTCCTGAGGCCTCTGAGTTTACTAACGTTTGCAGTTATACGAATGGCCGCACGCCTTGGCACTTACGATGAATAGAGCGCAGACGGGTACTTGGACTTTGTCCGTGAGGACAGTAGTCTTGTCAGAAGGCCCTTTGGCCAAGTCGACCGAGCAGCGGCCAACGGAAGAACAATCAGCTGAACCGGGGAGTCCAATGTAATGTCGTTCAACGGCGCACAACGACGCATTCTCCTCGCAGGGTTGATCTTGCTGGTTACACGCGGAGTCATTCCACCTTGGAAAGTGAGTTTTATTGGTGGCCATTTCGGACCGTATGGCTGGAGCGAAGGGTTCGGGTTCTTGCTGAGGCCTCCATCGCCCAGTCTCAACGCTTACCAGTACAACGCATTTCATCTCCAGGTCGACTGGTCACTGCTTCTTCAACTGTGTTTAGTTACCGTTCTGATGACCGCGGGTATCTGTCTGGTGTTCATGAAACATGCGGAAGAGTCAGATACACGTTTCTCCAAAATGCTCGAAACGCGAAAGTTTCTCGCTTCCCTGATTATCGGCGTGGGATTTCCGATCCCACTCCTAGGCATCCCCGCGGCCTATTATTGGGCAAGCCTACTGGTTAACGGTGTAGGGTTTGAGTCGGGCGGGATGCTCGTTATATCTGTTTCGGCGTTCGTCGGCCTGACAGTGCTTTGCCTGTTATTTCTAGCGCTTCTTCAAACCGTGAAATCGTTCGTTGTGAGAAGAGCGGTGATACTCGTTGTCGCTGTGATGCTAATGGGTGTTTCGCTGGGAGGTCCGTTGGCTCTGCAAAAGAGCGAGCGCGCCCGAGAAGAGCGTCTTCAAAAAAACCATACCGCTGCGGTAGCTGCACTTCACGATCTCAATGGCGCCCTCGCGGTATATAAAGCCCGTTATGGGGAATATCCTGCGAAGCTCGACTGTTTGGATTTTGCTGCTCATGGTGCACCGCCTGACAAAAGCCACGCATCGCTGATCCAATTCCCGCTGGCCGATGGTATCGAGAACGTATACACATTCGGTTATCGTTCAATAGCGACGCCGGGAGCGGCGGCGAGATCGTATGAGATCCAAGTAGATCAAATCAAAAATACTTACGACGATGCGGATGGTGTGCACTTCTACACCAGCGAGAGTGGGACGATTCGATGGTGTCTGATGTGCCCGCACGCGCAAGCAGATGACCTCGCAGCGAAATAACGACTGCCAAAATCCGCCGGTCCCTGCATTCAACTTTCGGGATCGTCGGCAATCCGGAACCTAGCTACTTCACCGCTAGGCGTCTCGCCAAAGGTCGTGTCAGAGCAGCTTGGGCACACCAGCGCAGCGTTCACGCTAGATGTTTATTCCCGCGTACTGCCACACATGCAAGATGATGCCGCAGCCAAGGTGGAGGCTGCTCTGACGGGGTAGAGATTTCGACGGTGATTGGGTAACTCAAAGTCCCAATCGCTTTTCCACTCGCTCCAACAACTGGGAAGGTCGAAGGCCGAGGGCTTTGGAGAGGTTGAACAATGCGCTGAGAGATGGACTCTTCTCGCCGCGCTCCAATTGACCCACGTAATTACGGTGATATCCAGTTCGGTGAGCAAACGAATCCTGCGAATCGCCACTCTGCTCGCGGAGCTGCCGCAACACAAGTCCGAAGGCAATCTTCGGACCTGACCTGTGTTGGCTGCGATTTGGCGTCCGAGGCATCCATAGAACAATCTTTCACTTGACCACAATTGTGCGACCCACCTATAGTGTGCATTATTGGTTGGGTCATGTGCTCGCAACTGAGCTGACCGTGGAACTGCATCATTCGGGAACCCTGTTCGTAGGCAGTGCTCGATGAGAAAGCAAGAACGAGCTGGCGAGGTAAGACTGAGTCCGCCACCCCCCGGTTGGCCTTGTAAGTCATTGAACCTAAAGCGTTTCAGTGTGTATTGGAGTGTGCGAGACACGGGGTCCTTACGGAAGTCCTCGATCCTTAATTAACAGGCTCACAAGCGGCCTTGGCTAGCCACCGCAGGTAGAGCAGGGAAGTCATTAGTTTCAAAAGGGGTTAGCTGGAATCGCCCGCCATGAACGGCTCCATCACAATTCGCCTGCCGGAACTCGGAATTACCGAGCAGCAAGAGACTGCCGCCGACTCGCCCGTCTCGGAGGCCCCTCTTTCAGACGAGGCCTTGATCGCCGACCTTTGCCTTGGGGGCAGGGAAGCGTTGGCGATCCTGTTCCGTCGCTACGCACGTCTTATCCGCAGAGTGGCCTTGCGAGTCCTGAAGGACGCGTCCGAAGCCGATGACCTTCTTCAGGATGTCTTCCTGCTCATTCATCGCCTATGCAGAACTTTCGACAGTTCCAAAGCCTCGGCTCAGTTCTGGATTTTGCAAATGACCTATCGTCGCGCTATTTCACGGCGGCGCTATCTCAATTCCCGCCATTTCTATACGCAAGTAGAACTCGATGACGAATCATTCCATGTTGCGGAACCCCGGTCAGGGCATTTGGATAATCCAACCGACGCAATGTTGGCTGAATTGGACCTGCAGAAGATGTTCGGAGCCCTGTCAGAGGACCAGCAGAAGACGCTTCGGTTGCACTTCATCGAGGGTTATTCGCTGGACGAGACTGCGAAGATGCTCGGACAGACCAAGGGCAACGTCCGGCACCATTCATTCCGTGGGTTGGAACGCCTGCGGAAACAGATTTTTGGTAGCAAATTGCCGGGCGCGAGAGCAGTATGATACAAGGTTTGCCCAAGCTAGGAGCAGGGTCGTTGTCTCAAAGCGGACCCCATGACGAATTCCTAGAACTTTGCGCCGCTTCGACCTCTGGCGACCTCACCGGTGACGAGCAGAGACGGTTGCGGGAGCATCTTGCGATTTGTGCGTCTTGCCGGGAAGCCCTTCGACAATACGAATCGATTGTCAGTGATGTGATTCCCGCCATTGCCGCCAGTGAGGAACCAGCAGCACCCAGACAGAACGCCGACGATTGGTCCCAGGGGCAGCAAGAACTAGCGGAAAACGCGTTGTTGGATCGCCTCGCAAGGGAAGGGAAGCATCCACTCGAGGAAACCGGAAGAAGAAATGGTTCGTCGGTCTTCCCCCATCGCATCCTGCCATTTGCAACCGAGTCCACCTGGCGGCATGTCTGGATGCTCTACGCGGCCGGCATTCTGCTTTTCTGCGCGCTCAGTTTCTTCGCCTACCGCGTAGGCATGCGCCGAGGAACGGACATCGCCAAACGCCCCCAACCAACCCTGCAGGAGGCCGCTCCCGCCCAGGCCTCACTCGAGGAGCAGCTGAGCGACGCTGGCCATGACCGGGCTGTGGTCAATAAAGAGATCACCCAACGCGACAAAATGATTGCGGATCTTCGGCGTCAGCTGGCCCGACAGTCCGCGGAAATAAACGAAATGAAGGCGGCGCAGAACCAGCTTGAGAGCAATCTGCGCACGGGAGATGCGAGCCGGCAAGACCTCAGCCAGCAAAAGACCGAACTAGCACAGAAGCTCGAATCGGCGGAGAACAATTCCAACTCGCTTGAGCAGAAATTGGACTCCCTTGCCCAGCAGTCTACTCAGGACGCGGCCCTTGCGAAGGCGTCAGAGGCCAGGGTCCACGACCTTACCCGCGAGCTTCAGGAGCAGCAGGCTACCCTCGAACAGCGCGATGAACTCCTGAGCCACGACCGAGATATCCGCGAACTCATGGGAGCCCGCGATCTTTACATCGCGGAAATCTATGACGTGGCTGGCACCGGCGAAACCAAGAAGCCGTATGGCCGTGTTTTCTATACTCGAGGCAAGTCGCTGATTTTCTATGCGTACGATCTGGATCAGCAATCCGAACTGAAACGTGCCAGTACTTTCCAGGCGTGGGGCCGGCGGGGTCCGGACCGCCAGCAGGCCATCAACCTGGGCGTGTTCTACGAGGACAATGATACGAAGAAGCGCTGGATTCTAAAGTGTGACGACCCGAAAACGCTGGCGCAGATCGATGCGGTATTCGTAACTGTCGAGCCCAACGGGGGAAGTCATAAACCGAGCAGCAAACCACTTCTCTTCGCCTATTTGAAGGTCAACCCGAACCACCCATAGCACCGTCTTGTCCGGTATACCGGCCATTCGCTTCATCCCCTCCGTCCTAGAATAAAGACGGAGTCTCGTGGTGCTCACCGCGGATCTTCCCGCGAATTAACGGAAGGAGTGGCTTGAAAATCCGTTGTTCGCTGGAGAGCCCAAATGCGCTTCCCCCGTTTTGTTCCATTCGTCATTTACATAACGCTGAACACGTTCACCCTGTTCGCGCAGTCCCCCAACGGGAACATAAACGGCTTGGTCTCTGATCCTTCCAGTGCAGCGGTCGTTGGGGCGGAGGTAGTGGCCGTAAACGATGTCACTGGAGTGCAGTACACGACTAAGAGCAATAGCGAAGGCATTTACGTCTTATCCAATTTGCCTCCAGGCCCATACCGAGTCCAGGTCTCGAAGATTGGATTCAAGACCCTCATCAAGCCGGACATAGTCCTCAACGTTCAAGACTCTTTATCCATAAATTTCACTCTGCTGGTCGGCGCATTTCACGAGATCGTTACCGTTCAGGGCGGGGCGCCGCTTGTGAATACGGAAAACGCGACGGTCAGCACCGTTGTGGACCGGCAATTTGCCGAAAACATTCCTATGAACGGGCGCAGTTTCCAGACTTTGATTGAACTGACGCCTGGAGTCACTCCGACAGTTAGCACAGGCTATGACTCCGGTCAATTCAGCGTAAACGGTCAGCGTGCTGATTCCAATTATTGGATGGTTGATGGGGTAAGCGCAAATATCGGAATAACGCAGACCGGCGCTGGAGGTAACGGTCTCGGAGGATCGCTTGGATCATTCAGTGTCTTGGGAGGCACGAACAGTCTGGTCTCGGTCGACGCGCTGCAAGAATTCCGGATTCAGACTTCCACGTTTGCGCCGGAATTCGGCAGAACGCCTGGAGGACAAATCTCCATCGTGACCCGCAGCGGAGCCAACCAATTTCACGGGTCTGTGTTCGATTACCTGAGAAACGATGTACTTGATGCGAACAATTGGTTCAACGGTTACAACACGTCCACACCGCTCCCGAAGGCAAAAGAGCGCCAGAATGACTTCGGCGGTACCTTCAGCGGGCCTCTCGTGAAGGACCGGACCTTCTTTTTCTTTTCCTACGAGGGCCTAAGATTGCAGCTGCCGCAAACAACTTTGACCAGCGTTCCAGATGCGTTAGCACGCCAGCAGGCCACCGCGCCACTCCAACCGTACTTGAACGCGTTTCCGCAATCGAACGGCACTGCCCTCGGGAATGGAATGGGCGAGTTTAATGCGAGCTACTCGAATCCCGCCACTCTCGATGCGTACAGCGTTCGCCTGGACCATAGGTTGAATGAGAAGTGGTCTCTTTTCGGACGGTACGCGTACTCGCCTTCGCAACTTGAAGAGCGGGGCGGCGGGGGAAGCCTCGCTCTTAGCGTGGTCGAGCCATTCAAAGTCACGACGCAAACAGCCACCATCGGTGCCACTTGGGGAACTCCGACGATTGCGAATGATTTGCGATTCAATTACAGCCGGACGAATGCAGCCAGCTATTCATATTTGGACGATTTTGGCGGAGCGGTTCCACTGACCGCAGTGCCATTCCCAGAGCCCTTTACGACAACCAACTCCTCCTTTGGTTTCGGAATCTTCGCCCTCACCGGCACTTCACTCGACGTAGGGAAAAACGTAACCAACACCCAGAGACAGTTCAATGTCGTTGACAATATCATCGTGCAAAGAGGGTCGCACAGCCTTAAATTCGGCATTGATTTTCGAAGACTGTCGCCGCAATATTCCCCATTCGAGTACGAACAGGGTGCGTATTTTAACGATGTGCAGGACGCCCAAGCGGGTTCTGTTGACTACGGTTTCATTGAGGCGAATCGCGGAGCCACGTTCCTATTTCGCAATCTGGGCATCTTTGCGCAAGACACCTGGCGAGCAGGCCCTCGCCTGACCCTGACCTACGGCCTCCGATGGGATATTGATTTCGTGCCTCAGTCGTTGAACGGACCGAGCCTTCCGGCAGTGACTGGTTTTAACCTGAACAACCTCTCTAATCTGGCCCTCGCCCCAGCTGGCGCAGCTGCATTTCGTACTACGTATCACAACGTTGCTCCACGGGTTGGTATTGCGTACCAGATTCGCAACAGCGAGAAGTGGCAGACGGTCGTTCGCGGAGGTTTCGGAATCTTCTACGATCTTGCAAGCCAAGAGGTGGGTAATAACTTAGCGGATTTCTATCCCTTCGGCACAACAGGCTACGTCACGGGTAGCTTCCCATACAATTCTATTACTGCTTCGCCGCCGGCCATCACACCGGCAGCAGGCTTTGGTGCTTTCGATCCAAATCTGAAATTGCCGTATACGCTCGAATGGAATACAGCGATTGAGCAGTCGGTTGGAACCGAGCAAAGCTTTTCTGTGTCCTACGTGGGGGCCTCCGGCCAGCGCCTGCTACAGACGGCTGCTGTGTCTGCGCCGAATCCCAATATAGCTTTCGCACTGCTGGTCGCGAACGCAGGTGTCTCTAGCTACGACGCGCTGCAACTTCAGTTCCGGCGAAGATTATCCCGCGGCCTTCAGCTTCTCGCGTCATACACGTGGTCCCATTCCATAGACGATGGGTCAGCGGGGTCCATCGGTACCGTTTCGAATGCCCTCGTGCCGTCCGGCTTTGCCGGTTCAAACAGGGGACCTTCCGATTTCGATATTCGGCACGGGTTCTCCGCGGGATTGACGTATGAACTCCCAACCCCGACGACGAATCAACTAGCGCGTTTTCTGCTTGGCGGTTGGGCAACTGAAAATTTCATCTTCGCTCGATCCGCACCTCCAGTCACAGTAAATGGTTATCTCTACGATGGACAATTCGTAGACTCGATTGGCGGGTATTTTGTCTATCTTCGTCCTGATGTTGTATCAGGCCAACCATTTTACCTAACCGGAGCGGAATATCCGGGCGGCAAAGCTTTCAATCCAGCCGCTTTCGAGGCGCCGCCAATCGACCCTGCTACGGGAACATTCTTGCAAGGCGATCTAGGCCGTAATGCACTCAGGGGCTTCGGGGCTTTCCAGTGGGACTTCGCAATACATCGAGACTTTCCATTACCGCATTCAACGAGGTTGCAATTTCGGGCGGAGATGTTCAACCTCTTAAATCACCCCAACTTTGGGCAGCCAATTGGCAATCTCAACGATCCGAACTTTGGCATCTCCACGCAGATGTTAGGGCAGAGCCTTGGCGGAAGCAATGTTAGCGGCGGTGGTCTCAGTCCACTTTACCAACTAGGTGGTCCGCGTTCGATTCAACTTGCCTTGAAGTTTTTCTTCTGACCGGCGGAAAGGACATTTTCCCTTGACGCACAGAAGAAGGACATTCAGGCACATTTGCATTGTTGCAATGGGATTGGCCATAAGCTTTGGAATGGCAAGAGGCGAAACCGTGGGCCTCAAATCGCCCATTTTGGCCGGTCAAGGTTGGCACCCCTGGTATGAGGTTAAGGCAGATCCTGAGAACACCGAGAACGTGGTTGTATGCGGTACGAAATGGGATTCTCGCAACAACTCTCCTTTTGGGTTTGTCTACAGTTCTCACGATGGCGGAGCAAGTTGGCACACGACGTTAGAGGACAGAGGTTCGACCTGGGTTACGGAGCAGTCCTGCACTTTTGGCCCGCATCATACTGCATACTTCCTATCAGAAGCTTCCAAGGTTATTGACGGAGTGCCACATCATGAAGAAGGTAAAGCCCGCCTTTTTCTCTCGACAGATGCTGGCGAGCACTGGACTGAAACGATGAAGACTGGATGGGCAGACTATTCCACGTCCGCATTCAACACAAGTGCTGGCAAGGTTTATACGTTCTACAACGCTTGGTACACAACCCACGAAACTGGGAGCGCCGTGGGCGGAACTGTGGGGTTGTTGCTGTTCTCGGCAGACGGCAGAGAGGTGTCTGGTCCGTTCATTGAAAAAGCAATGAGAACGGCCGGATACCACGGCGTTTTCCCGGTGGATGCAACAGCACTTAAGAGCGGAGCAGTAGTGGCACTGTACTCCGCCAAGAGAAAGACGAAACATGCATGGAAAGAGGATCTTGGTATTGTCCGTGCAGATCAGCCAGGAAATCCTTCGTTGACTTCCGTCGTCATCGCCCACCCGAGCATGGATGCGGGCTGCTTCAATTTCTCAGACGCATCGATGACGTATGACCCGGCACGCGATGAGCTATTTGTGGCATATGTCGACGGCTGCAAAGCCCAGAGCAGGATAGTTCTGACGGCATCCCTCGACGGGGGCAAGACGTGGACACAGAGCGCTACCGTCATTACACGGAGTGCTCAAGGCCACCGCCTCTATTTCCCGACACTTGCGGCCACCCCGAACAAAGGTCTGGTCTTGTTGTGGGAAGAAGGTGCCGACAGACGCACGGGAGGTTGGTTCGCTTCCTATCTTCAGGATTCACGATTGGTCGGCGACAAAGCTGAACTGTCCCAGCACTCCGACAAATTCGCAGTGCATGACGATTCCTTATGGACATCGGTAGACAGGACTGAAGAGCTCGCCCAACACTCACTGTCTGGTTCTACGCTGACGCTGACGGTTCTGAGCGAGCTAAATAATGTTTGGCGTGGGCAAGGATTGACGATCTCGGGCGATCACGTTATTGCGGTTTGGCCATCGCAGAATCAGGTGGGGCAAGAACTCAATTCTGGGATTCTCGGTGGCGAGGGTTCTTTGGAGTCTGCGGATGGATCACAAGGTACTGTCCAAGGGGGCTGGCGCAACGTGGCTAAACAGACGGCAATCCTTTTCGGAGGCCGACAGCATTTCGACGATACGACTGGAAGCCTGGAAGTCTGCCTCATGCTTGCGAATCGAGGGAAGACAACTCTTGGAGCTCCCATAGCGTTGGAGGTGGAAAGCATCCGTTCGCCTCTGGGAGAGGTCTCGATCACCGACTCGAGCAACCGTTTGCCGGGAGTGGGAGCCGTCTGGGACATTACTTCCGCCGTTACCGGCGACAGGATTCCTCCCGGGGGCACGACGAATGTTTTCTGCCCGATGTTTCGACTGCACCCGTCCGCAAAAGTGATTCTCGGTTCTGAGCGGGACGAGTTGGTTGTATTGGTATTGAAGGTCCTCGTGTTGAATCAGCCGTCGGCCCGCTAGGAATTTCGAAGCGCTAGCCCCGGGCCCCGCGAGCCAATAAGTAAAGCAGGTGCCTAGCATCGATCACTAGGCACCCGAGAGGGTATTACTCGTCCGCCTCGTACGCCATGAGCGTCGCGGTGCGGTTTTCAGTGACGATGTGAGTTGGTTTACCTCCGCCCAGAATGGCCTGGGTGGCGGTCTGCAAGACTTCCAACACCGGTTTTTCGTACTTCATTTTGGTTCCTCCTATGTGGCTTTCGTTCATTCAACCCGCTAGGGCCGAATCTTGTTTGTAAGGTCCAGACTCAGGTTCTCCAACGAAGGGAAACGTGGTCACGGATGTCATCGCGTTGGATGCGGACGTTGAGCACTGAATCCTTCGCATCCATAACTCAAGAGCAATGGTTCTACTGAGCAGGACGAGTGGTACTTGCTCTCCGCGTTTGGCAGCTTTCAGACAGTTCCAGAGCCGCTGCATGTCAAACCAGCCAGTGTTGGAACAGGCTGAAAATGCCCCAGGTCCCTGCTTGGACCGCAGAGCCGAATTAAGGACCTTCAAAGGCTGCCGCGACATGTAGGCTTTCCTGCGGCGCATTCTGATTTCATCCGGAAGCACGTTTATGAGCGCCCGGCGCATTAAGGACCTCCGTTCCCCAGGCCTTAGAAGCTGTGAACGAGGAACCGCGAAGAGGAATTCCAGAAGATCGCGGTCAAGAAATGGGTAACGCTTCTCGTACGCGTAACCGGGAGACTCTATGAAGCAAGCGAGTTGCCTTCTAACGGCATCGAGATTAGATAAGCTTTCCTGGAAACTCGGATGGGAGCGAAACAACTTCAGTCGATTTTCATAGCCACTTAAGACATATCGGTGACGCTTCCTGAATTCCCGAGAGATCCATGGCGCTGCCTGTAATTGTGCGGGAAACCCAAACAGGGTTGGAGGAAGAAATCGTCGAAGCATTTCGAACAAGAGATGAAGCCATGGCCTTCTCTTGCTAAGAGCCCAGACTTTGAGTTGCCCAGCAAGTTGCCCGAACTCTCCCTCTGTAAGAAGGTCCGCGAGCTCTGTGGAGGGAGAAGGAACGCCGCCGGTAACCTCATCACCACCCATGCCGGAGAGAACGACACGATTACCTTGCGCTGCGATGCATTGTAGAAACGGTCTTTGCGTAGCAAAACTGTTCGTCAGCGAACCCGGAGTGACCGGGATTTTGTCACACTCAGCTCCGAACCCGGAAGAATCGTCCTCGCTAATGTCGATGTGACATCCAATTCGGCCTCGCCGTTCTTCCACTTTGGAAAAATAGGGACGTTCGTTCCACGAGGGCTCAAGGTCGTTGTAGTAGGAAAGCGTGTCCAATCGTGGAAAGTCTGCGGGATTCGCGGCAATGATTTTGTCTGCAGTGCAAACGATCGAGGCTGAGTCCATGCCTCCGCTCAGTTCCGCTAGCACTGGGCAGTCAGAACGAAGTCGCCGACGAACAGACTCGAAAAAGACCGTTCGGAAGTGTTCTTCGTATTGGCCGTCACTGCCATAGAGAACTCTCTTTGCAGGGTCGAAATCCCAGTATCTAGTGGATTTCGCAATTCCCTTCGACAAGCGAACGAATGATGAGGGAGGAACCGAGCAAATACCAACATATGGCGTGAGGTGAGGAGCCGGGAAGAAAGACAACCAGCCGGCGACGTACTCTTCCTCAATTTCGAACGAGTGACCCGCAAACAGCACGAGCGGATCGAGAACTGTGCACCAAGTTACTTGATTTTTCTCCACCGAATAGTAGAGATGACGAGTTCCAATTGAATCTTTTGCGAGAATGAGACTTCTATCCTCAGCATCCCAAATCGATATCGCCCAATCGCCGACCAGCTTTGCGAATGAATCCGTTCCCCAGCGCTCGTACGCAGCCGCAACAATGTCCAAATCGCCTGATGAGGCTGAAGTCTTGTCGGCAAGGAGGCCAATCAGTTCCTCGCGATTGTCCAGCCGGCCATCCCAAGTGAGAACTGCGCCAGATGCGGTGACGTGCGGCTGGACCTCTCGGCGGGATTCGTTCGTGGTATGGAACGCTTGGTAAAGAACTGCAAGATTGTCTTTGCGAATGTAGCCTTCCCCATCCGGCCCATACTGCGCGAGCATTGGGCGAACTTCAGCGAGATCCTCCGGGTCCATGGGCCTGCCGTCGAAATTGCATTTTCCAAATTGGACGCTCATGGATTCACGACCTCCGGAATCAAGACCAAATTCTGCTCAGCACCGATCCAGCACGGCATACATCTCCCGGACGTATGGCTTGTCATTGACCACACGGCCATCGACCTCGACCCAAGCGTGGGCCTTGAACGGCATGTGTTGTGCGCCGATCATCATCTGAGCCGGGACTCCGTAGCGTTTCAACAGACACGCAGTCGCGGCTGACCTCTGCAGGCAGAGCACCTCTCTCCAGTACCAAATGCATGCCATGTCCACGGCGGCGCAGATCCTCTCGGCCACGTCAGGCAGGGCGGTCGGCGCACCGAGCTGACAATCGCGTACCTTCTGGTAAAGAACGGCGAAATTCCCGCGTGCCACGTAGAAATCGAAATAGATCAGTTGCGAGTAGGCTTGCAGCACCATAGACATCGGCGAACCCTCCACTTCAGATGGTCAAGTCGAGTTGATCGCAAAGAAAAGCCATGCGATCGGTAAGCGCTTCCACTCGCTCACTCAGGGGCAGCACTGGAGAATGCCCGCGATGGCGGCTGTAATTCAGAAGGATTGGTGATTCCGAGCTGCTGGCCGCCTGTAGGCGGGCCGTCATCTTTCTCGCATGTAGGGGATTACAGTTCTGGTCGGCGTCTCCCGACACGATCATGGTTGCGGGATAAGCGGCTCCGTCGCGCACGTTGTGATACGGGGAATACCCGAGCAATGCAGCAAAGTCGTCGGGGTCGTCAGCAGTTCCAAACTCTTCTTTCCAGACATGCGCGTTGTCGAACAGCTGATAGCGCAGCATGTCAAGCATAGGAACCATGCACAGGACTGCCCGGAAAAGCTCCGGTCGTTGCGTCATTGCCGCCCCGACCAGCAATCCGGAATTCGAGCCCCCGAAAATCGCGAGTTTGGCTGGTCTTGTGCTCTTCGATTCAATCAGCCATTCCGCAGCCGACAGGAAATCGTCGATTGCAACCCGTCGCTTCCGCCGTTTGGCCGACTCGTGCCACTGAGATCCGAATTCCGAACCTCCGCGAATGTTCGGCAGCGCGAAGAGGCAGCCTTGTTCCATCAGAAAAGCGACGAACACGCTGAATTGCGGGGTCATCGCCACCCCATAGCCGCCGTAGGAGGTCATGACAGTCGGATGTGATCCGCCGTCCAGAACATCCTGCCGGGCAACCAAGTACATCGGAATGCGCGTTCCGTCTTTCGCACTGAACCAGACTTGGGTATGGCCAAACTCCTTGGAATCGAAAGGAACTACGCGGTTCGCGAAGAGATTCACCTCGCCACTTTTTGGCGAGTAGCGTTGAATATGAATGGGCTCGACAAAGGATTCCCGTTCAAAGAGCAGTTCGTCAGTGTCTCCGAATCCTCCAATAAAGCGAACGGTATTGGACGCCTCAAGCGGCAGGGTGCCGAGCCGTCTGCCATCCAGAGTGAAAATCACGGTCTCCGTTTTTAGTTTGCGGACGTAGGAAGCAAAGAGCTGCTCGCCAGCGACCGCCCAGTTCTGGATCACCGCATCGCTCTCAGGTATTACATCGATGAACTCCGGTTCATGGTTTCGCCATGAACGAACTCGTACGATCCGGAAGTTCGCTGCATCCCGATCGGTAATCGCCAGGATCCGTCCGTCCTGAAGCAACAGAGGCCCGAATTTGTACTCCGCACGCCGGACGATTGACTCTGGATCGCTGGCGCCGTCCATCGACCTTAGCAAGAAGTCCGTCAGAGTCTTGTCGCCGAAAGCAAGTATCAGAAATCCGAGCTGTGCCGCCCCCGGAACGATCTGCAGGCGCAGTTGAGGATCTTCGCCGGCAAAGAAGATCTCCTGGTCATCATCAAAGCTCGTGCCCAAGACGTGGTAATACGCCGCGCGGTAATGCGGCCGCTCAGCCGTCAAAGGTTCGTGGACGTAATAGAAGCTCTTCGAGTCCGGCGAAAACGCGAAACCCCGCAGATATCCGCGGGGAAGCACGTCAGTCAGGGTCGCTCGGGCTTCGATGTCCACAATCTCAAATGTCCCAGTGCGCTCGCCGCCATCCTTCACTTCGTAAAGCAGAAGTCGGCCATCCGGAGACACTCTGACGGGTTTAACCGCCGTGTATGGTCCCGTGCCACGCTCGGCAGGATCAATCAGGATCTGATCTGGTCCGTCTGCGCCTTCACGGAAATAAATGCAGAACTGTTCCTGTCCTGGCTTCCGTTTCCTGAAGAAGTAGCGCCGCCCAACCTCCTGGATCGAGTCATAAGTTTCGACGTCCACCAATTCTCGGATCCTTTGCCGAATGCGGTCTCGTCCGGGGATGCCATCGAGATAAGAACGCGCGTACTCATGCTGGGAGTCAAGCCACTCGCGCGTGCGCGGCGAATTCTGATCTTCCAGCCATCGGAAGGGATCCGTGACCGGAATGCCATGCAGGATCTCTGTAACAGCCCCGGCAACAGTGAATGGCGGAGGCTTCATCATCAGCTTAGGCATGGCGACCTCCGGTCGGCGAACCGAATGGCTTCACGGTTCATCCTCCTAGCCAGACTGCGGAAGTAACCAGCGACTTTCGGGTCCTCCAGGCGTCCTTGATTTTTCCAGGCATCGTTCCCGGCCGCGTACGCGAAGACCGCGGCAAGAGGCGCAAGGGCCAGGGCCTCGGCGACGATTTCGCCAGAAAACAACTGCCGCCACGACGCGCTGTAGGAGCGTGCCAATCGGGTTTCAAACGCAATATCTGTACCGGTCGAGCGGCGGAAGTGCTCCAGCAGGTATTCGAAACTCATGAATGGATGGCCCACATGAGCTTCTGCCCAGTCGACGAATACGCATCGATCGATGGCAACCACGATGTTTCCTGGATTCAGATCCGAATGCCCTAGCACTTCGGGAAGGCCCAGGTCTTCGAGAAGCGTAAGCGCATCCTCGATCCGCACACCCAACAGGCTCAGTTCCTGCTGGCTCAGGACCGGGGGCGGAACTTTCGTCTGTTGCTCCATCAGGAGAGCGATGGCCGCAAGAAATGGGTGGATCAGCCCGGAGAGCGTTTCAATTCTCAGGTCATGTGCACCCGCCTCAAGGATCGACTCCGTCTTCGCGGACGATTCAATCTGCAGTCTCGCCAACGACTCGCCGGCGCGTTCCCAGAGCTCTATTTCCGGTGTTTCGCGTAAGTTCGTGCCTGGCGCTTCAAGCGAAAGCCAGCCATTCCAATCCGCTCGTGCTCCGAGAAACTCGGGAAGATACTTCGGGAACTGCTGAGACAGCTTCAGTGTGATGGGAAACTCTCGCTGATTTGGTTCGCCGACGGCTTTAAACCACACCGCCGGTCCGTTGGTCCCAAAGCGAATCAGGCTGAAGGAAGGGCCGGCATTGTACTGGCAAAACGGCCCGGTGAGTTCGAGTCCGAACGGCCCGATGACCTCGGCAGTCCAGCGGCGTAATTCGGCAAGCCATCCTCTTCTCGCAAACGGCGAAGATGAATCACACTCGTATCGATCCAATTGATGAAGGCACTGCTCTAATATTCGGAACTCTGTTTCGTTCTGAAACGAATCTGCGGTCAGGGAGTGGATTGGTTTCCATACCGTTTCGTCTTTGCGTCCTCCCTCACGCAAGCACTCCATGACTTCATAGTGCTTGCCATTCGAGTCTCTATCCTCCGATGAGTGGTTCGGACTGAACAAGCAAACGGCGTCACAGCCACAGTCTCTTTTTAGAGCAGCCGTGAGGTTTTCGGCCAAGCGCTCCCAGCGTGGAACTTCGACGGCAGGAAAGGCGAAACCGGGTCCAGGAATCTTGAGCAGGACCTCAGTTCCTTCGCGCCCCAAGACAATCGCGCGGCAAATCTGACGCTCGGATTGTTCTTGAGATTCCACGATCTCTCACCAATTCAGTGTTGGCCATTCGTTCCGGGATCTTCGAGCAGATGATGTTGCTTCAGGGACTCGATGAACTCTCGCACGTCGCTTCGAGCGATGTCCCTGCTCACTTCGAATTTCTGGCTGATTTCGTCGACAATGGCGGGTTCGGTTGCCCCAGTCTCAAGAAGCTCCAGGATTCGTGAGCCGACGAAGTTGAGGTTGAACATCTGCCCTTGCCGGATATCGAGGACAATGGCACCATCCTGGCCGTGCGTGCTGCGAATACCTTCTGAGACTTTGTACATCGGTAGCCCCACTTCGTCGGCGTGCAAGGTGAGTCACAGTGTCTGAGCGCACTCTGACACGCTCGTAAATCGAAAGCCAGAAAAAGTTGAAACTTTCCGGAAAAGCAACCTAGTGGCACGGATGTTGTTGACGGACTTACAAGATTTCTTGAACGAAAGATGAGTCGAGAATTGCAGCCTGTCCGCTATTGCATCCTAATTGGCTCGCATCGAGCCGTCTGCGAGAAGGTGTGCAAGCGATAAGGCCACGGCTCTGTTGGACTTAGGTCGATAAATGGAATGATGCCCGTTGGCTTGAAACTAGTCTGTGGAAATCGCCGGTTCGGGTTGAACGCAGCCCGTCGCCAGAAATGAACGAGAATCTCCGTCACAGACAATATTTCCACGCGAGAGAAGAAGAACCCGGCCAAAGGTTGAAAACGTGGAAAACCGATGCGAGATGACGATGAAGGTTGACATGCTGAGAGAGCGCCGGAGCTCTTGAAGAATACTTGCTTCTGCGCGCGGATCAAGGCAGGAGGTCGCCTCGTCCAGAATCAGCACCCTCGGTTGTTGCAGAATCGCTCTCGCGAGAGCTAGGCGCTGGCGTTCTCCACCCGAAAGTTGGCACCCATCAGGTCCGATTCGCTGACGAAGACCGCTAGGTAGCGATCGACTCAAGGCTGTCAGTTCCACGATCTGCATGGCTTCCTCGAGTTCCTGTTCGCATGCGCTGGGCCTCACAAACAGCAAATTGGAGGCGATCGAGCCATCGAACAAAACCGGATCGCGTGGGAGATAACAAACGCTCTGACGCAGGCTCTTGAGATGAATATTCCGAATATCTTCGCCGCCCAGACGCACCGCGCCGGAAACCGGGTCATAGAGCCTGGCGATGAGTCTGACCAGCGTGCTCTTGCCTGCGCCATTCTCACCCGCGATAGCTACATGCTCGCCTGCCGATATCCGAAGTGATGGGATGTGAAGCAGTTCCTTGTTTCTGGGGTATCCGAAGTGGACGGCGGCAAACTCGATATCCGCTGGATGTTGTTCGGAAAGCACAACCGGGGCCGGGGCATTTGTGACGCTCGGGCGCAAGTTCAACGCGGCCTGCACTTGGCGAATACTGGCAAAGGTTTTTTGCGCCCTGGCGTACAGTTCGGAGGCGCCGCTGAGCGGATCAAAGAGTTGGGCCACAAATCCGTAGAAAGCAACCAAGCTTCCGATACTCAGCGTGCCTGCGGACACGCTCTTTCCGCCGTATCCGATAACTGCGGACATTGCCAAAACAATCGCCAGCGAACTCCAAACGGTAAACCAAGTCGCGGTCAGATATAGCCGCTGCTGTGACCGCATTGAGCGCGCAAAGAGCTGGAAGGCCTTTCGTTCCTGTCGCCTTTCCTGACCCAGCAGCTGAATCGAAATCACAGAAGACAAATGTTCTTCGAGGAAACTGCTCCAGGCAAGCCGATCATGCTGTGCGGCGTCAGCGGCGCTCGAGAGCCCTCTTCGAAAGTACTGCCTTGTCACCAGGAAGATGGGGACCAGGGGGAGGACTGCGAAGGTGAGAACTGGACTGAGTGTGCACATCGCTGCCAATGTAAATACAGTCGTGAATAACATCCGTAGAATGGCAGGCAGAAGATCGGATCCGAAATATGCGATCTCCTCGATCGGTTCATTGAGTGGGTACATAGCCATACCCACGGCAGTGTCTTCGTAGTAGTCGGCAGAAAGGGTGTCGAGGTGTTTGAGCAGGCTCACTCTCAGCGTGAGCGCCATTTTCTGCGATGCGCTGAGCATCAGGTAGCTGCCCAGACTGGTGAGTGCAACCCTGCCCTCATGCCCGACGAAAATCAAAGCCACCACGAGCAGCAGTAGTCCCATGCGTTTTTGAGGAATGATCCCGTCGATGAGCCATTTAAGTAGGAGTGGCGAAATGAGAGCGAGCAAACTGCCAGCAGTGATGCAAAGAAAACTGGCCAGATGCCAATGGAGTAGCGGCCGAATCTGCTTGATGAGCCAAAGGAACTCGGCCGGCAGCCAAAACCGGTGAGACCCTCGCTGCTGCGTGACAGAGGACAACGTGCGGCCACCTGAATGCCGGCGTAATCAGACACTCAGTGTCGAGCGTAGGGACGCGCATTTGATTTGTCCAGAAAATCCATGCGATGTACGATTTTCGATCAATTCGCGCAGATTTCCCCGAAAAGGGTTCAATCTTCAGGCAAACTGAGTTGGAGATCTGTCCGGAAAACCATCAAGAAATCGGTGTATTTGTCTTTGCGAACGGAGGGTTCTTAGTAGGACTAAAGAAGCCTCCTCGCAATCGCAACGATTTGTCCGACAACCTCCGCATCCTGGTGATTTCGAAACTCTGCGGTGCTATGGAAATCCCGCGCATACGGATGGAGGACGAGTTTGTCGTTTTCGACTCCGCAACATGCTGCTAGGTGCATCCCATCACGCTTGAGAACAATATAGATTGGCTGCTGCCAAACGGGTCTCGATACAAAGTGAAAGGGTGTTTTTCGCCGGCGGTTGACAATGACAAGCAACCCCTTCGCCAGATAAGGGTGAAGCGCATCGTCGTCGCCGCCGACCCAAAAGAAATCACCCAAGGAGACATGTGCAGAACCAGAAAAGTATCCCACTGAATGACGCAGGAAGAACGGGATTTCCCGGCACTCTTCCAGCAACTTCCCAAGAAATCCAGCGGGGACAATGTCTGCATCGGCGCTTTTGGCTGCCACAAGAGGCTCACTACGGGACAAGTAGCGTTCCGGCATCGATTCTGTGCCAGCGTCCGCGACCTCAACTCCTATTCGTTTCATTACTGATTCAAACTGCAGGCCGTAGATGGAACACAGGGTAATGACCTTGTGGAAGTCCCGCGGAGGAGTGTTGCGCAGTTCGTAATCGCTGAGCGAACTTGGCGAAATCGTGTATCGATCGTCCTGCAGGACTTCAGCAATTGTGAGACTCATTTGAGCCGCTTCGCGAACAGAGCGGTTCGTCCTTCTACGCGTTCTGTTGAGCAGTTGCCCAAAGTCTGCGTATGTGACAAGGGACTCAGGTTTCCAGCGACGGGCCAAATCCTTCGGGACTTGGGGTTCCTCTCGGCGCAGCAACGGTCGGAACTCAAGATCGACGGCACCCCAGAGCCTTGCCTCTTGAGGACAATGCAACTCAACCTGCGCATAAGAGAGTCCATTGTCGAAGGGTACGATGACGCCGTTACCCAGGACTCGTACGCGACAGCAACAGAACCCCTTGCTGTGCTCAACTAGAAAGATACGATCAGAAATGGAGGAATTCTCTGGGAGGGCAGCACCGTCCCCCATGTCTGGATTTACTCGCACGATGCTGCCCGGGGCGAGATCCGGAAAGGCAAACGCGTCTTCACGACCGACCTTCGCGTAGAGAAAATGCCGAGGGCTGGGGTCCTGGAGAAAGCCGATCTGCCTCGCAGGGGCCTCTCTAAGAAGTTCTGGGAGCGGTGCGATCGATGGCATGGCAACTCCGAGGGGCCGGTTGTCGAGCCAGGGGACCCATTCGTTGGTGTCGGTGAGCGAGGTGTCTAGGACAATAGTACGTTTCGACGGCAACAGGACCTGCAGCCGTGTAATGTCCTCAAGGTTATAACCAAACACTCGAAGCCAGTCGGCTACTCGATAGCCGGAAATGCGGCTCAAAGCCCAGATCTGATGAATACTGGGTCTTACTGACCCGGCGCGGAGATCGTAGTAGAGATTGTGTGGGAGGAAGTATGGGGAAGACCGGCCATACAACTCGGCCGATTGCAGCGACACCCGGTAAAGAGTGAGTTCTTTGTTGTCGAGGATGGCTTGGACTTTTTCGGGAAGTGCGGCGCTTGTTGGCGAACCCTCCCTCGGACGCGACGGCACAGTCTCTCTCGCTCGGTCGTTCCTGCGAGAACTTCTGGCCCGCGCCGATTATTCGACAAGCGCGCTTATCTCCCAAGTAGGCCGCGCCGGGCGTCCCCCTTCTCTCGGATGCGCTCAAGGATGACTGCTCGCAGATTTCATCTTGTATAAGCAGCCAGAGGCCGTAATCGCCACAACTATCTTCACGCTGTCCCAACCTTCGGCCAGATATTCGGATTCTCCCAAGCAAAACAAGCACATATAAGGGTGAGCGCCAAGAAAAACACGAACCGCTTGTGGCCGGAATGACGACCAGATAGTGGCCATTTTGTCCGGCTTTTCGGAAATAATTCAGAAACTTGTTGAAACAAGGCGTGTTTGGGTTAACATCTAGCGATTCCTTCGGGATGGGCCGTCAGATGTGGGCCTCGTCGTGGAACCCGGAGTGGGGCAATCGGCTCAGAGCTGAGCGCGAGCGTCTGGGGTTATCTCTGCGTGATGTGGAAACCCTGAGCCACAACATCGCCGAACGACGGCAGAGTTCCGATTACCAAATAGCCCGAACTTCTCTCGCTGATATTGAAAACGGCAAGTGCGCTCCTAGTCTTCATAGGCTCTACACCCTGAGTGTCATCTACGGGCACGACTATGATCGACTCGCGATCATGTGCGGCGTTCCCGCCAGCGAATCCTTGAGCGAGCACAAAACGCTCAGGTTGCCACACAGCTACCTGATCGGGCCGGCGCCCGAGGCCTACAAGTCAGCGGTGCAATCGGCGGCAAGACTTCGAGAGAAACTGCGGGCGGAACGGACGAATCTCGTGCCCAAGATAATCGAAACGTGGGACGAAGTCCCGCTCGTGCTTCAGCTCATGGTCGGCTTCGATGCGTTGTATGGATATGTCGGAATGGATGACTACACGTTGTATCCTTTCGTCCGGCCTGGGGCGTTTGTGCGCATTGACTCCCGTCAAAAGAAGATTCCTTCCGTCGGTTGGCACGGCGACTACGATCGACCGATCTTCTTTGTAGAGCTCCGCGAGCATTACGTTTGTACTTGGTGCGAGATGCTGGATGGTCGGCTGATTCTTGTTCCAAGCCAGCAGTCGAAGCGCAGGACTCAACACGTGCGCTACCCGGCTGAGGCGACGATCGTGGGGCGCGTAACGGGGATTACTCAGGACATTGTCGAACCATCGGCACACGAAGCGCGGGCCTGACACAGAACGGGCCTTGTGTTGAAGTCTTCCCGGTGAAGTTTGTTTCAGCCTGCTTCATTTCCTCGACAGCCGACAGTATTGTTCGATCATCGACAACGACAACGCGCGCAGCGACTGGTTGGGCTCGCGCATGGAGTCAAATCGAGCAATTGCTGGTGGGGACTTTTGCACAACCATCGTATGTTCATTCGTCACTGACCGCAGCCGATCAAGCATGAGATAACAGCGCCAACTGGAGTACCACAGGGAAAGAGGCCATCACGGCCGCACTGTGAATGGCCCTCTTGCCTGTTACATTTTCAGAACGCAAACAAATACTTGTCATGGACGAATTGGACCTCGAATAGAATATTTGCTTCCGAACTCCGGGTTTCTTGGGCAACCTTAAGTTTCAAGGGGCTAGTCATGACGCCCGTGGCGGCAGTCAAGAAGCGCGAGAAATTCAATCCCCAAACCTTCCTCTCGACCATTGACGACGGTAGAAAGGTCGAAGCCTTTCCCAAGAAACAAGCGATTTTTGCCCAAGGGGATACCGCTGATTCGGTGTTTTATATCCAGACGGGCAAGGTTAAACTCACCGTGGTGTCGAAGACCGGGAAGGAAGCCACCATCGGCATTCTGAACGAGGGCAATTTCTTCGGAGAAGGTTGCCTTACAGGGCAGCCTCTTCGCCTGTGCTCCGCAACCGCGATGACCGATTGCACGGTGATGCGAATCGATAAGCAGTCCGTGATGGACGCGCTCCACCGGGAACACGCATTTTCCGACATGTTCGTGGCACATTTGCTGACACGGAACATTCGATACGAAGAGGATTTGGTAGACCAGCTTTTCAATTCCAGCGAGAAACGGCTGGCTCGTATTCTTCTCCTGCTGGCTAACTTCGGCAAGGAAGGTAAACCCGAAGTTGCGATTCCCAAAATCAGTCAGGAAGCTCTAGCAGAGATGGTGGGCACAACTCGCGGGCGCGTCAATTTCTTCATGAACAAGTTCAGGAAGTTGGGCTTCGTTGATTATCAAGCTGGCGATGAATTACAGGTCCACAGTTCACTTCTCAACGTCGTGCTAAACGACTAGAACTTCATCCCGCAAAGCGTGCGACCGATCACAAGTCATTTAAAGGAAGCACACCATCTTCTGGCGTGCTACAGTGGCACGGGGTGGTTACCATCTTCTCCTCTTTCAGGTCTTCTGACATGAGCCAGTCCATCTGAAGTTCTCCCACCTTAGGTGGTTCAGCGATGGAGGTGTGTCCATGCCTTTTCAAGCGGTCTTGCGCGAAGTCGATCAGCTCTACAAAGTCAGCACACGTCTTGAGGCACTGGCGGATCGACATCCGCCTCTGTCAGAACCACTCACAACCATCGCGGGAAACGTTCGTAATGCGGCCACCGTGTTGGAGGTGCTGGTGGCGACGAAAGGTCCGAAACCGATCTGAGTTAAGCAAAAGGACTGCAAGCAGCAACATCGTTGAAAATGTTCAATATTGCTGGCGAATTTCCCGAATTGCGTGAACTGATCAAGATCGGCGCAAATATTCTGGAGAAGCCTTTTCTTCCTTCGGAACTCCTGCGTAAAGTGGAAGACACACTCAACCCGGGTCGTAAGCAAAAGCAAATGCCGTGCGTGTAACAGAGTGCCCACTAAGGGTCATTGACTGAGATGGCGATTTATCGCCAACCAATGCTCTTATCTCCGACCGAAGGCGGCTCGAAGGATCGCTCCGATCATCGTGAGCAACCACCGATTGTGGTCACAAATCCCAGCGCAATCAGGAATCCGCCAAATGAAGTGCTCGGGCCACACGGCCCAAAACCAGATGCGAATGTAAGCACAAACGCAACAATGCCGACGCCAAAGGCCATCGCGCCACACTTAGCCAAACTCTTCACGCCCCCATTCAGTGGGTTTGTCAAAAGGCGACTTTCACGCATTGGCCGCCGAATGTGGAAGCATTCGAACAGCGGAAAGCCATGCGCGGCTAGGGCTAATAGTGGGTGTGCCCACGGTTCGGCTTCGAAAATTTAGCGGCGGCCGTCCTGCGACGGGGCCGCCGCTTGCTTATTTCGAACTACGGTTTGTGTGCCACCGCCGTCTTCCAGACCGGCGACGTGGGAGGAATTTCAATCGTGTCTGCGGGAACAAGAGTGTTCACCGACACGTGCGGCCAGCTCAGGCCTTTGAAGTTCAACGTCACGTTCTGTGTGTACTGAATTTGCGTGAAAGTGACTGTCACGTCGATCCCGGGGAACTCGATGTTCAATCGGGAGGTGTGCAATGTACCGGTTCCCTGCGCGCAGTTTGGCGCTCTTTAACGGTTCAATGGTTGCGAGAATTCTTTTCTGGGGTGCCCTTGCGCTTGGCCCGGCCGCTGTGCAAACGCAAAGCCAGGTTGCGCTAACTTTTACAGCCGTGAATGTACCCGGTGCCACTTACACCGAGGCCAACGCAATCGGTGGGGTCAACGGTCTTACGGAGATCGTGGGTTTTTACATCGACTCCACAGGCGTTGATCGCGGATTCAGCGACTTGAATGGCACGATTGCAACCATCAATTTTCCGGGTTCGACGGGAACGCGGGCCTACGGCATCGACCTGAACAATTTTTACATTGTCGGATGGTATACCGACTCGAAGCGCGTTGCGCACGGCTTCGAGCTCGAGCCATCTGGGACCTTCGAGACGATTGATGTACCTGGCGCAGTCTGGACACGCGCCCTATCGGTGAATGACGACGGCACAATCGTCGGCGCTTATGCGGACACGGCCGGGATTGTCCACGGATTTCTCGATCAGGATGGAAAAGGAACCATCACCACAGTCGATTTCCCCCAAGCAGCCCTGACCGAAATCAATGGCATCGTGAATCTGCGCTATATGTCAGGGATTTTTGTGGACTCGTCCGGGGTCGAGCATGGCGCCTTTGGGGGAGATGGTGAACTTACGACGGCTGTGAACGTACCGGGTGCCGGGCTGACTGCGGCAAACGGAGTCAACGATGCAATCGATGTTGTGGGATACTTCGGCGCAAAGGCAAACGGACCTTTCCACGGCTTTCTCAAGCAGGGCGATCAGTTCCAAACCATTGATTTTCCCGATGCTATCGACACTCGCTGTAACGGGATTAGCGACTCGGTAGAGATTGTGGGCCGCTACACCGACCGCAAAGGGGTGGTGCACGGTTTCATTGCGAATTAGTTAGCGCCCAGCTTTAGCGCCACGTGTCAGTGGTGAAAAATCCCCATATCACTCATTGACCGGAGTCGGGCCGATTCTGACTGAGTGTGCGCCCTAATTAGTGGAGTGTTTGCGGTCTTTAGAAGCCCATCGCCAGAGCTTTCGAGAGTAGTAAATCACCTCGACGTGGATACAAAATGCCCCGATTCCGATAAGGCAGACGGCAAAGAGGAAGCCGACTGCGTGGGATTCAGCCGATCCCCAGATATGAGCTTCGACGTGTCGAACACCAATTAGGTGCAGAATGACGTACAGGCCGACCAACACATAAATCCCGCCGATTAGCATCGCGCCGATGCGTCCCGCTGGTCTCTCATTCTTGATCCCTCTTGATCTGGTTATAGGAGTAGAACCCGATCCCGCGCTTTTGCGTGGACTCTTTGTCCTTGTGCAATTGACCCTCCTCAGTATTTTAGTCCCCTCCACGATTCGCGTGTCACGAACACAGCTGTTGAAAACATCGCCTCTCTGACAATGTCGGCGGTGTCAAGCATATTTTGCGCATACCTCTCCGTGCACTCGGAGAAGAGCGCCATTTCGCTCTTGTTGAAATGGCCGTACCAACCACAGGCTCGCTCGTAATCGTTTTTCAGGTTCAGACTTTCGGTCCGACCCATGCATCTCTTCGGTCACGTACTGCGATCATGATTACTACTTCGAACTCCTCTTCTCAGTAAGAGGAGCGGGACGCCCAATCAATTTCTCGGTGTTCTACTGCACACCATGGCGATGTCCGGGCTGTCCCGCGTGCGAACCGAACTTTTTCAGCTGCTCGTAATCCCATTCCTTGCGCATCATCCAGAACAACTGCACAGCCAAGCGACGGGCCATCGCGACTTTCGCAATCTTGCGTCCGCGGCGCAGCGCCAGATGAAAGTACTTGCTGCGCCACTCCGGCAGGCTGCGAACCGTGACCTGTGCCGCCTCGACCAGCAGGAAACGCACGATCGAACTGCCCTGCTTGGTGATGTGTCCCAGGCGCCGGCGATTCCCGCTGGAGTCTTCCAGCGGCACCACTCCCAGATAACTCGCCACCTGCTTGCCGCAGTGAAAGCGTTCCGCGTCGCCGAGTATGAGCACAAACGCCAACGCCGTTAGCACTCCCACTCCGGGGTGTGTTTTGAGCCGCTGCGCCGCCGGATAGTTCTCGACTTCGCGTTCGATCGCCTGCGTCAGCTCCGCAATCACCGGATTCAAACGATCCAGCAACTCCAGCAGATCACGGCGTCGCCGGCTCGCCCACGGGAGCCAGCGCGAACGATTCCAACTGCTGCCGTCCACGCTCGCGCCACAACTTGTTCTTGCAGTGCAAACCTTCGTTCAACGCCACCGCTTGCAGTTGATTCATGACGCGCGTGCGTGCCTGCACCATGCGATGCCGGTGCCACAACAGTTGTCGCAGATCGCGATTCTCCGAACTCGGCACCCAGATCTTCGGAAAGCGATCTTCGAGCAGTAGGCTCAGGATCAGCTGCGCATCCTGGCGATCCGTCTTCTGCTTGCGCACTCGCTTCGCACGGATCGCGGCCGCGTCGCCGATCCACAAATCAAACTGCAATTCGGCCACGAGACGTTCGAACCAGCGTGCGTGCCCACTGGCCTCCATGCCAATGCGTACTGTCTCGTTCGCACTGGCGAGAGCACGGTAATACTTCTCCGCCTCCTCGGGATGTGCCAGCCGTTTCTCCTCGACCTCTCCGGTCGTGGTGTTGAGCAAAGCGATTTGTTGAAACTCGGGATGGAAATCTACTCCTATAATGATCATCGTTCGGCTCCTTTCTCCCGAGCCTGTTGGTTGGTTTTGCCACCGCCAACTTTAACCCGGGTGCGGGAGCCGACATTGTCATGGAATCAATAGCACTCAAAGCAATCTGCCTGTGCGATCTTCGTCTAGAACTATTTGGTCTGAGGGGTACTGATCTTTGACGCACGCTTATGACCGTGGAATCCCGTGGAGTGGCGCTTTTGGAGTTCTGCGCCGAGAAGCTCAGCGAGACAATATCTCCTTCAACGCCAACTCAATCCTATCCACCTCTTCGCGGATGACTCGGATCGACTGCTGGTTTTTCGCCGGGTGGGCCAAGGGAGTGATTCCTTCCAGAGCGCCGCGGATTTGATGATTCCGTGCCCAAATGAAGCTAAGCCTAGCGCTCCTCTCCTTGCGATTGCGGTAAACATTACTGACGAACTTAGTGGAAAGCCAGGCAAAAACCAAACCGAAAGATGCCTCGATCGGAAGGCGATCGGTCGCGCCGTCAAACTCTGAAAACAAAAGTCGGTAGACCGCTTCGCCCATGCCAAGCGCCGCAAATAATACAGTTGTCCCGAACAGATAAACGATTAGCCGCTCCATTGGTTGAAAGCGTCGGGAGTCGTCACTTCCGTCACGTGCCCGCACAAAGTTTATCGCCATGCTTCCCCCAATGATTCTGTCACCGTTCCTGGAGCTGACGGCTTGCCCGGAGTAGGCTCAATTTCGGGTTCGGCGACACCTTTGAAAGTTCATCCTCGAAATGATTTTCAACTTCTTCTCGACTGAGCGCGTTTTTCGCGTTGCTCAATACGATGGAATAAACGACTTTGTTCCCTTCGACCTGAGCGGTGAGAAACGCGCTCTCGTCCAGTTCTTGGTTGGTGAATTTCACTCTTCTGCGATCTGCAAGCGTTTTGATCCACTCGTCGCTCATTCAGCACCCCCAAATGGCGATTCAGTCGAAATCATACGCGCCTCAAGACTCCCAAGCTAGAATATCCAAGCAAGGCTTTTTGGAGGTCCACCATGCATCTCCATCCTGGGAGACGATGTTCCGAGAACTGACCCTGCAAGCCATACCCGTGGCCCAGAAACTCAGCGACAACAAGAGGTCGGGTCCCAAGAAGGTGATCACGACCTACGAGGAATTCTTGATCCTGACGGTCACGCTGTTTCTAAACGGCGAGCAGGACGCGGCCATGGCGCGGCTGCACGAAGTAATGGAGCGCGGTGCCACACATGCCCGGCTTGCAAAAGAGTAAAGGTCGTGACACCAGACCCGAAGAAGGCGAAGATGTTATCGCTTTATACAGGAGGCAGCGAATGAAAATGACTTGCCCCAACTGCGGCTTGGACTGTGAACCCGGCGCACTCACGGCTATGACTATCCGCATGCAAATGTCAGGCGTGGGGCATGCCCGTTGCTCCGGCTGTGATGCGGTCATGACCATCCACATTGAGTGTGGATCACTGAAGTCAGTAACACTGGAGGAGGTAAATTGAGTATGAAATTCACTTGCAAAATTTGCGGTCTGCAATCGATGGTCGATGAGAATCGGGTATTTCTTCGATGTCGGCGGCATCTTAGTGAACTGCACGCTGCCTGATCCGTACCTGTCTTCTTGCCGGCCTTCAGTTTTTGCCCATCTCGCTTGCTAGGCGGCGGCAAATCTTCCGACGTGGAGCGGCCGACGTGGTGTGACCCGCCTGTGGCCCTGACCTCTGGAGTTCATGCTCCCCAACGCAAAAAGGGCGGCGTCGATTTGCTCCATCTCCCTCTGTGCGCGTTGACGTTCCTTCTTCAACTCCCCGGACTACTCCGGACAAGTCGGTCACCGGTCTCCCAGGCTGGGGATGATGCAGACCAGTGGTCATGCTCGTGCCCGAACGACTCGAGATTTCAATAGAGAACGTCCGAGAGTAGCACCGCTGAAATTGTGGAGCCAATTGGAGCCAAATCGGGTGGGACGATGGAGCTAAGTCATTGAAAATATGGTGGCCAGGGACGGAGTTGAACCGCCGACGCCAGCCTTTTCAGTGCTACGTTAAGCTGTAGTTTCAACAACTTAAGTGACTCCAGGTGGCCGCCTAAGTCCTTGAGAAGACGTGAGAGACATGCGAATCGTGGGTTGAAAGCGTGGGTTCACAAACAGGCGCAGAAAGCCCTGGAACCATGGTGGTCTCACTTCGACATTGGCGAACAAGCTCCTCATCTTATCGTTGCCATCTATTACCACACTTGT
>Ga0187887_10000221_pt1 | contig 59116 bp, 54 predicted proteins | sample June2016WEW_7_10_FD_132977 | JGI IMG/M metagenome (GOLD analysis project Ga0187887, IMG submission 132977) | Peatland microbial communities from SPRUCE experiment site at the Marcell Experimental Forest, Minnesota, USA - June2016WEW_7_10 | ecosystem: Environmental > Terrestrial > Soil >... | reverse complement strand
TTTCCTCGACGTTCCCGGCGGCAACTTCCGGAAGATGAATGGGCGCAATCCAGCGATAGCCGCGGCGTTCGACGGTCTCAATGAATACAGGATTGTCGGCGGAATCTCCGAGCGCATCGCGCAGCCGCCGGATTGCGCTGCTGATGCCCTGGTCAAAATCCACGAATACGTCTTCCGGCCAGAGCGCCTGCCTCAGTTCATCGCGACTGACCACCTCGCGGGGATGGCTAAGAAGGACAGTGAGGGCGCGAAAGGGAAGATCCTGAATCCGGACTTTGACCCCATTTCTGCGAAGCTCACCCGCGCGCAGGTCGGCCTCGAAAACTCCAAAGCGAACACACCCCGGTGAAATCCGTGGAGATCCCATAGGAAACTGATTGCGTGGGGGAGTCGTAATAGTTTAACAGACCGGAGCGGAGGTCGTGCAGCAGGCACTCTTTGGGCACTTGGCTAGGCATAGAGTTCCCGCAAACCTATGATACCAAATGGATAATCTCGTCATCTACACGTCAGGAAGGCGCTATCTCCAAACCATTGACCGGCTGCCCCAATTCGGACAAAGTCGATAATGCATTTGCAGCCGCCTCTCGAATGGATGGCAAGCGGGGTCCACGAGCCGCGGAGCATCCGTAGAGATCCCCAAGACTACCCAGGTGACAATCTATGAACTCGCTCTATTTCCCAATGAAGTCGAATGATCGCAAAGCTAAACGCTCGGGCATGGCTGCAATGTTGCTAACCATGGTCGTTACGGCCACCTTGTTCGCCGGAGTTGTCGTTCCGGCGCAGGCTCAAACTTTCAATGTGCTGTACACCTTCCAAGGCCCGAACAACAATGAGGGCGCCTATCCCCAGGGGCTGGTTCAGGGCACCGATGGAAATTTGTACGGGGTAACGGAGGCAGGCGGGGACAACGGTGGAGATGACGACGCGGGCACATTCTTCAAAATCAGCACAAGCGGCAACTTGAAGGCACTCTGCGCTTTTTACTTCGGAACTTGCGCGGGTACCCAGGCACCTTCAGCGAGTTTGATTCTGGGCGCCAATGGGGATTTCTACGGGGTAGATCTTGTTGGTGCGAACATCAGGTTGACCCCAACTGGCAAGCTGAAAATTCTGTACAACGGTAGCGGCAACGACATCTCCGTAGCGCCGCTGGTTCTAGCCTCCAACGGGGATTTCTATGGGGTGAACAAATTGGGCGGCGTCAACGTGAACTGTGGGGGTGATACCACCTGCGGATCGGTCTTCAAGATGACCGCAGCGGGCAAGCTGACCACCCTCTATTCTTTTTGCTCTGACTACCAAAGCGGCGTCTGCCTGGATGGCCAGAATCCCCAATTTGCGCTGGTTCAAGGCAGCGACGGGAACCTGTACGGGACAACATATGCCGGCGGGAACGACGGCGTCAACGGCGGTTATGGCACGATCTTCAAAATCACCGAAACCGGAACCCTGACGACGATTTACAACTTCCCGGGTTACACCCCACCCAGTTCGGCGCTGATCCTGGGCCCGGACGGGAATTTCTACGGCACGACGGGCGCCGGCGGTAGCGGCACTTACGGCCCCGGCGGCACCTTTTTCACCGTTACCCCGGGCGGCGCGCTGACTACGCTTTACAACTTCTGTAGCCTGCTTAATTGCGCGGACGGCTCACAACCCTCGAACATCTTTCTAGCTACCGATGGGAATTTCTACGGGATAGCGTGGGACGGCGGAGCCAACCAACAAGGCACAATCTTCCAAATCACCCCCAGCGGAACGCTGACCACGCTCCACAACTTCGACGGCACTGACGGATCTGGTCCCAACGGCGGCGGCACGGTGATGCAGGACACCAACGGCACTTTCTACGGGACAATGCAGGAAAGCTTGGGTGGTGGCATAGGCACGATCTTCAGTCTCGACATGGGTCTCGACCTGTTTGTGGAAACACTGCCGACATCCGGCAAGGCGAAAAAAGCCGTCAAGATTCTGGGGACGGATCTGACGGGCGCGACCAGCGTCACCTTCAACGGCACAGAGGCAACGTTCAAGGTGGCATCCAGTTCCGAGATCACGACCAATGTACCCGTGGGTGCGACCACCGGCGTAGTTAAGGTAGTAACGCCCAACGGTACGCTCACCAGCAACGCCGTCTTCCAGGTGCCATAGTTTGGTCAAGCACGAATTTGAGTTGCTAAAACGCGACGTTGTAACGGACTCCGGAGTGTGGCGGGGAGGCTGCGCTCCGGATTTGTTTGACCGGTTAAAACGATTTTCGAAACATCGCTCAAAGCCTACTGCAGCAAACCAAAAACTCCCACGCCAGTCTGCGTTCCAACGTAGACTTTGCCGTTGGCGATCGTCGGCGTAATGAACTTATTCCCGTTTCCGAAATGATCGCGTCCGCCCGAGGCCTGGTTGGTGTTGTACAACTCGACGGCAAGATTGTTTGCGTTGTAAGCATGCAGCACAGCGGGAGAGACATTTTCCGCAGCCCATACGATGGAATTGTTCTTTGTGCTGCCGGAGATGCTGGGCGTCGCGCCGGGGTATCCGAACGATGTTCCAGTCTGTGATTGCGGAGTTGCGTTGAGCTGCGCGCTGGACTTAAAGGCAAAGGCCTTGATGTGGTCCCCGACAGCTCCGTAATAAATCCTGTTGTCGAAAAACGCGGGCGCTGAATATACCGACCCGGCGAGCGAGCCGCTCAACTCCTGATAAATCTGGTTATTGTTATTCGGGTTGAACTTGCCCATGTTGTTGCGATTGGCGAGATAAATGTTCGAGTCTTTTCCCGCTCCCACAACAAGCTGGTGCACGCCGCCGCTCGAGTCCTTGATGTTCGGGATGACCATTGCACCGCCGGACCCCAGATCTTCATCGGCATCGGACTCGGAGACCGTGTTGTACATGTTGAAGTAATCCGCGACGGCGAGCTCTCCCTTCTTCGTAGAGAGCTTCATGATGGCGTTGCCGTAATCTCCGTTGATGGGGAAGCCGTTCTGGTTGAGCGTGGTGTCGAAGACACCGTTAGCATCAAGGAAGTAGACGTTCCCAGTTGTATCGGCGGCGGGTCCGGCGCCCGCGGCCCAGATGGCGCCTTCGCTGCCGTTCGGCGTCACATTCAAAACCGATTTCTGCGCCAGTGTCGTTTCGTCGTAGCTGATGATCCATCCGGTGTAGGGACGATCGTCACAGTGTGAAGCCCAGGACGTGTACACGATGTGGTCCACGAGCAGCAGCGCAGCGCGCTCTTTATATTGCTTGGGATCGAAGATCACGTTCCCGCCCTGGCTGTTGTCGCCGGTGCCAGGATATTGCGCGGCCACCGTAACCGGACCGCCGAATTGTTCGGCTCCCGTAGTAATGTCGAGCGCGTGCAGGCGCTGGTAGTAGTTGCCGCTCGCGTCCTTGCTCATGGCGACCAGATAGATGGTTCCATGCGGGCCGGCTGAAGGGTCAATCACGGGCGTGGAGGTGATGCCAATCTCGGGCGTGACCTGACCACAGCCTCGGTCATCGGAAGCAGTTTCGCCGGCACCGAGCGCGGTGACCTGCCATAGGATTGCGCCGCTGTCCGCATCGAACCCGTAGACTGTGTCGTTTTCGCTGACGACAAACAAAACATTATGCGTTCCGCCGGCGACGGTCAGATTTGGTACATAAAGAGGTTGCGCATCAACCAGCCCGTCCGTCGAGAGAACAAAGAGCTTGCCGAATGTGGTGGAGTTGACATTCTTGAGTGTGAGCGTGGTTTCACTGAGATTTCTGCCCGTACGCTGGTTGTCATTGTGCCAGGTGAGAACGCCTTTGAACGCCGGACCGGCGGCGACCGTCTCATAGCGCATGACGAATATTCCAAGGACGGCAGGGAGAATGACGATGGCAAGAAACTGAGCGATTCGTTGGGGGAGAGCGCGCTTCATAAGCACCTCAAAAACTCAAGGCAGACTTGGCTGCCAGACTGGGTTTCACGACGAAGACGCGCTCCCTAATTCTAACCTAGAACTTGGCAGGTCAAGAATTGAAAGTGCAAGGCGTCTGCTTTGCGCGCGGCATTGGGCAGGTTCGCATCTTACGGGCAGCTGCGCCGGGGAGTGGCGTTGGGCAAGCAACCTGCGCTTACTGATGGTTTGCTTGATGCGCCGTCCGCCAGCTAGTCACTTCCCGGTCGGCGTCGACAATCTCCTGTTCGCTCATCGAGGTTTTCAGATTGCTCAAGGCTGCCGCGCTCTCCGGGATCGCGGTTTGTGACAGCGTCAGCCATCGGTAGGCGGCGATGCGATCGCTCGCAGATTGTGCCGTGCTCGCAAGCAGTTTCCCCAATCGAAATTGGGCTTTGGGAAGGCCCTGTTCGGCTGCTAATCCATAATAGTGTTCCGCTAGCGAGCGATCTGCTGGAGCGTCTTTGCCTTCCTCACATATCAAGGCCAAGTCAAATTGTGCTTCCGCTTGCCCCTGGTCCGCGGCGGCAGTAAAAAGTCGCCGTGCTTCCTGCAGGTCGACGGGAACCCCTTGGCCCATCGCATAGCGCATTGCAAGTCCCCATTGGCCGTCGCGTTCTCCTTGCTCTGCCGCCTTGCGATACCACTTCACGGATTGCTCGTAATCCGGCTTGCCTTGAGGGCCGCGTGCAAAAATGTTTCCTAGTACCGCAGCGGCACGGGAACTGCCGAGATCAGCTGCCTTCTCGTAATAACCGATAGCGCGGTCAACGTCGGCAGGCGTGGCGTCCGGCGGATGCATATAAAAGATCCCAAGATCCACAAGCGCGGGGACCACGTTTTGGTCTGCGGCCGCCATGAGCCAACGTAAGGATTCCTTGTAATCCTTGGCTACTCCGTTGCCTCTTGCGTACATCAAGGCCAGATTGTATTGTGCAGCGGCATCGCCACCGTCGGCAGCCTTCCGAATCCAGGTGAGGGCCAGCGCGGGATCCCTTGGGACACCCTTTCCTTCGGCATACATCAATCCGATGTTGGTGGCTGCGTCGAGCGACCCTTGCCGCACCGCCTTCTTGTACCACTCGAGGGCTTCAGCCGGAGCGGGATGCTCCATGCCGATTCCTGTCTCCAGGAAAATACCCAGGGATTCCTGCGCTGCCATGAACCCCTGCTCGGCTGCTTTACGGAGCAAGCGGAGTGCTTCCGCGTCGTTTCTCTTCAGCAGATTCCCGGTGTGATAGGCAAGGGCGAGCATCGTTTCTGCTTCAGGATCGCCGGCATTTGATTTGTCTTCCAGGGTCTGAAGATCCTCCACAGTGAGGTCCCGGGCTCGTGCCTCGATGCCGTAGGCGCTGGGCCGTGACTTTGCAGGAAGCGGTGCGTTATGTTGTCCGCTCTGCTTCCGTGCAATGGTGCTCGATGCCAACTCCACCTTTTCTCCCGGCTCCGGCTGAGACCCTGAAGCGGCGGGAATCGATGTGGTCTTCGGAAAAGCAATTTCGATTATGACTTTCTTCTCCGCGGGTTTCACCTGGAAGTCGAGCGGCTCTGTTGATTCGATCACGAGGCGTGTCACGGGCGGGCGAATTCGGAACCGCGACAGGCGCAGCACCTGCACGGGACCACCCTTGACTGGAATTTTCCGATTTCCTCCCTGGAGTTCGCAGTTCAGAAAATCGAATACCAGGCGATCGGGATTCGGGAGGCGGCCGCTTGTCGGAACGACTGGCGCGCTGACGTCGATTTCGATGGCAAGACCGTCCGAACGTTGGTTTACGTTGACGCTTTCGACCATGACTGCTCTAGCCGACGAATTGCTCTCGGACGTTTCCGATCCGCGCGCAAAGCTGTGCCAGCAAAATAAACAAATCAGACTGAAAAGAACAACCCCGGGAAGCCGGCCAATCATGAAGCCCACCACACCAATCGGGTCGATCGAGTTCCCCTGTAATGCCCTTCCCATGAGTGAATAACCTTCTTGCATCCGGAACATCGAAAACCAACGAAGATAGTTCCAACCAAGCGAAAAGTCTAGATTACCTCGAAATAGTTCCTCGCATGATTCGCGATCCACGAGCGCGGTTGCTGTGATGGCCGGCGAAATGCGTGTTTAGCTCCAAGAGTATTTGAACGAAGTTTCCGCTACACTATCCGGTAATTCCTCTGGGGATCATTCATTGCAAAAATCTGGCAGCCGTTCGCACCGTTATCTCGTCCTTCTGTCCTGTTTAGTGAGTCTTCTTCCCGCGGCGGCGCAGACCGTTCCTCCGGAACTCTATAGCGGACTGCAGTGGCGGTTGATCGGCCCATTTCGCGCCGGGCGCGCCGTTGCTGCCGCGGGAGTACCCGGTAATCCGACGACGTTTTATTTTGGGGCAGTCGATGGCGGCATCTGGAAAACGAGCGATGCCGGTTTAGTCTGGCAGCCAATCTTTGACGAGCAACACGTCGCTTCTATAGGCGCAATTGCGGTGGCTCCGTCCGACCCCAACACAATTTACGCAGGTACCGGCGAGTCGGACATCCGGTCAACTTTGTCGTCCGGTGACGGAATCTATAAGTCCACAGATGCAGGAAAGACCTGGACGAATGTCGGCCTGCGCGAGTCAAGGCAGATCAGCCGCATTGTCGTGGACCCCGGAAATGCGAATGTTGCTTTTGTCGCTGTGCTGGGCAACGCGTATGCCGCCAATGTAGAGCGCGGTGTTTATAAGACTACCGACGGCGGTGGGCATTGGGCCAAGGTATTGGATCAGGGCCCGGAGATCGGCGCGGCAGACCTGGCGATGGCGACCGACAATCCGAATATTCTCTTCGCCACCATGTGGCGGGCGCGCCGCTCGGTGTGGAGTACTTACGCTCCTCTGGGCGGCCCGGGGAGCGGCCTGTTTCGATCGGTGGATGGCGGGCAATCATGGTCGCGTGTGTCCGGGTCTGGACTGCCGGAGGGCGATTGGGGCCGCGCCGGGGTTGCGATTTCGCCCGATGGCAAGCGAGCGTATGCGCTGATCGACACGCAAAAAGCCGTTGCCGCAGGATTGTACCGTTCCGACGATGGAGGCAGTACCTGGTCGCGGGTGAATTCGGATCCTCGTCTGACCAGCCGCGCATGGTATTTCAGCAGCATCACGATTGATCCCAATAATCCCGATGTGGTGTACATGCCAAATGTGGCGCTCTACCGCTCCCAGGACGGCGGCAAGACCATTGAGATTGTGCGCGGAGCGCCGGGCGGAGACGACTATCACCAGATATGGGTTGATCCTAAGGATCCGACGCGCATGATCCTGGCGACAGACCAGGGAACGACGATCAGCCTCGATCACGGCAACACCTGGAGTTCCTGGTACAACCAACCGACGGCGCAGCTTTATCACGTCATCACCGATGACAAGTTTCCGTATGCGGTGTATGGCACGGAGCAGGACAGTGGCGGCATGGCGGTCATGAGCCGTACGAATCACGGACAGATTGACGCGCGCGACTGGTTTTCGCCCGGCGGCAGCGAGAGCGGATACATTGCGCCCGATCCGAGCGATTCGAACATTCTGTATGTCAGTGGTACGTACGGGTCGGTGCAACGCTTTGATCTGCGAACCTCATTTAGCCAGGACATTACTCCCTGGCCGGTGCCAACGTGGCGCGCTGAAATCTTCGAGCGCAAATATCGAGATCCCTGGACGCCTGTACTGCTGTTCTCTCCGTACGACAAGAAGACCCTTTATCTAGGTACTCAGTTCGTCATGAAGACGATGGATGGCGGGCTGCATTGGGAGGCGATCAGCCCCGATCTGACTGGTGCGGTCGCGCAGCCGGAAGGAAAGCAGCCGGAAGGGCCGCCCACCGTCGAAAACTCAAAGGAACGCGGGTACGGAGTGGTCTTTTCCATTGCACCCTCAGGTTTGAATGGCGATCTCATCTGGGCCGGGAGCGATACGGGACTGATTCATGTGACCCGCGATGGCGCGAAGACTTGGAAGGATGTCACACCGAAGGAGCTGACGGATTGGAGCAGAATTGATTTGATTGAGGCTTCGCGCTTTGATCCAGCAGTGGCCTATGCGGCGGTCGATCGCCATCGCCTGGATGACCAGCACCCATATCTTTACCGCACCCGCGACTATGGCGCGACCTGGCAGCTCATCACGGACGGAATTCCCGCTCGGTCATTTGTGCGGGCGGTCCGCCAGGATCCGCAGGACAAAAACCTGCTTTTTGCGGGAACGGAGCTTGGAGTTTATGTTTCGTTCGACGACGGCGATCATTGGCAATCCCTGCAGGCGAATCTCCCTGTCACTTCGGTGCAGGACATGGTGATCCATGGCGATGATCTCGTGATTGCAACGTTCGGGCGTTCGTTCTGGATTCTTGACGACGTCACACCTCTGCGACAGGTCAACCGGGCAATTCGGGCCGGAGGAGCGTGGCTTTACTCGCCTGCGACCGCGGTGCGTGTCGATAACGATATGTTCCTGGGATCTCCGGTGCCACCAGAAGAACCGGCGGCTGCGAATCCTCCCGACGGCGCCGTCCTTGACTACTACTTGAAGAGTGCCGCGGAGCACGTCAGGCTGGAGATCTTCGACGCAAAGGGAGATCCTGTGCGGTGCTTCTCGTCGGACGAACACAGACACGCGAAGCGTTTGGCTGTCGCCGTTGCCGAGAGATGGTTTCCCAAGCCGCAATCTCTGGGGACAACGTCCGGAGCGCACCGTTTTGTCTGGGACCTTACGTGGAATGCAAAGAATGACAAGTCCGAAGAAGCTGGCGATGAAGATGACTATGGTTCTTCAAGCGGGCCGCGCGTTGTTCCGGGGACGTACGAAGTGAGACTGACCGTTGACGGCAAGACATCGGCGCAGCCTCTCAAGGTTGTCATGGACCCGCGGTCGGTCGCGAACAGCGCTGAGTTGGAGCGGCAGTACGAACTTGGACGGCAGATGTTTGCCGAGTCGATCCGCAGCCAGAAAGCTCTCACGGAGATCCGCGCTGCGCAGGCGCGACTCACTTCCGTCGGTGAAAAATCGGAAGAGCAGTCCGAGAAAGCAAAGGCATTGCAGCTTCAGGAAACACTCGGGAAAATACTGGCTGGCACGGGATCGCGCTCTGCCGATGCCATGGGACTCGAAAGCGCCAGTTCTGAGATCAATTCGGCGCTGCACGTAGTCGAAAGCGGCGACCGGGCTATACCCTCACAGGCGCTTGCCGTATTCGAGGAGGCAGAGCGCGCACTGAAATTACGGCTGAGTGAATGGGATCAAATCATGACGACTCTGCCAAGATCCGACGATCGACCGAAGTAGCCTGGCTAGTTTCCGGGTTTTTATCGGTCTGAATTCTGGTGCGCGATTTGCGATCCGCCAATCAGGCGATGCTTTCTGCCTTACGGATTAGAATGTGCGTCGCTTGTTCAGTCGCCTGCTCGCCGGCTTCCCCGGCCTCGTGATATTCGGCGTCCTGGTTCACCGCCCAGACATCGTACTTGCGATCGCCCGCCAGAATGTTCTTGGCGGTCAGCATCGCGGTCATCATGGCATGGTCCTGGTTGTTGTACTTATGCATGCCATTGCGGCCGACAAGGTGCAGTGTCGGAAAGTTCTTATCCAGAACGGCACGGATTTTGTCGACATGCTGCTGGTATGTGTCGTCATAAACGGGATACGCCTTGCGCTGGCGGATCACGCAACCATCGACTACGTCGGAACTATTCGCAAGATTGATGCGCTGAATTTCCTTCTTGCCGAGCGCGAGCAGTTCCTCGTCCGGAGTGTTCCAGAGACGATCGCCTTCAAAGCAGAAGTATTCGAGTCCGTACGAGCAATAGGCGGGATCGGGAACCATCTCCGGGGACCATGATTTGTAGTTTTGCACGCGTCCAACCTGCACTGCGGAATCGTGGATGTAAACCCAATTGTCGGTGAAGCGGCCGCTGTCGCGAACGATCAGGCCAACGGTTAGGAAATCGCGATAGCGCAGCGATTGAGCGGCACGATTGGCTTCTTCCGATAAGCTCGGCTCGATCTGCGCCACTAATTCGCGGATAGGCATCGAGGAAACCAGGTGCTCGCCGCAGAACTCCTCGACTTGGCCGTCGGCGTTACAGGTCGTGACAATCCAGATATTCCGTTCGGAGTCGAAACGGCAACCGGTGACGCGTTGGCCCAGCAGAACTTCACCGCCAATGTTTCGGATCTTCGATGCGCAGGATTCCCACATCATGCCCGGCCCCTTGCGCGGATAGCGGAAGGTGTCGATCAGCGTCTTCACGATCTGCTTGCGGTCTTTTGATTTCTTTTGCGGCAGCAATGCGTGTTTGATGGCAGAGCCGAGCGACAGGCCTTTAATGCGCTGGGCGGCCCAGTCAGCGGAAATTTCCTGGCAGCTCATTCCCCAGACTTTCTCGGTGTAGGTCTTGAAGAAGATGCGGAAGAGCCGCTCGCCAAACTGGTTTACAACCCAATCTTCAAAAGTCTTGGGATTGGGAGTGGGCCGGAGGCGCGCCTTCGCGAATGAGAGCATGCAGCGGATCGATTCGAACAGGCCGAGTTTCCAGAGTGCTTCAAATGGCTTCAGCGGATAGGTGTAAAACTTGCCCCGATAGTAAATACGCGAAGAGCGCGGACGATCGAGCATCTCCGTGCCGGCAATTTCGGTCCAGAGATCTTCGACTTCACGGGATTTCGAAAAGAAGCGGTGGCCGCCGATGTCGAAGTGGAAACCTTTGTATTGAACGGTGCGTGAGATGCCACCGACATATTGTGGATCGCTCTCGAGCACCACAGCCGGAGCTCCGTTTTTGGAGAGTTCGTACGCAGTGGTCAGTCCCGCTGGACCTGCGCCTACAATAACGGCTTTGAAAATTGTCTGGGACATGCCCATTCCTGGTGCCTTACGCCTTGAGCAGCTGAATCGTCCCTTACCCAAGGGACGATGCCGAACCTCACCGGTCAGGGAAACGCAAACGACGGACCAAACACAGTCGGTTCTTTAAGTATATGAAAAAGAATGATTTCTCACATTCTGTTTGGTTGATGGAGGTGGGCAGGCGGGGCAAAACACGCTTTGGTGAGGGGAAACGCTCGATTCTTGAGCGAGCCGGGAATCCGAGCCCGGCGAGATGTCACACGCCGGACCCGGCCTTTCTGGAGATCATTCTGAGCTATTGGTGCGCATCTACAATGACCGCGCCTTCGATGTGATTGCGCATGGCCGCCATAGCGGCGGCTTCCGCAATCTGCTGGCTGCGCTCCCATTCGGGACGCAGCACCATTGCCTTGACGTGGAATCGCGACTCGCGGCGCGCGTCATCGACACGGATCATCACTTCATTCTTCTGGAAATGAAACTTCGTAGTCTCCGCCAACGGAACCAGCTGATCCGAACTCCTCCCCACGATTACGTAAACCACATGTTCGGCGACGAGAACGTATTCCGGGCACTGGTCGGCCGGGGCTTGGGCGACACCTGACATCGCGCCCATAAAAGCGTGGTATGTGCTGATACAGTCAGTCATTCGCATGCGTGTGATCGTTCCTTCCTGACGGCTTCTATTCTCGGCCGCGAGAGAAGTTGGCAACGCACATACCAGCATCGCGCAAAGAAGAACCGTGCACCGGGAAGAAAAAAGCAGCGAAGAGCTTTTCATAAACTCAATCCTCGGAATCGTAGTAGTATCCGCGCCGGCAATGGAACTGCAGGCTCAGATTATGGGTGGGAAGAATGCGAACCAGATGAAATCCGGCCGCGTGGCTCGGTAGTTGGTAGGTGACGGTGTAGGTCGCATGAAAGTCCTCGAGAACAGCACCCAGCACTTTGGAAGCGCCGGCTTCGAGGGGAAAAAATCGGCCGCCGGTGCCAGTGGACAAAGTTCGCAGAACCGAGGCCCCGCGTGAGCCCGGCTGGCTGTTGACATCAATGCTGTAAACGGAAACGCTGTTATCCAATGCTGCGTCTATCGCATCGCTGAATGAACTCATGCTGATGGTGTCCGCGCCATCGGAGAACAGAATCAGAACTTTCCGGGTGTGCGCATCACTTCGGGCGGCAAGCATGCGAGAGGCGAATACGACGGTATCGTACAGAGGAGTTTGCCCTCCCGTGGCAATGGCCGGAAGCTGCGCACCTGTGTTCAGATCCCGGCAGTTGCGATCGCAAACCACGGTGGGTTTCAAGCCATGAAAGGAGATCAAGGCGAAACTTTCTTCCGGCACACTATCCGACTGTGCGATCAGCTGAATGACGCCTTCCAGTTCCTGATGAAAGCGAGTCACGGATCCGCTGGCATCCACGAGAACTGCAATATCCAGTTGCGTATATTCGGAGCGGGCAAAGCTCCGAAAATTGCGCACGACCAAGTCGTCATCAACAACAGCAAAATCGCGGGGCTCGATCGTGGCGATAACCCGGTTGTTCTGATCGGTAGCGGAAAACGTCATGCGTACTTCCGTGACGTTGGAACGGTAGGTCAGCCCTGCCGCCGTGGGAGCAGACTGGGCGAAAACGGAGCAGGCGATGCTGCTCAAGGCCGTGCCCCCCAAGAGCATGAAAGAGAGTATCGGGCAGAAGGGGCGAAATCGTCGGTTGCGGGCCACATAGCATAGATCGGCCCTTCGTGCAGAACTTTAGGGCCGTGGCTATTCTGACGAAGTTACCCCTGTTCACTCTCCCTTGGTGCCGGTGCGCTGATCCTCGCTGCGTCCGTACACAACCGTGTTTCTTTGCCTTCCTACTGCGGCAGTGGCGGCGCCTTGGTTCCCGGCTTTACGTCTGCGTGCTTCTTGGCCTCCGCGATCATCTGCTCGACCTTATCTTTGCCCTCATAGTTGGGGTTTGTTTTCAGCAGTTTTTCCCATTCCGCAACTGCGCCGTTAATATCCATCTTTCCCTGCCACTTGACGAGGCCAAGGTTAAAGAGCGTGTTGGGCTTATTCGGCTCGTAGGTGAGCGCCTTGTTGAATTCGGCGATGGCGCTGTCGGCATTGCCCATGTACCAGTAGGCGGTCGCCATATCCGTGCGCACAGCGGCATCCGCAGGTTTGGTCTTCAGTGCGCGGCCGTAATAATCGATCGCGGTCGGGTATTGCTGTGCGTCGTAGTAGAAGTTGCCGATGCCAGCCAACAACTCGGGATTGTTCGGATCCGATTTGAGTTTTTCGATGAGCGGCGCAGCTTGCGTGTCCGCCATCTTCTTCAATTGTTCCGGAGTCGGCTGCGCGTTCATGCCTCCGCCCATGGCGCTGGGAGCGGGCGCGCTGGCGCTTGCCGTCTCCGCCGTCGGTGCCGCCGGCGTCTGTGAGCCTCGAATCAACCAGCCACCCGCCATGCCGAGTAGCAGGCAAACCACCGCCAGCGTGTAGGCTTGCACGCCTGTCCAGTTCATGCTTGAAGAAGTGTTGTTCGTTTCTGACATTCCGTGCTCCTTGGCGATAGCAATCGCAGATCTTGTCCCACTCTTAGTTCGCGGCGCTCTGTGCCCGGACGTCTGCCATCAACTTCTCGACCTGTGCTCTCTTATTGGGGTCGAGCTCGGGATTTGTCTTCAGCAGTTGTGCCCAGGCCGCGAGTGCGCCTTTTGAATCTTTTTTCGCCCGCAGGCGGATCATGCCCAGGTTGAACAGCGTATTGGCGTCGTTCGGATCGTCGGCCGCAGCCTGCGTCAGTTGCTTCAGCGCTCCATCGGCATCGCCCGTGTAGAAGAGGCAGGAAGCCAGGCTAACGCGAATCTTGACGTCTTTGGGCTTTGCCTCGAGCGACTTGGAATAATAATCGGCCGCTTCCTTGAACTGGTGCGTTGCCAAGTAGATATTGCCCGCTTGATTCAGCAAGTCTGCGTTTTTTGGATCGTCTTTCAGCTTGTCCAAGATAGGTTCGACCCGCTTATCGGCCATCTGCTTCATTTGCTCAAGAGTTGGCTGCTGGTTGGGCATGCCGCCTGGGCCGCCCATTCCTGCCTGAGGGCCGGCCGCTGACCCGGCGGCTCGCATCGGATTGCCGGGGGCGATTGCCGGAGACCTAGATCCCCGGAACAAATATCCCACCGCCAGGCCGATCAGCAGACAGACAACGGCCATTGCATAAACTTGCGACGCTTTCCAGGCCGCCGAGGACGATCCCGGCGTGACTACTTCGTTTGTCATGCTTTTCGACTCCTACGGGGATTCTACTTCCCGTGCCGGCGGAGTGAGGCTGCTCCGCAAACTACTAATCTTGACCCTGATGTACCTTACTTGCCGGAGCAGCCCGTCAACAGCAAGTTTCATCACAGGAGAGTGTGATCCAAATCACACGAGGGCTGTTCATGCCGCCCGATGATTCCGGGGGCCACCTGTCTTAGACGCCATTGCAACCGTTAAACCGGATGCCCCGTCATTGCGGGGCAGTGCGCTAGAATAGAGCTGGTTTGCATGCCAACCGAAAAAATCCTGGTCGTGGATGACGAGCGCCTGGTGCGCTGGTCCCTGCGCCAGAAGTGTGAAGAGTGGGGATATCAAGTCGTCGAGGCGGAGGCCGGCGAGCCTGGCCTGAAACTCGCCCAGCATGAGTCACCGGATCTCGTGCTGCTTGACGTGCGCCTCCCTGACATCAACGGGATCCAGATCCTGGAGCAGCTCAAGAAAAACGAAAACGCGCCCGCCGTCATTATGATTACCGCCGACCCCCAACTGGACGACGTTAAAATTGCGATTAAGCTCGGGGCTTACGATTTCGTCGGCAAGCCGCTCGACTTCGATGAGTTGCACGTCACCATCAAGAACGCGCTGGAGGCGACGCGCCTCCGCTCGGAAGTTCAATCGCTGCGCGGCGAGATGAAACGCCGCGCCGGTTATCACGAGATCGTCGCGAACTCTCCCAAGATGACTGAGCTGATGAATTTTGTCCGCAAAGTCGCCGCCAGCGAGGCCACGACGATTCTGATTCAGGGCGAGAGCGGCACCGGCAAAGACCTGATCGCAAAAGCGATTCACTACGAGAGCAGCCGCCAGGAGCGGCCTTTCGTGGCCATCAACTGCTCGGCCATTCCCGAGACGCTGATGGAAGCCGAGCTGTTCGGTCACGAAAAAGGCGCATTCACCGATGCCAAGCAGATGAAAAAGGGCCTGTTTGAAATGGCCGACGGCGGCTCGCTGTTTCTCGATGAAATCGGCGAACTTTCTCCGCTGCTGCAGGCCAAGTTGCTGCGCGTTCTTGAGGACCAGGTCATCCGACGGATCGGCGGAGTGCGCGACATGCAGGTCAATGTGCGCGTGATTGCCGCGTCCAACCGCGACCTGGAAAAAGAAGTGCGCGAGGGCCGGTTCCGGCAGGATCTTTATTATCGCCTCGCGATCATCGCCATTTTCATACCGCCGCTGCGCGAACACAAGGAAGACATCCTTCCGCTGGTCGATTTCTTCATCGAGCGCTACAACCATCGTTTTCGTAAGTCGGTGCGTGGGATCACCGACGAAACCCGTCGCCTGCTTCTGCAAAGCCCATGGCCCGGAAACATTCGAGAACTCAGGAATTCCATTGAGCGCGCCATGATTCTGGAAGACGAGTCGCTGCTCCGCCCGGCATATCTGCCCTTTGCTGTTAACCAGGCCGCTGCCGGAATCACCGCCTTCGAGCACAGCACCGCGCATGACAACGGACAGGCGCTTCCTAACGGGCGTCTCCTCCCGCGTCTTTACATTCCTGAGGGCGGTACGTCTCTGGAAGAGGTGGAGCGCGCCATGGTGGAACTCGCCATGAAGCAGGCGAGCAACAATCAGACGCACGCTGCCAGACTGCTTGACATCAGCCGCGATGCTTTGCGCTACAAGCTGAAAAAGTTTGGTTTGGGGCAGGCTGAGGACCAGGAATCAGAGCCTTCTCAAAAGGAAGTGGGATAGGGGCAAGGTTTCAGAGTTTCAACGTTCAAAGTCAAATTGCTGTGTCACCGCCGGGCTACTTCTTCTCTGAAACGTTGAAACTCTGAACCCTTGAAACTTGCCGTAGTATACAATTTCAAAGTCAACCCTACGCTGTCATTGTCCGGGCAGCGGATTCCATCGGGACGTAGCGCAGCCTGGTAGCGCACTTGCTTGGGGTGCAAGGGGTCGCGAGTTCAAATCTCGCCGTCCCGACCATTATTCCCTACAAAAACCGGCTTTCGCAGTAATTCACGATTCCGTAGACAACGGATTCTCGTCACTGACATTTTCACCGGTACCGTGATCCAATTTCTCTGGAGTCTGAAAGCACTTTCCCTATCGAAAGGAGAGAGCTATGCAATTCCACCTGGAAACAGATGAGCTGAACCTGCTTGCCAACGTTCTACTGGAACAAGACCCTGGACCGTACGACGAAATTTTGAACAAGGTCATGGCTCGTGACCTCCGTCTGGACGCCGACGAACTCGAAAAAGCAGCGGCCGTCCTTGCCGCTAAAAAGATTAGCCTTAAGGATGAGATCGCCCGGCAGCCGGATGGTGCGCTGAAAACGAAATTACAGGGCCAACTGACGCTGCTGGAACGAGTACTGGAACGGACGAACGAGGCCTGTGTCATGTTCTGAACGCCGGTCCTGGCCGCGGCGCTGTGCCTTCGTCGCGTTGAGCACTGAAAAACTGCCTGGGCCCTTCCACACCCTCTCGTGATCCCAGCCCTTGCATTTCTTCGCACTTTGGAGCAACGTTTTGTGTTGCGAAAGGAGTTTCTGCCCACATGATCTATCTTCTCGTCCAGCACGAAGTCGCCGACTACCCGGCCTGGAAAGCCGCGTTTGATTCCGCTCTCGATTGGCGGACCAAGCATGGGGAGCGTAACTGCCGAATCTTCCGCGGCGTTCAGAATCCCAACGAACTTACGCTGATGTTCGAGTGGGAAAACGCGGAAAAGGCGCGTGCCTTCATCGCATCGGACGAGCTCAAGGCAAAAATGGCGAGTGCCGGCGTCAAGTCCACTCCGCGCGTCGACTACCTGACCGAGATGTTCAGCATCCGGCGCAGCGCCGCCGATTGATGTTCAATGTTTGAGCGCGGGCGGTTCGGCCGCAACCGCCCTGCGTCCTCCATTTCCCGGTGACGGCTTTCTTTTTTTCAAGCCGCGGAACCCCTTTGCCTTCGATCGCATCCAAAGACCCGTATTGGCAGATTCAGTTTGAACGGGAGTGTCTCCTCGTATTTCCTCTTTGACTGAGCCTGCCCTCTCTCGTTTGCCTCCCAAAGTGGGAGTCGTGTTTTCGAAGTCCGAATTTTGCAGTACCAATTTCGCAGTTCAGGAGAACCTTATGGCCAAAAAACTAATCTCCAACGGTCCGGGCAAAGTGTCCGCACAACCGCGCTTCCATCAAAGCGGCCCTGAAATACAGGCATTTGGCACCGTAACCAGCATGCAACCACTGCAATTGACGGAGCCGGTCCGGCTGGAAATGACCGAGCAACTGAACCAATTGCTGGCCGACACCATGACTCTGCGCGATCTGTATAAGAAATCGCACTGGCAGGTCTCCGGCCCCACGTTTTACCAATTGCATCTTCTTTTCGATAAGCACTACGAAGAGCAGAGCGAACTCGTCGATACGATCGCGGAACGCATCCAGCTTCTCGGTGGAATCAGTATCGCGATGGCGGCGGACGTAGCGGAGACGACCCATATCCCGCGGCCGCCTAAAGGGCGCGAAGAAGTTCCGGTGCAGCTTTCACGGCTTCTGGATGGGCATCAGACAATCATCGAGCAGTGCCGGGAACTCGCCGAGCGCGCCGACAAGTTGGGCGACGCTGGCACCAACGATGTTGTAGTCAGCGATGTGCTGCGCACCAATGAACTGCAGGCATGGTTCGTCAGCGAGCACCTCGTGAATGAGCCTCTGGTCGAGGCGGGCGCCGATGGCGAACGGGCAAAGAGGACTGCATAAGAAGAGCCGGGTTGTGTAGTAAAACGCGAGTCGAATCGGCTCGCGTTTCCTTTTTGGCAAGGGCTACGGGAATGTTCAGGTATTGGTAGGCCAGTCGCAGAGGGAAGAGTGATTAGTGGCGGGCCGAAAGGATGTGCAGGATCTGCTGCAATTCGTGCCGTAAGTGTGCAACATTGGTTGACGGGTTCGCCGGGAATGGCAGCGCAGACTGCGTTCGATCCGACTTCGTTTCTTCGCGCAATTGGGCACGCGCACCGGCAATCGTGAATCCGTCTTCGTACAAAAGCTTCTTGATTCGCACGACGGACTCCACATCGCGCTTGCGATACATCCGCTGCCCGGTGCTGCTTTTCACAGGCTTGAGTTGCGGAAATTCCGTTTCCCAAAAACGCAGCACATAGGCTGGTAGCCGGCACAAACTTGCCACTTCGCCAATTCGGAAATAGAGCTTGTCGGGAATGATGATTTCGGCGTTGCGCGTCGATTTCTTCAATCCCTTGGGTCGAGTCGTCATGGAGGCCGTTTCCGTCACCCCTGTATAGGCGTTTCTAGCACGAGATGGCCCGCCAAACAATCCCCAAAAGTACGCAGGGGCCGTCCGGCACGCATTTTCGGGCTCATCTGTCGAGCCCTGTGCGCCCTCAGTCTTCTGAAGCCACGGCTTTCGTCAGACCGAGCAGACTGATCGCCAAACCTGCCAGCATCGCTGCGCCCAACACTGCCAGTGTAGCGCGTGAGATGCCACCCTTAGCAAGAAACACGAACCACCGGTCCCATCCCAGTCCCAGCCGCGCTGGCTGCGCGCTTTGCAGGTACTTATCGAAGAGATGAATCGGCCCGCTGAGTGAGTAGCTCAGCCGATAGTTCCAGTGGGCGTCATAATAGCGGCCCAGCGGGGCTTGATCCTCCATGAAGCTGGTTGCCAGCGAAATAACTTGCACGAAGGCGCCCAGAACCAGCAGGATCGCGGCGATCGCCTTGATGCTTGCTCGAGATCCTGCCTGCGCATCGGCCAGCACCGGTCCTAACCCCAGACCAAGCAGCACCAGCGCGGGAACCAGATATCTCGGTCCTACGCAATATCCGCCCTCCCACTGCGAATATTTCGCATAGAAAAATAATCCGGCCAACGGAAACAAAACGGCGAGCGCTGCCAGACTCCGGTCGCGGCGCCAGAGGCCGCCCAGGCCTGCCAGCGCGAGAATCACAGGCGGGGCGAAGATAAATATGGATTTACCCGGAGACAGCAGAAATCCGTAAAGCCCTGTAAGCATCGGTGTATCGAATCGATTGAGCTGCTTGGCGCCCTCCGCGGCCGCCGGATAGCCAAACTGAAAGGGCCCCCCGAACAATAGAGCATTGTGGCCGAGCAGAATTGCCACTCCGATCGCCGAGGTCGCGCACAACACGAAGGCGGGGCGGAGCGCAGCCTTGCCATCGCGCGCAACAATCGCCAGCGCGAAAATGGCAATCGCCAGCACGTTAGTTGGCCGGATGATTGTGGCCAGTCCCAGGATCAGCCCGGCGATCGCCGCCGTCGGCAGAGAGATTGGTTTGACGGTCGAGCCGTCAAGCTCTCCAATCTCACGGGTCCGAACAAAGACCATCCACGCGATTCCCGCGAAGATCGCCGCCGAGAGCGGCTCGGAAAATAACCATCCCGAATAGGCAAAGATCGGTGTTCCGAGGCCGACCATCGCCGTCGCCATCAGCGCGGGCTGCACGGAAATCCCGATCCCAGTTAGCAGCAGAAAGAAGAACGTAACGGTCAACGCTGCGAACGTGGCGCTGCTCAGACAAGAGGCGAAGGCCACAATCAAATCCGTATCTTCAGCGGGCACGCCCGGCAGGCGCGCCAAGACATACTGTCCCACGGCAAACCATGGTGCACACGCCAAGGCCTGTCCCGGCGGATACGCGGCGCGAGGCAGTCCACGCACGTCAAGCCGACCGTAGAAATTGTGCAGTGCAACCGCCTGCGGAACCGCCGTCGTTCCGTGCAGCACCAGACTCTCGGTCGTGTAGAGAGTGTTGTATTCATCCGGCGTGCGCACACGCCCGGTCGAAGTCAGCAGATAGAAAAACTGGAAGGAGGCGAAGAGCCAGAGAGCGAGATGCCGGTGCGAAGAAGGTCGCCCTTCGCTTGAACTCAACGAGGATGTGGTGGGCGTCTGCAACGTCTCTCTGATCGTATCAATTCGGTTTCCCGGCGTGCTCCGCACGCATCCGCCCGGTTACTGCCTGGGTCAATTGGCTGGCCGGGAAAAATTTGCACCAGGTCGTCGAATACCATGCCCCATTTTTCCCGCCCTGTTAATGACTTACGGAAGAAACGTGTATTCCGCGTATCCCTGCGTCTTTTTTTGCCCTTTCCCCGTATCTATCAGTAGCATGAACGCGACGGCCTGCTATTTCGTGAATGCGATGGCGATGAAGGATGAGAACATCGAGATCGCTCGTGGACTTCAGCGCCGCGATCCTGATCTGCTCGACCACCTCATCGAGATGTACCAGCATCGCCTTCTGCGCTATCTAGTGTCCCTGACCGGACGCCGCGAGTTGGCCGAGGACTTCTTTCAGGAAACCTGGATTCGCGTACTCGAACGCGGCCGCCAGTACGATGGCCGGCACGAGTTCCGCGCCTGGCTTTTCACCATCGCTCGCAATCTGGTCCTTGATCACCTGCGCCGCAAGCATCCGGCAAGCCTCGACAGCCTCATTGATAGCGATGACGCAGCTCCGCTCCAGATCCCGGACACGGGCCAGCCGTCGGCGTTCGATGCAACAGTTCAGCGTGAGCAGAACGAACTGATTTCCACTGGCATGCACCACGTTCCAGTCGAATATCGCGAAACCCTGGTGCTTCGTTTTCAGGAAGGAATGTCGCTCGAAGAAATTGCCGGCGTGACCGGCGCTCCTCTGGGCACGGTGAAGTCGCGCATCTATCGCGGCCTGAGCGCTCTGGAGCCGTGGTTGAAAGGAGCCCGCTTGTGAATGCTGATCTTGCAAACAATGACCCTCACGAACGTGCGCGGATGCTGATCGCCTTATCCGGTCCGGAAGGAGTTTCCAACGAGCAGCACTCGTGGCTGGCGGCGCATCTGGAATCCTGCCCGGAATGCCGCGGATTCTCAGAGAACGCGCGTGAGACGATTCACGCCCTCCGCGCGACCCCGATTACCGCAGGCGCGCATCTCGTATCCGCGACGCAGATGCGTGTACGCCAGCGCGCGCTGGAATTGCAGCGGCAACAAGAACGTGTCTGGGTCGTTTCGGTGTGCTGCGCCGCGGTGACGCTGTGCGCTGTTTTCACAACCGCGGTGTTCTGGTTTGGTTTTGGCTGGCTGGGCGAACAGATGCGGTGTTCGCCACCGCTATGGCAAGCCTCATTCGCGTTGTTCTCGATCATGCCGGCTGTTTTGACCGCAATCCTGCTGCTGGCGCGAGGGACCCATCTTGCGGACCGCAACGGCGCGTCGCAGGGATAACGGCGGGAAGTTAGAAGAAATCGGTTAGGAAGGGAACGAATTCAGGAGGTGAGTATGCCGATCAGGAATGAAACTCCAACCCGCTTTATGGACGAGGTCCGCATCATTTCGCCATGGGCCTTCTTCTTTGCTCTTCTCGCCTTTTTGGCCACGGTCGTGGGTCTTCCCGTCGTCACGCAGATGGACAAGAATCCCACTCCGCCGCTAGTGCTCATTGTGCCCCTATCCATCGTCGCGGGAACCATCTTCGCCTGTTACATCCTGCTCGTCGGCTACATCAACCGCGACGCCGCCCGCCGCGGAATGAGCCGCCTTCTCTGGACGTTGATCGCTATCTTCATCCCCAATGCGCTCGGTATTGTGTTGTATTTCATTTTGCGGAAGCCGCGTATCGCAAGCTGTCCCCAATGCAGCGCGGTTGTCGAACCCGGTTTTGGATTTTGTCCTCGATGCCGGTATCGCTTGAGTCCGGTGTGCCCGCACTGCCAGCGCGGTGTGAATGCCGGTGACAAGTTCTGTCCCTTTTGCGGCGGCGACCTCGGAGCCGGAGTGAATGCCGTTTCCGCGGAGGTTCCCGATCAGACGTTAGGTTGATCGTTTGAGACAGCTGCCACACCGGCCGCCCAGCAGTTATCTCTTCCTGCAGCAGCGGAACCCCGAGATTCAACCCAACGGAAAAGCCTCTCGAAAGGTGCTTCTCTCGAGAGGCTTTGGGGAATTTCTAAACCGAGCATCGTCCGCTTAGTGTTTCTTTTTCTTGGCGGCTTTCTTCTTGGTTGCCATGAAGTGATTCCTCCGTTTGAACGATTTTGTTCTCCCAAGGTTCGACAGGGCACCTTGATGCCCGTGCTACCCAACTTGTGGTATGAGCAGCTGTCCTACTACAAGATATTGCCATTCGTATGTAATTTGTCAACATAATTCTTAATCACTCCGACGATTTTGGCCGCGCGCGTGCCGCGCTTCATCCCCCGTTCACGAGTCAATTTTGGTTCGGGAACTTTTTGCGTGCCTCGATCAACCGCAGCCGCCGGTCAATTTCGGGAGCCTGTGCGATAATTTCAAGAGAAAAATTATGTCTGAACACACCGTTTTTTGCGCAAAACTGAAGCAGCAATTGCCCGGTCTTCCCGAACCTCCTTTTGACAACGAACTCGGCAATCGAATCTACGAGCAGGTTTCGCAGCAGGCCTGGGGCCAGTGGATGGAACATTGCAAAATGCTGCTGAATGAGTATCGCCTGAACCCGGCCCGCAAGCAGGATCAGGAAGTGATCGTGAAACAGATGGAGCAGTTTTTCTTCGGCGAAGGAGCCGCGGCTCCCAAAGAGTACGTTCCTCCGACTCACTGAACTGAGGCAACTTTGATTCGCGGCCCGCCGGCTTCAGGGCCGCGCTGGACAGGCGATTTCAAGCCATTTGTTTGCACTGACTGCCGGACAAAGGTCGGTTACTGAGCGGTTACTCCTCGCGAATTGTTAGTGCCCGATTCATCACCCCGTAACATTTTTTGCGAAGAATAGGAGCGTGGCCGCCCCTGTCTACGACACGCTGATTCTGTCGGACCTCCACCTTGGCGCCGACATAAGCCGCGCGCGAGAAGCGCTGCACGTTTTACAGGAGAACTGCTACACTCGCCTCATCCTGCTGGGCGACATTTTTGCCGATCTGAATTTCGGACGTCTGAAAAAAGAGCACTGGAAATTCCTCGGATATATCCGCAAGCTCTCCAATCCCAAGCGAAAAATAGAAGTTGTGTGGGTCGAGGGCAATCACGATCACGGCCTCACCGAAATTATGTCCCACTTGGTCGGCGTTCGCGTGTACCAGGAGTATCAATGGAATTACATGGGCCTGCGGCATATCGCCGTGCATGGACACCAGTTCGATACCTTTGTCGTCAAGAATGTCCGCTTCAACTACTGGTGCGGAACTCTGCTCTACCTGCAATTGCAAAAGTGGGACTCAAACAAGAAGACTCTCACGCGTTTTCTCGACCGCTTGGGTACGCGCTGGCAGCGGCTGTCTGAGAAAGTCGCCGAAGGTGCGCTGGCTCATGCAAAGCACCACCAGGCCGCGCGGATTTTCTGCGGACACACCCATGCCGCACTCCGCAAGAGCGAACATGGCGTGGACTATTTCAATTCCGGCAGTTGGATCGACGAAAACCCCACCTACATCACGGTAGGGGAAGGTGGCGTTCATATCCATGAATACGTCGATCGGCCGGAAGCGCCGGAGCACGAGCTTGATTCCCGTGACGATCGCGATTTCGCCGATTCTGAACTCCTCGATTTCGCGGACGAGGCCGCTCTTATCTGCGACCGGGATCAGGATGCGAAAAGCTTGAGTCAGTAAGAAGCAGCGAATACCAGGGGATCGGTTGCTGATTTAAACCTCGATCTTCGTACGCAGAGGGCTTTTGCGGAAACTGACGATCGTTTTTCATCATGCTGGAGGCGGACACCGGAACGCGGCCGAGGCGCTGAAAAGCACACTCGCCGCGCAAGAGAATCCCTGGGAGGTCAGCCTTCTCGACATCCAGGAACTGCTCGATTCCCTTGACCTGATTCGCCGTTTTACCGGCATCCGGATTCAGGACACCTACAATCAGATTCTGCGCCGGGGGTGGACGCGATTTACCCCGCAACTGCTCCGCATCCTGCAAACAACTATCTGGGTCTACCACTCCCCGATCGTGAAGGTGCTCAAAACATACTGGGCCAGCCATCCCACGGATCTCGTGTTATCCGTTATTCCGCACTTCAATCGCGAGATCGCGGAAAGCCTGACCACGGGCGTGCCCGCCAGGCCTCCGTTTGTCACACTCATCACCGACCTGGCCGATTATCCGCCGCGTTTCTGGATCGAACGCGAGTCGGAGTACATCATTGCCGGCACCGAGAAAGCCACGCAGCAGGCATTGGTTCTGGGCCACGATTCCGATCATGTTTTTGAAACATCGGGAATGATTTTGAAGCCCAAGTTCTACGAAAAGCAGTCATTCGAAATGACGGATGCGGATCGCGTGGCCGAAAGAAAGCACCTTGGGCTTGAGCCGGATTGCCTGACCGGAATCGTCTTATTTGGTGGACATGGCTCCCGCGTCATGGTCGAGATCGTCAAACGGCTCGACCAAAGCGGCGCTGAGGTGCAGTTGATTCTCATTTGCGGACACAATCAGAAACTCGCGGCCGACCTCAATGCGCTCCAGACCAGAAAGCTCAAGCTCATTCTGGGATTTACCGACAATGTTGAGCACTACATGGCGTTGGCGGATTTCTTCATCGGCAAGCCTGGCCCCGGCTCGATCAGCGAAGCTCTTCAGTTCCACCTGCCAGTCATTGTCGACTGTAATAACAACACACTGCCGCAAGAGCGTTTCAACGCGAAATGGGTCGCGGAGAAAAGCTATGGAATCGTAGTCAACAGCTTCCAGGAAATTGCTCCGGCTGTTCAGCGGCTGATTGAACCTTCCGCATTCAAGCAATTCCGCGACCATGCGAGCGGGTACAAAAATCAGGCCCTGTTTGAAGCATCGGCGATTCTCGAGCACTGTTATCGCGCCCACCAGCGTGAAGATTCTGCTGGCCCTGCCGAGCCTTGTCATTCATCGCGCTAACTTCCTTGCAGGCAGCCCTTCCGCATACAGTCACCCCTCCCCTCAGCTAAAGCTGTTCATGTATCGACCGCAACCGAACACGCCCTCACAATCATTGCATCATGAGAAATCACAGGCATGACCGATAACGGAAATGTTGTTCACATGTTCAGGAGATCGGAATGCGAATTAGAAGAAACGAAGAGTTTGTTAAGTGGTGGAATCGTTGGTCCGCGCGAATTCGTAGAAGTCGCGTTCCGCCCAATCAAGACCCGCCGAAAAACACAGCGGCTGCGGAAACACGAGAAAATATTACCGAACAAAATAGACAGCGGCCTGCTCTCAAACCCTATGGTTTTCACAATTTGACAGAAAAGTGACAGTTTATTGACAACTCAAATCGGTCCCTGGCCTACAGTTTTCGCAGTCGGCGCCGCTTTTCCTGACTCGGGAATCGTCGCGATTTCGATGGTTGCCAAGAGTTGCAACGGGTTCGACGAACTCAACGCGCCTTACGACGCGAAGATCGTGGGGGACTACACGGGGCTTACGCAGCCGTAAACACGCACTGAGATCGTCAAACAAACAGGGGCCGGACCCACACCCGGCCCCTGACTTGTTTGTGGATGTTTGGCAGTGCCTGATTACCAAATCGTTCATTCCGAACGAGGTGAGGGATCTGCTTTCAGCCGAACCTAGCCGCGGCGACGGTAATAAATATTGAACTCAAATCCCGGGTTCGGCGGGAAAATTTCGGCGATCTTTCGCAACCGCTCCGCCATGGGCGCAGGCGCCAGCAGCGGATAATCGCGCTCGCGCAAGTCGTGGTAATCCACGTCGAGATAGAGCGAGAGCAGATAAATCGAAATTGCGTCCGCGAAACTGGCGGCCAAGTATTCGTTCTTGTACTTCTCCGCGTCTGGACCATTCGCGGTCGCCAGCTTGCGCGCTTCCCAGGCGTCAAGTGAAGTTTCTCCGCGTACGTTCGATTCCACCTGCTGCCACGCGAGCTCGGCAAACGCCGCTGAAACACCCGCCCGCTCGACCATCGCATGCCCCACGTTGATGTAGAACTCAAAGGCGATCGAAAACTTGTCGTCCATCAGGCGCGTGGAGATGAAGACGCACTGTGCGTCGCCGATATTCAGATTGCGATGGCAAACCGCGCTGTCGCTGAGCGCCACGTCGTAACGGTCGGCAATCACGGTTTCGTCTCCCTGATTAATGGTCAAGGGGACGAAGTAGTACGCCTTGCGCGTGAGGGAAGCGGCGATCGGACTGGGTACCGCGGCGATCATGCGATCCAGATCATTTTCAGCGACGTTGACTTCGCCGGCGTGCGCGTAGCAAATGCCATTGGCGGCCTGCGAGACGGGGCTGACTTGAACGATCTCCGCGGGGCTGCGGGTAATCGCTGGAGCGGCTTGCGACATGATCGATATTGTAGCGTATGCAGCCAGCGCGGAGCGCGCATCCACTTTCGTCCGTACTCTTGCAATCTCACTTCTAACTTCTGACTTCCTACCGCGTCACCTTAAACAAGACGCCGCAGCAAAATCGCAAGCACGTCCCGGTGAAGTTTCCTCCGCCGTAAGTCATTCCCTAAAGATTCCCTGGGCATCCATTGTCAAAGCACTTGAAAGAGCGAGCCATCCGCACCCCCCCCGTGAAGCCGGAAAGCACTTTTTCCGTCCCGGACTTGGTAAATTCGAAGACAGTGCCGATAATTAGAGCCAGAAGCGGACTTGCCGAATGGCATGGTTCTCACCATTACGCGAACGCGACTTGCGGGAGAACGGCGGATGAAAAGAAAAGATGAAAAGAAAGACAGCGTAACGTCGCCATTCTTGACCTTGAGCGCTCCGAGGTCAAGGCAAGATTCTGCGTTCACTTAAACGAGCCGAAATCCTTGACTTAGTGAGCCACAACCCTACAATTGAATAAGACCCTCAAGACGAAGACGGGCTATGTACCTCGATCTCTAGCAGCTGCTTAGGCGACGATTATTTGAGTAAGTTATTTAAAATCAATACTTTGGAAGAACATATTCTCTGTAACTATCTGATTCTAAAGCATCAGCATTCCATCGCTCGCGAACCCTGCGATCCAACTCCATTATTATCAAGACTTTACTGATAACTATCAGGCGCTCAAGACTTTGGAGGCGAATTATCGCTAACTCGATGATTCTGATAGATCGAGGCAAAGGAAGGCGGAGGAGAGCAGGGGGAGGGGAGGCGTCGGAACCGTGCCGAGCCCTTGGCGGTTCTGACAACCGGATGCAGGTCAAATGTTCGATGGTGTAATTTAAATTCCATGCTGAAACCTGAATCATCACGTCCGCGATGGACCGGCATCTTCGTGCGCGTTTTCGGCTTTACTTTCTTGTTGACGCTGCTCTCGTTTGCGGTCGCGCTGCTGGTGAGCCTGATGGGAACAATCATCTACTCCCAGATGAAGCATGTTGCGCCCAACCTGATGTTCGCCTACAAGGGGATCGCGTTTCCGATTGCGATGTCGGTGGGAGCGGTGGTGCTCATCGTTACCCTGGTGGTGGAAATCAAGAACTACCACCAGCGCAAGGTTCTGGCCGGGATCGAACGGGCCAGTTGAAGATTACTTCCACGAACGTTCGACCGCTGAATGCGGGCAACTCGGCGCCGCGCATCGCGATTCCCATGCCGCATTCGATGGACCGCGAGTATGCCGAGCGGGCCGTGCCGCAGTACGAGGATGCGGTTCGGCAGGCTGGCGGAGAGCCGGTGCGCATCGAACTCGATCAATCTCCTGCTGAAATCAGAAAACAAATCGAAGGCTGCGATGCCGTGCTGTTGCCGGGCAGCCGGGCCGATGTCGATCCGCAGAAATACAATGCGCCGCGGCACGAGAAAACGGTTGAGGTCGATGCGAAGCGGGATGCCGCCGACCGCGTTCTGCTCGACGACGCGTACGAGGCGCGGAAACCTGTGCTCGGCATTTGCTATGGACTGCAGTCGCTGAACGTGTACCGCTCGGGATCACTGGTGCAGCACATCGAGTCGGCGATCAATCACAGCGCAGGGCGCAAGATTTCGAATGCACACACCGTGGAAGTCGATCCCCGGTCGCAGTTGGCGAAAATTATCGGGAGCGAGCACGAACCGGTTGCCGTGAATTCATCGCATCATCAATCGGCAGCGGTTGCCGGGGATGGTTTGCGAATCGTGGCGCGATCTCCGCTGGACGGAGTGATTGAGGCGCTCGAAGGCACTGCGCCGGATCATTTTGTGCTGGCGGTGCAGTGGCATCCGGAACGTTCGGTGAACGATGAGCCCGAAGTGGCGGAGTCGGCGCATAGAATCTTCGAGGCATTTATTCAGGCGGCTCGAGCAAAGGGGCTCGTGGCTGAGGATCGAGGAGAAAGAGATCCCTCGCCGCGCTCGGAATGACAAGGTGGTGAGGGCGACCTGCACTGCGCTCGGGGTGACAAACTCAAAGAAATTCGCTTAAGGGCGCAACCGTTGCAGCAGGACCGTCACATGGGCAATCGCCGCGTTGTCAGTTCCCGTCCCTTCGGGCGTTTTCGCTTTGATGCCGACGCAATCGCCGGGAATTCCGCACAATTCGGCTACATGTTTGCGAAGCTCCGCCGCGTGCGGGCCAATCTTGGGCGCGGCGAGGATCAGCGTGGAATCGAGATTCACGAGCTCATAGCCAGCGGCGGCAACGCGCTTCAGGGCTTCCCGCAGAAAGACGGCTGAGTCGGCGCCCTTCCATTGCGGATCAGACGGCGGGAAGAGCGATCCGATGTCGGGCCCGGCGATCGCGCCGAGCAACGCGTCGGTGATCGCGTGCAGCAGCACATCTCCATCGGAGTGGCCGCCGAGGCCTTTGTCGTGCGCCAGGCGAATGCCGCCGATGATGAGCGGAATCGCGCGCTTGAACTCGTGCGAGTCGTAACCGTAGCCGATCCGGAATTTAGGGTTCATAGTTGGTGGTCAGTGGCTAGCGAAAACCAAGTTCCACCGCCGAGACGCAGAGAGCGCCAAGAATCCATTTTTCGCTTTTCTCTGCGACCTCGGCGTCTCGGCGGTGAGAATTCAGCAACGGACATCGGCTATCCACTGCTCAAATAAAACTCGGCCAGCTCCATGTCTGCCGGAGTTGTGATCTTGATATTTTTCGGGGAGCCCATGACGACTACGACTGGCAATCCGGCGCGCTCGATGAGCGAGGCTTCATCGGTGCCGAGGAAGCCATCGGCGGCCGCGTCATCAAAAGCCTTTTTCAGAATGTCATAGCGAAATCCCTGTGGCGTTTGCGCCATGACCACTCCGGCGCGCGGAATGGTCGCCTTAATGATCGCGCCGTCGGCCGTTCGCTCGACCTGCTTCACTGTATCGACGGCAGGCCATCCTGCGATGGCCGCGTGATGCTTCTCCGCAGCCTCAATCACATGCAGGATGATTTCTGGCGTCACGAAAGGACGCACGGCGTCGTGCACGAGCACAATATCTCCCGCGTCCGCCGCGAGATGTGCCATCGCGTTCGCGACGGAGTTCTGGCGGTGTTCGCCACCCTCCACGATTTGCACGCGCTTGCTGAGAATTTCCGGATATTGCTTTTCGAGCTGCGTGCGAAAACCGGCAATCTCGTCCTTGCGTAACGCAACGACGATTTCATACACGGCCGGCGTGGCGGCGAACTTTCGCAGCGTGTGCACGAGGATCGGCACACCGCCGAGCTCTTTGAACTGTTTAGTCGGCGCTCTCCCCCTGGTCCTCGAAGCGGACGGCGGCGCCATGCGCGTGCCCAGTCCCGCGGCCGGAATGATGACGAATACCTTCATAGGGGCGATCAGTATAGTACAGGCGCAAGGCGCTTGCGGAAATGAGTCGCCGCCGCGCTACTCGGCTGCCCGGTCGATGGGCAGTGGCGCCTTTTTCCCAGGATCGGACGCCACGCCGCCCGTGGTCGGCGCGGTTGGCACAGTGACCGGCGGGGGCGATATGCCTTTCGAATCATGGCGGCTCCCGGTGCGTTCATCCCACTTGCCGAAGATCATTTTTCCGGCCGTCGTTTGCAGGACCGAGGTCACCGAGATGTCGATCGTCTTGCCGATCATTTTGCGCGCGTTGTCGCATACGACCATCGTGCCATCGTCGAGATAGGCGACGCCCTGGTTGTATTCCTTTCCTTCCTTGAGAATGAATACGCGCATGATCTCGCCGGGCAGAACGATGGGCTTGAGAGAATTGGCCAGCTCGTTGATGTTGAGCACGGCCACGCCTTGCAACTGCGCAACCTTGTTGAGGTTGAAATCGTTGGTGATGATCTTGCCTTCGTAAACCTTCGCCAGCTCGATCAGTTTCATATCAACTTCGCGGACGGCCGGGAAATCGTCTTCCACGATCTGGATCTGGAGCGAGGCGGTTTTTTGCAGGCGCTGCAGGATGTCGAGGCCACGGCGGCCGCGATTGCGCTTGAGCGAATCCGCCGAATCGGCCACCAACTGCAACTCGCGAAGCACGAACTGTGGGATGACCATGATGCCATCGAGGAATCCGGTCTCGGCAATGTCGGCTATCCGACCGTCAATGATGACGCTGGTATCAAGTATCTTGTAGCTCTTCTTCCCCTGTTTTTCGCCCCCGAAGATTCCGCCTAAGGCTGACAGATTCAGCAGATCGCCTTTGTTGGCGCCGACCGCCAAGCCGACATAGGCCATGATCACCATGACCATGATCTGCAGGAAACTCTGCATCGGGCCGGGGGAAATGCTGTTGCGGATAACGACCGCGAAAAGATATGCCCCGACGATTCCAAGGACGCTGCCAATAGCGGCCCCGATCAGCCGCTTCAGGCTCATCACCCGCAGCCGCCATTCAAATACGACGATGGTGCAACCAATCAACAGGCCGTATGCTGCGTCCAGGTGGGAAGGCAGGTTAAATGGATGGATGAAGAAGCAGATGACTCCGACAATCAGAACCAGCAAAAGCCGTATGAGAACGACGTCCACAAAAATACCTCCATTCGGAGAAGGCCGCGCGTCGCGCCTCCCGCCCCGCGCCAGTCTCCAGGGTCGAATGAGATGTATGCCCTGAGCCGACGTTCTATTACGGAGCTGTATTAAAAATAGAATGTGCTCCGTGCCAAGCCAAAGCCTAGCCTCTGCAAATAGTACGCAGGCAGTATATACCGGCTTGAAATGGCGAACCAGTACATACGAGTGGCCTTTGGTCGTTGTCTTTTCGGAGGCTTTTGAGACGATCAAGGCTGCAGGGGCGTCATTTAGGGGCTAATTGTTGTGGTTTGATCTCCGGGAATGCTCGTACCGGCAATCTGCACGCGAACTCCCGCTGCGTTAGACTGTCTCGTTATCTGGAGACATCACTCAATGAACTTGCCGGGCAAAGGCGTCTTGCTCATTGCCATCATTGTTTCCCTATCCCTGTTCTGGCGGAAGTTCGGGGCAGCTGTACGCATCATTCTTGCCTCGAAGCCCGACGCCGATTTCCATTTAAGGCCGATCGGTCCTCGCATTCGCAAAGTGTTCTGGGAAGTGGCGGCGCAGGGACAGGTGATTGCCCAAAGGCCCCTGCCTGGCCTGGCGCATGCCTTTGTATTCTGGGGTTTCTGCGTCTTCGCCCTGGTTACCCTCAACCACTTTGCTGAGGGATTCGGCATCGGCTTCCTGTCCCATGGAGGCTTCTCGACCTTTTATTTCCTGTTTGCCGGTGTGTTCGCGGTCGCCGTGGCCATATCCATTGCCGGGTTAGCGTTTCGCCGCTTTGTCATCCGGCCGAAATGGCTGGAGCCATTATCCCCGGAGTCCGGGCTGATCGCTTTTCTGATATTCGCCTTGATGATCACCTACCTCGCCCGATTCTGGATACCGGCAGGAACGACCGCAGGCTGGATCGTATGGTGGACGCACACTTTGGTCCTGCTGTGTTTTCTGCCGTTGGTCCCGGGCACCAAGCACATGCATCTGGTCCTCAGCCCCTTGACGGTGTTTCTCGAGCGCCCGGGCTTCAGCCAGATTCCGCCCCTGGTGGGAGACGAGGATTTCGGCCTCGATAGCGGCAAGGATCTCACCCGCATCGCGAGCTTGCAGGCTTATACCTGCGTGGAGTGCGGCCGCTGCACCGAGCACTGTCCTGCCAACAACACGGGGAAGATTCTGAACCCGAAAGAGATCATTCTGGGCACGCGTCACTATCTCAACGAATTTGGACCACAGAGCAGTGAACTGCTGCTGGGCAAGTATCTTTCCATGGAAGCGGCTTTCCAGTGCACCACCTGCGGAGCCTGCGAGTTCCAGTGCCCGGTGGGCATCCAGCATTTGCCGCTCATTGTCGGCCTTCGGCGCGGCGCGGTGAATACCGGAAAGTGGGAAAACAGCCATGGCGGCGATTTGTTCGTCACCTTGGAGCGGCAGGGCAACGCGCTCGGGTTCCCGCCATCCGACCGCGAAAAGTTCATCGAGAAAAGCGGCCTACCCTACTTCGACGGCACGCAGGATTACTGCCTGTGGATGGGCTGCCTGGGATCGTACGATCCCAATGGGCGAAAGATTCTGTTGGCGCTGGTCGAGGTGCTGCGTTACCTGAAGATCAGTTTCGGCGTCTTGCGCCAGGAAAAGTGCAATGGCGATCCTGCCCGGCGCTTGGGCAACGATTATCTGTTCGGCGAACTGGCGCAAGGGAATCTGGAGCAGATTCGCGAGGCGGGCGTAAAGAAGATGGTGTCGATTTGTCCGCACTGCGTCCGCACCATGGGCGTGGACTGGAAGGAACACGGCGAAGTCGTTCCCATCGAGCACCACAGCGAGTTGATCGCGCGGTATCAGGACCGGCTGCCGCTCGACCCCAACCAGCAGAAGACCATGGTCTTCCACGATGCCTGCTACCTGGGCCGCTACCGCGGCGTCTATGACCAGCCGCGCGAAGTGATTGCCCGTTTCGGCCAGGTCGTCGACCCGCCCCGTGCCCGCGAACGCGGCTTCTGCTGTGGCGGAGGCGGCGGTTTGATGTTCCTGGGCGAAGAATCCGGCAAGCGCGTCAACCGCGAGCGCGCCGAGGAGTTAGTTGCGACCGGCGCGAGTGTGGTCGCTGCAGCCTGCCCCTTCTGTAACTCGATGCTGCGCGACGGATTGGCGGCCGCCACGCCCACGCCCCCAGAACTGCTCGACATTGCCCAGATCGCGGCCGCCGCGATCGCCGAGAATACGGAGAGCATCTAGCGCTTCGGGGTTCGATTGAATCAGAGTGCGACCAAACGTCGATGCGTCGATGCGTTGTTCCCAATTGACAATTGCGGACACCGTCGCAGATACTGCGATCTGCGCATGTAAGGAGCAACGGCTCGTCGCCGAAGGGCAATGCCCACCTACGATCTCATCGTGGAGGCCGACATGCCCAATCTGGAGAACCTCAAAAAGCAAGCTAAGCTTATATTGCGGTGGCATCGCGAGCGCCACTATCCCGTCGCCGCACAAATCCGCGGGCAGTTGCCACGTTTCCAGAATATGCCCGACTCCGAGATCCTTGCAGCGAGCTTTAAGCTCAGCGATGCACAAGAAATTGTCGCACGACAGCAAGGCTTCGATAGTTGGCAATCCCTGAAAGCCGGGCTTTCGAAAACGTCGCTCAAGGTGAAGTCGTTGCCATCCAAATCAACGCCATCGAAAGCAAACATTGTCGGTGCCGAGCCGCAACTGTTCGTCACGGATCTCGAAAGATCCTGCGAATTTTTCCGTGAGAAACTGGGTTTTTCGCTTGTATTCAGTTATGGCAAGCCTCCTTACTACGCACAGCTGGCTCGCGACGCGGCGCGTCTGAATCTAAGGTGTGTGGAGCGACCAGTGATCGAGTCGACGGTTCGCGATCGAGAGGAACTGTTGTCGGTATCTATGACCGTCGGTACATCGGACGAGATCAAGCTGCTGTTTCTTGAATTTCAGTCCGCTGGCATCGCCTTTCACCAAACGCTGAAAAAACAACCTTGGGGCGCCAAGAATTTTGTCGTCAAGGATCCGGATGGGAATTTGCTGCTGTTTGCTGGACCCGCAAACTAAGAGCCTTCCAGGAGGTCCCGCGTTACCACTTTTTGAAAATCACAAATACCGCGCCGACGATCAAGGCGAAGCCGACGTAGTAATTCCACTTCAAGTCCTGGTGAAAATAGAGGACCGAGAAAACGGCAAACACGGCTAGGGTGATTACTTCCTGAATAGTCTTGAGCTGCGCGACGGTGAATTCGTACGAGCCAATGCGGTTGGCCGGAACCTGAAAACAATATTCCGCGAAGGCGATCAGCCAGCTGATGACAATGACTTTGAAGAGAGGCGCCGAACGATACTTCAGATGTCCGTACCAGGCAAACGTCATGAAAATGTTGGAGAGCGTCAGAAGCAAGCTAGGTGCGAACTTTCGGTGAAACGCAGGGCTGAATTTCCGCGAAGGATTCGCGCATTGCCTGCAGCACCTGATTCATTTGCTCTGCAGTGCCGGCGGTGATCCGCACGCAGCCTTCGCAGCCCGGATTGGCGGACGCATTGCGCACCATGACGCCTCGGCCGCCCCACTACCTGCGGGCGATTTTCACTCCCACAAAAATGATCGTGCAGACCGCAAAGTCCACCAGCAGTCCCCAATCTTCCTTGAACAGCGAATGACGCATCACTGGTGGCAGGTGCGGCATGATCGCGAAATAAATCGCATTGCCTGCAAGTACCGCCGCCAGCGCATCCAGAAAATTCCCGACTGCCTTGCTCTTAACCATCCATCCTCTCAGGACGCACATATGATAGACGCGCCCAGACGAATTGCCGCTTTAACCGTCATCCTCACGAATGAGAACCGGCAACCCGGTTCCTGCTAACATCCCTTGAGATGCTGGAACCGTCAACCCCTGTGCAGTATGTCAAAGGAATCGGGCCGCGGCTGGCCGAAGTGTTGGGCGTCAAAGGCATCCGGACCGTTGACGACCTGCTGCACTACCTGCCCTTCCGCTATGAAGACCGGCTCAACCCGCGTTCGGTGACCGAGTTGCGCGCCGGTGAGATGGCGACCGTGATCGCCGAAGTTCGTAACTCGGGCCTCTTCAGCACCCGCCGCATGCCGATCTTCCAGCTTACTGTCGGGCAGGGACGCAGCAAGCTGAAGTGTCTCTGGTTCAACGCCACCTATCTGCGCGACCGCTTTCAGCCCGGACAGATGCTGGCGCTGTACGGCAAGGTCGAAGCCGGCCGCGATGGACAATTGCAGATTATCCAGCCGCAGTTCGAAATCCTCGGCGACATCAACGAAGAAGGCGGCGCTGACGAGGCCGAAAAGAAGGCCGCGGCGTCGCTGGAGATCGGACGCATTGTTCCCATCTACGAATCCACCGGGCAGGGGAAGCTCACGCCGCGCTGGTTCCGGCGCATTATCCGCTGGGCGCTTGAGAATCTGAATACTGACCTTCCGGATCCCATTCCCCCGGCGGTGCGCTCGCATTTGAGTCTGGTTTCTCCCCGCGAAGCGCTGTGGCAGGTTCATTGGCCCGAGGCGGGCGAGAGCTTTACGGATCTGCAATCGTCGCGCACGCCTGCACACATCCGGCTGATCTTCGATGAACTGTTTTTCATCGAGCTCGGTCTCGAACTCAAGCGGCGGGAGCAAAAAGCACAAACTGGAATCGCCTTCCAACTCGAAGACCGTGTTCGGCAAGCATTGAAAAAGATACTGCCATTCCACCCGACCACCGCGCAGAAGCGGGTGCTGAAGGAAATCGCCACCGACATGCAGACGCCTTATCCGATGCGCCGTTTGCTGCAGGGGGATGTCGGATCGGGCAAAACCATCGTCGCTTTTGAGGCCGCGATCATCGCCATCGAGAACGGATATCAGGTCGCGTTCATGGCGCCGACGGAGATCCTCGCGCAGCAGCATTACTTTTCGGCGCGCCAGATTCTCGAGAAAGCCGGCTATCGCATCGTGCTGCTTACCGGCTCGCTCGAGCAGGACCGCAAACGCGACGTCCGGCGTCACATTGCACAGGGCAACGCGCAACTCATCATCGGAACGCACGCGCTCATTCAGGACCGCGTCGAGTTCGAGAAGCTTGGCCTCGTCATCGTCGACGAGCAACACCGTTTCGGCGTCATGCAGCGCCTGAAGCTGATGAAGAAGTCCGACGATGCTCGTGTGGGGACGGGGCTCCGCCCCGTCCAAGCCGAGCGTAGCTCGGCTGCCGCTGAAGCCGAGCCCGATGTGCTCGTCATGACCGCGACTCCCATCCCGCGCACGCTTGCGCTGACGCTTTACGGCGATCTCGACGTTTCCGTGCTCGACGAACTTCCGCCAGGACGAACGCCCATAATCACCAAAGCTGTTCCCGACGAGCGCGCCGCCGACGTCTGGGAGTTCGTGCGACGAGAGATCGCGGCTGGACATCAGGCTTACGTCGTTTACCCCGTGATCGAGGAAAACGAAGAGCGCGAATTGAAGGCCGCGGAACAGATGCACCGCCAGTTGCGTGACAAAATCTTCCCCAATCTGCACGTCGGCCTGCTGCACGGGCGGCTGGATTCCGATGCGAAAGAGCGCATCATGCGCGAGTTTCAGCAGGGTAAGATCGAAATTCTGGTCGCGACTACCGTAATCGAGGTCGGTGTCGATGTCGCGAACGCGACCGTCATGGTGATTGAGCACGCCGACCGTTTCGGCTTGGCGCAGCTCCATCAGTTACGCGGACGCATTGGGCGCGGCGCGGCGAAATCATATTGTGTGCTTATGCACGGCGAAAAAGTATCCGAAGAAGGCCAGCGCCGGCTCGACGCAATGGTGCGCACCTGCGACGGATTTCAGATTGCCGAGCTCGACCTCGAACTGCGCGGCCCCGGAGATTTCTTCGGCACCAAGCAGGCCGGCATTCCGAGTTTTCGTGTAGCTAATCTGATTCGCGACCGCCAGTTGCTCGAAGCCGCGAAGCGGGAAGCAGCCTTTGTCATCGCCGGCCCGAATGCCGAGCTCTCAAAAGACGAAATCGCCCGCGCGCTAAAACATATGCGCTCGCTCTGGGCGCTCAGTTATGGGCTGGCGGAAGTAGGGTAAGGTCAGTGGCATTCCAGCACTGGGTTGAGAGCCGAGGTTGCGCCGGATACGGCGACGGCGCTCCGCTGTGGCCTTGCGGACGGAAGGTAGGAGTAGCAGGCTCCGGGGAGCTTAAGGCTTGGCTCCTTCAGCGGGTTTTGCCTCTTGTTTCTTCGTGCCTTCTATCTTGCACTTGTATTCTTTATCGTCGTCGTGGCGTATGAAGAGCCGGTCCCCGTCTACGCGGTATTCAACGGCCTGGCCTGCGGCAAACTTCCCGGCCTGGAAAGACCCGCAATAGCCGATCTTGTAGATAAATCCCACGCCCTCTAATTCATAAACTTTTTCGCGGCGCTTATTGGAGTCGCTGCTCATGTTCCAGGTGTCGAGGCGGCTTTCGTATCCGGTGATCGTTCCTTTCTGGTACGTGGGTGCGGTCTTCTCGGCCGCTGTGGCGAAGGTTGCGAGCAGGAGAAGGAAAAGGACGGTGCAGCGGATTCTAGACAAGTTCATATGGCTCCTGAGTTCTCGAACCCTCCAAACTTAGTTTTGAGAGCTGGTCTTGTCAAGGACGCATGGCCAGCTCGCGGGAACGAAAGCTGCACCTCACACGCTTGCCTTGCACCGGTATGGTTCTGCTATCATCGCGGCGAGGCGCCGGAAATTTCCTTCCCTAGTGCGAGACTGATTGCCGGGCCGCTGACTATCTGGTTTTAGGAGTTCCTGATTATGGACACATCGGCTCTCCCTCTCGGCAATCGCCGCAACGAAGACATCGCGCTGGACCTGATGAAATTCGTCGCCATGACGACCGGATACGGCAAAACCGGTGGCACTGGCGCAGCGGTCGGCTTCCAGGGCGGAGCCTTGGCTCCTAAGCCCGAGGAGTACGCCGATCACCTGCTCGAGCTGTATGGGAAGTGTTTGAAAGCGGTGGATGGGAAGTAGGTTAGGCATCAGCCATTAGCCGTCAGCCATCAGGTGAACCAACAGTTACGCGGCGGTTTGCGCCTACTCAAACGGGGCTGGCATTGGGATGTTTAGCTGACGGCTGACGGCTGAAAGCTACTACGGTAACCCCTTCCATTTGAACCTCTTCGTTGACAACGTTATCGGCGGTGGGCTATTCTAATGGTCTTTGGAAGTCCTGCGGCTGCCCGCCTGGAACAACCTTGTGCGCGTTCTGCGTGGATCGATATAGGGCACTCAGCGGTCTTCATGCGTTCTTTTTACTTTCTGGGAGAGTTCCGATGTCAACCTATTTCCCGAAACAGGGGGATATTGCGCGTAAGTGGTATGTGGTGGATGCAGCCGGACAGCCGCTGGGCCGCCTTGCTTCGCGCGTAGCCCGCATTCTGATCGGCAAAGAAAATCCGCAGTACACGCCATTTATCGACACGGGCGATCACGTGATCGTCATCAACGCCGAGCAGGTCAAGATCACCGGCATGAAGGCCGATCAAAAGGTCTATCACCGTTACACCGGATATCCCGGCGGATTGCGCTCTGAGGATTTGAAAAAGCGCATTGTGCGGAAACCCGAATTGGTGATCGAGCAGGCCATCGCTCGCATGCTGCCCAAGAACAAAATGGGCAAACAGATGTTCACGAAGCTGCAGGTCTACAAAGGCGACAAGCACCCGCACGAGGCGCAGAAGCCAGTGGCGAAGGTGTTCGCATAGAACCAAGGTCTCAGATGTCAGGTCTTAGGTCGCAGGATCCAAGGCCAGCAACCAAGAAATTCTGGAAAGGTTAAGGCACCCTGATCAGCCTGATGGCTGACGGCTGAGTGCTGAAGGTTGAAATGGCAGACACAGTTCAATACTACGGAACAGGCCGCCGCAAGTCGGCGATCGCGCGCGTTTATCTTCGTCCGGGCAGCGGCGAATTCAAAGTTAACGGCAAGGCGTTTGAAGAGTATTTTGTCACGCCTTCGCAGCGAGTCAGTGCAAAGTCTCCGCTGGTCTCGACCGACACAGGAGCCAGCTTCAATGTGCTGGCGCGTGTGTGCGGTGGCGGCGTCGCCGGTCAGGCAGACGCGGTGCGTCTTGGGATTACGCGCGCTCTCATGCTGTTTAACGCGGAATTGCGCAAGAAGCTGAAGTCCGAGGGCATGGTTACCCGTGACCCGCGCGCGAAAGAGCGCAAGAAGTACGGACAGAAGGGCGCCCGCAAGCGCTTCCAGTTCAGCAAGCGCTAGGTTCGTCGTCGGTCGTTTGTCGTTGGTCGTTCGCAAACGACTGGCGACCAGCGACGAACGACTGGTTGTTGGAGTTAAATTCATCCCCCCACCTCCCCTGAGATGGGGTGGACGGGAATGGCAATCGGGAGAGAAGGTTTCAACGTTTCAGAAAGTTCCAGGGTTTCAATGAGCCGTGCGATTCTCTTGAAACTTTGCAACCTTGAAGCTTTGAAACCTGGGTTTCCCGATGTAGACCAAATGAGGAGGTTCATTGGCTAACATCACCATGAAGGAGTTGCTCGAAGCGGGCGTTCACTTCGGGCATCAGACCAAGCGTTGGAATCCCCGAATGAAGGAGTACATCTTCGGCGAGCGCAACGGCATTTACATCATTGATCTCCAGAAGACGCTCAAGATGTTCAAAGAGGCGTCGAAATTCGTGCAGGATCTGGCCGCCGAGGGCAGAATCGTGCTCTTCGTGGGCACCAAGCGCCAGGCGCAGGATGCGATTGCCGAAGAGGCGACGCGCTGCTCGATGTTCTATGTGAATCAGCGCTGGCTGGGCGGACTGCTGACCAACTGGGTCACGGTGCAGAAATCCGTAAAGCGGCTCAAAGAACTCGACGATATGGCCACCGACGGCCGATATGACCTGCTTCCGAAGAAGGAAGTGATCAAGCTCGAGCGCGAGCGCAAGCATTTGCAGGCGAACCTGGCCGGCATCAAGAATATGACGCGGCTGCCCGATGCGATCTTTGTGATCGACTCGAACAAAGAGCAGATCGCGGTGCGCGAGGCGCGCAAGCTGGGCATCCCGGTTGTGGCTGTCGTGGACACCAACTGCGATCCGAGCGAAGTGGATTATGTGATTCCGGGCAACGACGACGCACTGCGCGCGATCCGGTTGTTCACGTCGAAGATTTCGGAGTCGATTGCCGAAGGTGTCAACGCGATCGGCGACAAGCAGATGGCTGAAATTCAGGCTGCTGCCGTTGAGGTCGAAACGCCGGCGGAGGTTGCCGCTGTCGAAGGGGCCGAGGCCGAGACTTTGGCGGAAGGCGACGGGGCTGTGGCGGCGATCCCGGAGGGCGAGGAAATCCGCATGGAAGATGTGCTTGGCACGGGCACTCGCAAACGCCCGGCCGCGATCACCGAGGACATCGACGAACTTCAGGCGGAGACACGTCGGTCTTAGTTTTTGTGGAAGAGCGGGGCTTTAGCCCGCGTCAGAAGTATCCAGTATGGGGCTTCAGCCCCTGAGGAAATTAGACCCGCGCAGCCGGTCTGTGCGCGGGTCAAGTTTTATAAGACTCAAGTTTCAAGGTTTCGCAGGTTTCAAAGTTTCAGCGTTGAATACCCAGATTTCCTTGAAACTTTGACACATTGTAACTTTGAAACGAGGTTTTCATGAGTACGACTATGGCAAATATTTCTGCTGCACAGGTGAAAGAGCTCCGCGAAAAAACCGGAGCACCGATGATGGACTGCAAGAACGCTCTGACCGAGGCGAAAGGCGACCTCGAAGAGGCGGTTGTGCTGCTGCGCAAGAAGGGCGTATCGGTCGCGGCCAAGAAAGCGGCGCGTGTAACGAGCGAAGGCTCTGTCGCCAGCTACATCCACGCCGGCGGCAAAATCGGCGTGCTGGTCGAGGTCAATTGCGAGAGCGATTTCGTGGCTCGCACGGAAGACTTCAAAGAACTGATTCACGACATCGCCATGCATATTGCAGCCAGCGATCCGAAGTTCGTCCGCAAAGAGGATGTGACGGCGCAGGACATCGAGCGCGAGAAGGACATCTATCGCGCCCAAGCCGCCGCCACCGGCAAGCCCGCAAATATCATCGAGAAAATGTTGGCTGGCAAGATGGAGAAATTCTATGAGGAAGTCTGCCTGCTCGAGCAGCCCTTCATCAAGGACCAGACCGTCAGCATCGCGCAGTTGATCGCGGCGAAAGTCGGCAAGCTGGGCGAGAATATTGCCGTCCGCCGCTTTGCCCGCTTTAAAGTCGGCGACGTCACTGCGACGGTTGCATTCACCAGCGCCAAACCTGATGAAGGCGAGGCAACCGCACCGGTTGCCAAGTAAATTCGGGGGCGCTTCGGCGCCCCTTTTGATTGAGGTTTCAGAGTTTCAAGGCTTCAAAGTTGGTAAAACTTGTGGAACGGATTTACTTTGAAACGTTGAAACTCTGGAACCTTGAAACTGTGAGACTTGGATCTCTCAATGCCGACTCCCGTTTTCAAACGCTTACTGCTCAAACTCTCCGGTGAAGCGCTGGCCGCCGACCAGGGCTTCGGCGTTGACACCGCCCATATTCATTCCATCGCGGGCGAAATTGCCGATGTTCATAATTTGGGGGTGGAGATTGCCATCGTCGTCGGGGGCGGCAATTTCTTCCGCGGCGTCGCCGATCAGGCAAAAGACATGGACCGTGTTTCCGCCGATCACATGGGGATGCTGGCCACCGTCATCAATGCCCTCGCCCTGCAGGACGCGCTCGAAAAGCAGAAAGTCTACACGCGGGTCATGTCGGCGATCGAAATGAACCAGGTGGCTGAGCCGTTCATTCGGCGGCGCGCGATCCGCCATCTCGAGAAGCGTCGCGTCGTCATCTTCGCCGGCGGCACTGGCAATCCTTATTTTTCGACCGATACAGCTGCCTCGCTCCGCGCGATGGAAATCAAGGCTGACGCGATTTTGAAGGGCACCAAGGTTGACGGCATCTATGACGCCGACCCCATGAAGGTGAAGGACGCGAAGAAGTTCTCCCACATCACCTACATGGATGTCCTCAAAAAGGGCCTCAAAGTAATGGACTCGACCGCCATCTCGCTTTGCAAAGACAACAACCTGCCCATCATCGTCTTTAACCTCAACGAGCACGGCAACCTCCGCAAAGTGATTCTCGGCGACAAGATTGGCTCGCTGGTCAGCGCCTAGGGCGAGGTTAGAGGTCAGATTGCAGAGGTTAACCCCCATTCACACTTGGCAACGCTGGTTGGATCATAGGCTTTTCACCTCTGCAATCTGACCTCTAACCTCTGACCTTGTTTTATAATCGAACGTTTTGATCCCAGTTGTTTTTCGGAGCCCTCCATATGGCCTTAGCCTCAATGGCAGCGAATCCTGCACTGAAAGAGACATATGTCCAACTGAAGACGCGCATGGACAAGGCGGTCGAAGATTTCCGCCGCGAAATGGCCGCCACGCGCACCGGGCGCGCCAACGTGCACATGCTCGACACGGTTTCGGTCGAGTATTACGGCGAGCAGATGCCGCTCAATCAGATCGCAACCATTCACGCGCCTGAGCCGCAGATGATCACTGTGCAGCCTTTCGATCCCTCCGTGATGGGCAACATCGAAAAAGCCATTCGTGGCGCCGATCTCGGCCTCAATCCGATGAACGACGGCAAACTGATCCGCGTGCCCATCCCCGCGCTCACGGAAGAACGCCGCAAGGAAATGGTCAAGCATCTGCACCGGATTCTGGAAGAGCACCGTACGGCCATCCGCAACATTCGCCGCGATGGCAACGATGCGATCAAAAAAGCGGCTAAAGACAAGAAGGTCACCGAGGACGACGAGAAGCGCGCCCTCGAAGAAATCCAGAAGCTCACCGATGACGAAATCAAGAAGATGGAAGAGATGAGCAAGGGGAAAGAGAAGGAAGTATTGGAGTTTAAGTAGCGCTGGCGTTGGAAGCGGCCAAAGATGAAGCACGGCTCCCGCAGCCGGCTCGAACACTTCATGGGAGCCACCTGTCGGCCCGATTTTAGCGACTCATCGGGGCGGCCATGTCTCGATCAGATGAACTACACCTTGCCGCTATACACGCCTCTGGCATATGCGATAGGCGCGCTCACTGGAAAACTGCAAAGATCGTGCAGCAACCTGACGCAATCTCTTCCCGGTTTTACTTCACGACCACCTTCACCTTCGCCGTTGTCTGTCCATACTGATTGGTCGAATACAGCGTGTAGGTAGTCGTCTTCGCTGGAACCACCGTCACCGACGTTCCTCCAACTACTCCCGCCTGCGGCGACACGATGTTGTACTCCTCACCCGAAACATTCCAGCTCAATGTCACTGGCGATCCAGCTGAAACCGTCGGCGGATTCGCGGTGAAGCTGACAATCGTCGGGTTGGCTCCCGTCGGAATATTGTTCTGCGTATAAAGCGGGCTGATCAGCAAGACATCAAACGCCGACGCCGGAACAAGCTTCAGTTCGCTGAGGTCCTCGTTGTCCCATCCGTCATTGGGCGCGCCCGTGATGAATATGGAGCTCCCGTTGTCGGCCATGATCATGCCGTACTGTTGCAGCGCCTTCAGAATGACTTGCGACTGCGGCGAAAATCCCGAGATATCGAAGCTCGCTTTCAGCCGCATGCGCATTCCCATGACGGCCGCGTACTGGCTCGTCGAGTTCGCCGCCCAGTGGCTTGCGGGTGGAGTAAACGCTGCCTGGCTGTATTGCAGCGTGAAGCGCAGCGCATGTTGGATCGCGCCAGCCGCTACTTCGTCATAACGCGCGAGGCCGGGAAAAATCGGCAGTCCTGCGGCGTCGGCGGAAGTCCACGTGTAAGGACGCGTCTCATCGGCCAGAAGGTTCCACACCGCGCCCGATCCCGCGTCCCAGTTGTCGTTTTTCAGTTCGTGGGAATCGTAAAGCTCGTAGAGCCAGCAATTGTCGCGATCCAGCACCAGCACGTGACGATCGCCGTTACCGGGCTTCGGATAACCCTCGATCGGCGCATTCGCCGGAATCGGCATAGGCCCAGCATCGCTCTCATCGCCGTACAACGTGTAATGAATGTTCACCAGCGGCGATCCGCTCTCGACAATGTACGGAATCCCGATCGACTGCCCTGCATAAAGGCCGGAGCCGAAATCCGGGTGCAACGGCGTGCTGCTGCCGATGAAATTGATGATCGCGGCTGAGTTCGGATCGACCGGCGCGTCGGCGATATTCTGGTTCCAGAGACTGTCCTGAGGAAACGGGATGAATCCGTTCAACGACGCGCCGATCCCCAGAGACATGCCGCCGCAGGTTTGCCCTTGGAGCCCTGTTGCAAGGCTGAAGATAACAAGCAGAGAGGAGAGGATCGTACGCATAAAGCACCTCCGGCAGGAAATCCGAGTGGCGACAATCGAACCTTACCATGGCTGAGAGCCTGGGACTCCACTCGGATGTTCCGTCCGACTCCGGCATGCGGACTGAAAACCAGTGTCCGGTTTCCTGTGCGCTCCCTGTCCGAAAATCAACCCGGCCGACCCCCAAGCTAGGCCTTCTTTTTCTGTATCCTGAGTCTTCGCGGCGCCGCTATGATGCCGACTTGTTGACCCGGGCCGCGTGCTGCAGGCTCTCCATCAGTTCGGTCCACGTCCAATTCGTACCCCAGTAGTTCGCCACCGTGCCATCGGGCGCAATCAAGACGATGTTCATGGTGTGTGTGATAAGGTCGCCGTCTTCCGCATATTGAAGCCCGAATGCCTGGGCCAGGCTGTGCAGATCGGATTGATTGGTGGAAGCGAAATCCCAATGTTTGAAACCGGCCTCGTCGCCGTTCAGGTAAGTAAGGCCGTATTTGCGCAGCACGGCGGGAGTGTCATATTTCGGATCGAAGCTGATGGTCAGCAGGTGCATTTTCTTGTAGTCTTCTGCGTTTTTCTTGAGTTCGTCGTGAATACGCGCAAACTGGCTGCTGAGGCGCGGGCAGAAGTCCGGCATTGGACAGCGCGTATAAATAAAAGTGACCAGCACCGCCTTGCCCGCGAAATCTGAAAGCCGTATTCTTCGTCCGTCCTGATTGGTGAGCGCTACGTCTGGAACATGCGCACCGGGCATGAGCATCGAAGATCCGGGTTGCGGCCTCATTTTGCCGCGTCCGGATTTATCGGTGATGCGCACGTTGTCCAGCCAATAGTCGCTGCGATCATTGCCATTGACGACCACCTCCGCAGCGATCTTGTCGCCCGGCTCAACTTCCTGAATAATCGCGGGAGCCTTTACGCGGTACGGCATGGCCATAGCGTCCATGAAGCCGGGAATGTCGCCGTGGCTCACAGTAATCTCATTGGCCGCCGCATTCTTGGCGACCACTTCGCCTTGCATCGGATACCTGTGAGTGCGATTGCAGCCAACGGACAGGATCAGCAAAAGCACAACTGAAGGGACTGCGAATCTGGATTTCACGATACCGCCTTCTTTCTCCCGAGGCTCATTGCCTCACCTTAATTAGTGAACCTTAATAGTGAAACCGGTAGCGAACTTCCGCATAAATCTGCCGGGGATCGTTCCAATGGAATCCGCCGAACGTGAGGCTGTTGTCGAGCTGCACGCGGCGGTTGGCCACATTGAGCGCGGTCAGCGAAACCGTGTATTTCTCCGCGAAACTCTTGCCGAGAGCCACATCGAACGTGGTGTGGCCGGGCAGATAATTTCCGGGATATTGCACGCCCGGCAATCCATTGGTGAATCCCGAGCCGTAGTACACATTCGTGGATGCGTAACTTTGCCAAGGCAAACTTGTGTTGAAGCCCAGGTTCAATGTGTTTCGTTGATCATGGTCTACCGGCCCAAGCCCCGGCGGAATATCGAGCCCACAGTTGGGCGAAATGGGTTGCGGGCAGACAAGCCCTCCAGTGATGGGCGAAGTCGCCTGTGCGATCTGATTGGCATAAGCCAGGTGAAGCTGGCCTCGATGCCAGAGGTTCGGCGACCGCAAGGTTAGCTCCCAGCCTTGAATCAGGGCGTAATCCCAAGTGATCGGCCAGAAGATGTTGGAGTCGCCAATATTATTATGATCCAGCCAATTGTGAGCAAAAGTCTGATAGGTGTCGGCATCGAGAGTCCAGCCGTGATAGGGAATCGTTAGGCCATACTGCCATTCCCGATCGCGCTCGCCATAAAGGGGCGCGAAATTGTAACCCCCGCCCAAACCCGAGAGCGCGCTGGTCGCCGTCGCCAGCGGCGGAGCCTGATAGTAGTAGCCGTAGAATCCGCGAAAGACCCAGTTCAGACGCGGAACGCGAATCGCGATTCCAACCCTCGGGTCGGCGCCATTCTCTGACACTGCTGTGGAACTAAATTGCGTGAGCCGAATCCCTGCGACTAGCGTCAGCCATGGCGTCACTTTGTACTTGTCGTTGACAAATTCGGCGGCCACTCCGCCGGTCGTGTTAATGGAAGACGGGGGAATTGTCGAATAACCAGGCGCTGTGGCCACATTGGAGAAGTAATTGTATTGATGCTGAAAAAATCCGTACGCACCGGCTTGCAGATCGTTGTTCGCGATATTCGAACTCAAGGCCACCTGTCCGCCTGCGTAATTCGCGGTCTGCTTGACGTTGGAGATAACCGGAGTATCGCTTGAGCCTCCCAGATAGTCCGCACCGTTGTAGTGATAGAAAGGAGAGACCGTGATCAGCGTCTTCGGATCAAACGTGTGGATCCACGAGAAGGTGACGTAGCCATCGGGCTCGCGCTCGGCATCATGCAGGCCATAACTCGGGTAGATGGAATTTCCGATCGAGTTCGGATCTGGATCGATGGGGATCTGATAATAGTCCCGCCGCAACGAAGTCACGATTCGAAATTGGTTTTTGGGATCAGGATTCATGATGAACGACGCGAATCCTCCGAACCCGTTGCCGGCGTCGTTGACGACCTGCCCAATCGGCGTTTGAAGTCCGTACTGGCTTCGGTTCCCATTCAAGCTGGCGTAGTAAGCAAAGCGCTGGGTATGTCCTCCGCAACTGATCTGATCGTTGGTTTGATAAAAGCTTCCAGCCGTTACGACGAGACCGCATTCCCGAAAGCGCTCAAAGCCGGTTCGCGGCACGACGTTGAAGACCCCATAGGTGCGGTCTCCATAGTCGGCGTCATAGCTGCCTCGCTGGACTTCGAGATAATCGATGTCCTTGGGATCGATCTGCGGCCCGAGATTCGTCGCGATGTTCGTGTTTGGGATCGGCACGCCGTCAATCAGCCACTCCACCTGGTGACCTCCGCGCATGTGCAGCATATCGTGCGTCACGTAGGCTGCTGGCACGTAGTCCGTTATCATCTCCATGCCATTGGTGCGGTCCGCGCCGGGCGTCTGCTGAATGTCGATACGGTTCAAAGTGGTCGTCGGCGTCACACTTTCAGTGTTCGCATCCACGGGATTTTCGGAGACAACGACGGTTTCCTTCACGCCCGCAATCGCTAACTCAAAGTGCAGAACCGGGCTGGTATCGGACTTCACAATTACATCTTGTTGAACCTGCTGGAAGCCTTTTGACACGACGGTGACCGTGTAATCGCCGATTGGCACCGAAGTGAAATCGAACTGCCCATTGGATCGGGTGGTCGCGCTGTGCGTCCAATCCGACGATTTGGATTTCAGCATGACCATACCGTCCTGAATAGGACGGTGCTGGGGATCGTGTACGACGCCGCGAACGGAGCCGAAGATCGTGGCAAATGCGCTGCATGGAATGAGCACAGTGAGCAAAACTGCAGAAATCAAGATGAGCCGGAAGCGAATCATTTTCTCCTCGACAAAACAGCGCCGACTTTTCGCCGGGCGCTCGTAGGACTCAAATGGCAACAAACCTTGACCGCAAAGCGTCACTACGGCATTGCGTCTGCCTGCATTACAAGAGCATGCAGCTGACAAAAGTACACACGCAGATGCCGCAGAGTTGACTGATTCAGATGGGAGCTACGGGCGAGGAGGAGCGCGGGCCGAGTCGGGGCCGGCGAGAGTGGCAGAAGCGCGGGTGTCAATGTGTGCCGGACGGGATGGCTCAATCAGCAAGCTGACAAACGAAAGATGGTTGGCAGCCGGCTGCGCCCATTCCGACGTCTTCACCGTCCGTCCGCAACAGTCGTGATTGCAGCAACAATCCAGCGAACGGACTGAAGCGTCAGCAGAGCCGGAGCCTTGCGGCGCTGTATCCTGCCGCGCCGCGCTTTGGGCTGCCGCGTGATGGCAGTGCATAACCGGTTGGGCTTCCGGAGCCTCTGGAAGAGGCCGCCGCATGCAGTGCATGCCTTCCGCCGGAGCGACGCGCGCCAGCGCCACCGGCCCAACGGCCGGGACGAGCATGACGAGCAACAGCAATCTGGCTGTCCAGCGTTGCATGATGGTTACGTTGTTACGGCCCACATCAAGTACGGATTAAGCTCCAAATCAGATGGCCGCGATGATAGCAGCCATCTGCAGTCCGTGTCGAACGGCTCTTGCAACTGGGTACCAGCTACTGATTCTTCCTGTACCATTTCACCCAATGCACGATCTGGCGAACAGGTTGCTTCGGACAATTCGCAAGCATGAGTTTTTGCGCCCCGGTGAGCGCGTGGCCGTCGCGGTCTCGGGTGGAGCAGACTCGGTTGCATTGCTGTATCTGCTGGAAGAGATTCGCGCAGAGTTAGGAATCGTGCTGTCGGTTGCGCACGTCAATCACAAGCTGCGCGGCGCCGAGTCCGACGAAGACGAGCACTTTGTGGCGGAACTGACGGCGGCGCACGGATTGGAACTCCACTCGGTGAGTGCGCCAATCGAAAGTCGTGGAGCGCGACCGGATAGCCTTCAGAACATCCCGGCAAAGTCAGGTGTTGAGGCCGCGGCTCGCAAACTGCGCTATGAGTTCTTCCGCGAATTGGCCCGGCAGGGGCGTGCCACAAAGATTGCCACAGCGCATACGCTCGACGACCAGGCTGAGACCGTCCTGCTTCGCATCTTCCGAGGCACAGGGATTCGTGGGCTGGCGGGCGTGCATCCGCGTATTCTTTTGAGCGAAGATGATCGCGTGGTGGGCGAGGTCGTGCGGCCCCTACTCGACTTCCGGCGCGCGGAACTGCGCGGCTACCTGCTGGAGCGCCGTCAGGCTTGGCGCGAAGACTCCTCGAATCAGGATCCCGCGTTCTTAAGAAATTCGCTGCGACAAAAACTCCTGCCATTGATTACGGAAGAATTCGGAGACGCCGCCATCGAACACCTGGCAGAACTGGCCGAGATTGCGCGTGCGGAAGAAGAATGGGCCATCAGTACCCAGTACCTGGTACCCAGTACCCAGTCTGCGGCAGGGGAACGATTTCCGGCAGCCCAGGTCGCAGACAAATTTTCGGGCGTCGCGTGGACTGGCGCCACGCTCGATGTAGAGCAATTGCTAGCTCTTCCCCTTGCGGCGTCGCGAAGGCTCGTCCGCTCCTGGATCGAAGACAATGCCCCGGAAGCGGCTGTTTCGTTTCGACTGATCGAACAGCTTCTTGAACTCGCGCGCAGTCCTGCCGGCAAGAGGGTTAATCTGCCCCAGGGATCCGCCGCCGAGGGCTCCAGATTAAATCACACTTGCGGCAAGACTGTCCGCCGAGGGCGGCAAGAGCTCCTTCTCGAATCGGAAGCCAACGGCGCAGTGGGCGATTATCGATACGAGCTTGCGGTGCCGGGCGCCGTCGCAGTCCCAGAACTGGGGATGTGGATCGAAGCGAAGATCGTCGAAGTGGAAAGCGTTCCCGAGACAGAGCGGCAACAATTACTTGATCCTGAAAGTATCGGGACCAGCCTCGCCATCCGGAACTGGCGTGCGGGCGACCGCTATTGGCCGAGCCATACCAAAGCGGAAAAGAAGGTCAAAGAGCTTCTGAGCGACCGCCATGCCACGGGCACGGGGAAAAAAACCTGGCCTGTCATCCAGGAGATGGACCGTGGCAGCCTCATCTGGATGCGAGGATTTCAAGTTCCGGAAGCATTCCGGCCGCGCGCAACGAGAGCGATTCGCATTCGTGAGATTCCGTTGGAATAACTTAACTCGCGCGCAAGAGTTCCTGGTTATAACCCCACACCTGGTCGCGAACGTAAGGCGGAAGGCTCGGTTCGGAGCGTTCCACCACCATCAGCCCCGCCCGCCGCAGAAAATTCCGCACTGTGGTTTTGGTTCGCAATCCCACATCGCTGGCGGTCTTTGCCAGAAAGTCGTGACAGGACACGCATACGACCTCGGTCTGCCTCAAAGTCTCAGCCATGCCGCGAATGGCGAATCGCTCCGCACCCTCGATATTCATCTTCAGAAAATGCACGCGTGCCAACCCCATCTGCTGGTGGATTTCGTCGATCGTGGTCGCTGGAACGGAAATTCCCGCCGCCGCGTCTGAGCGATTGGCCAGATATTCTTCCGAATCCTCGATCATGACCTTCGAACATCCGGGCTCGCTCGCCGCCGTGTGAATGGGGATCACGTTGGTCAGGCAATTATGCCGCACCAGCTTCTCCAGGCAGCGGAAGGTCCGAGGATGGGCCTCGATGCAAATGAGCTTGCCGGTCTCTCCAATGGCACGGGAAAAAGTCAGCGTTTCCTCGCCCACGCCCGCCCCCACATCGATCACAACGTCGCCCGGTTTGGGAAGGTATCCCCAGAAGAAGCATTTGCGCGCAATCTCGTCGATCCGCGAAAGGTCCAGTCGAACGTAGGGCTGATGATAGGCAAAGTAACCGCACGAAGTCTGATGCATCCAGATTCCGTCGTCCAGAAATATCCGCCGGACCCCATGCCCCTGCATCCTTGCCAGCCCGTTTACCAAAGGGAGCGAGATGGATTGCAATCCGCATCGATCCATCAGAATCTTGATCTTGTCCGCAACGGCCATTGCACTGTCCCTCTGCCTCAGCCTATCGGTTCCCGCGACCCTGCACTGTGACCCGGTTACACCGAAAAAGTGATGAATCCAATGGGTCGGTACTTTTCGGACTTTGTGCTCTATGGCACCGCTGACCTACAGACGGCGCCCTAGCGACTCCTGTACTATCTTTATCTTGCGGAGGCGCCGTCCGCTCATGACTACTCCATTCCATTCCGGCCTGCGTCAGGTCATCTCAGCTGACCAAATCCAGAAACGGGTTCGCGAGCTCGCGCGCCAGATTTCCGACGATTATCGCGGTCAAAAAGTCGTCGCCCTCGGCATCCTGGAGAACAGCTTTATCTTTATGGCGGATCTCGTGCGCGCCCTCGATGTGCCCACGATCTGCACGTTCATTAAGCCGAGCTACAAGCAGTCCAGCCGCGGCGAAGCGCCCGTGCTCGAGATTTTTTTCAGCCACGAACTGGCGATCAAAGACAAGCACGTGCTTCTGGTCGAAGGCCTGGTGCATTCGGGTGTAACCAGCGAGTTCCTCATGAGCGATCTGCGCGGGCGCGGCGCGGCCTCGGTCAAGCTGGCAACACTGCTCGATCGCCAATCCGCCCGGCGCGTGCCCTTGCAGCCCGACTATTTCGGATTCTTGGTGGACGATGCATTCCTCTGTGGCTATGGACTGGGAAGTCCAGAACAGACAGAACGCAATCTGCCCTATTTGGCAGCCGCGAGTTAAGTCACCTTCGGAGAAGGATAGAAACATGGGTCCCGGTGTTCGTTTCCATACAAGGCTGTGACCTATGTCACCCCCCGCCATCACCCCGTTTTTCTCCGAAAAGGTCTAGAATGGGGCAGCAGGCTTTCGCCAATCGAATTTCTGCCTCGCGCATCTAATCGAGTTGGTCCGCGAGCGGCTTCTTTCTGGCGCAGGGGAAGGTCTGTATTTTGAGGAGTTTCAGGTGAATTCGACAATCAAGACGGTACTTTTTTGGGCGGTAATCATTGTGTCGGCCGTCCTGCTTTGGCAGGTCGTTCGTACCGGCAGTACGGGCCAGAAAGAGAAGGAAATTGGCTTTTCTGAGTTCCTTTCGGAAGTGGACTCGGGCAATGTCCACGACGCGATCTTTATCGGCCAGGAAGTCCGCGGCAAGCTGAAGAACGACACCACCTTCCATAGCATCGCGCCCGCCAACTATCCCGATATGTACAAGACCTTGCGCGATAAGGGTGTGCCTTACAGCGTCAAGGACATCAGCGGCGGATCGTGGCCCAGCTGGCTCCTCAACCTTGCGCCCCTGGTCCTGCTCGGAGCGCTCTGGTTCTTCATGATCCGGCAGATGCAGACCGGCGGCAATAAAGCCCTGTCGTTCGGCAAGAGCCGCGCCCGCCTGCTCTCCATGCAGCAGAAGAAGATCACATTTAAGGATGTTGCCGGTGTTGACGAAGCCAAAGAGGAGCTGCGTGAAATCATCGAATTCCTGCGCGAGGCGCAGAAATTCCAGAAGCTCGGTGGACGCATTCCGAAAGGCGTTCTGCTCGTAGGCCCTCCGGGCACCGGCAAGACCCTGCTCGCCCGCGCAGTCGCTGGCGAGGCGAACGTTCCGTTTTTCTCGATTTCCGGTTCCGACTTCGTTGAGATGTTCGTAGGCGTCGGCGCGAGCCGCGTGCGCGATCTGTTTGAGCAGGGCAAGAAGAACGCTCCCTGCATCATCTTCATCGACGAAATTGACGCCGTCGGACGTCATCGCGGCGCCGGTCTCGGTGGTGGACACGACGAGCGCGAACAGACTCTCAACCAGTTGCTGGTCGAAATGGACGGTTTCGAATCGAATGATGGCGTCATCCTGATGGCCGCCACCAACCGTCCCGATGTGCTCGATCCTGCGCTGCTTCGCCCTGGCCGATTCGACCGCCGCGTAGTTGTCAATCGACCCGATGTTCGCGGACGCGAAGAGATCCTTCGTGTACACACCCGCAAGATTCCATTGGCTGACGATGTTGATCTCTCCGTTCTCGCCCGCGGCACACCTGGATTTTCGGGCGCTGATCTCGCCAATATGGTGAACGAAGCTGCCTTAGCCGCCGCTCGCCAAAACCGCAAAGCCGTTTTGCAATACGACTTCGAAGTGGCCAAGGACAAAGTCCTCATGGGCGTGGAGCGCAAGTCGCTCCTTTTGACCGATGAGGAAAAGAAGAACACCGCCTATCACGAGGCTGGGCACGCGCTGGTTGCGGCGAAACTGCCGCACGCCGATCCTGTCCACAAAGTTACAATCATTCCGCGTGGCATGGCGCTTGGCTTGACCATGCAACTGCCCGTGGATGATCGCCACAACTACTACAAGAATTATCTCGACACGCAGATCGCCATCCTGATGGGCGGGCGAATTGCCGAAGAGATTTTCCTGAACCAGATGTCAACCGGCGCCGGCAATGATATTGAGCGTGCCACCGAACTCGCGCGCAAAATGGTTTGCGAGTGGGGCATGAGCAATCTCGGCCCGTTGACCTTCGGCAAGAAAGAAGAGCAGATTTTCCTGGGCCGCGAAATCGCGCAGCATCGCGATTACTCGGAAGCGACCGCCATCCAGATTGACGAAGAAGTCAAGAAGATGGTGAGCACCGGCTACAGCACAGCAAAAGCGATTTTGTCCGAGAATCGCGACACGCTGGAAAAGATCGCGAAGAGCTTGATCGAGCGTGAAGTGCTCGACGCCGCCGAGATCAAGTTGCTCGTCGAGGGCCAGGATCTGCCTCCGTTGAAGCCGCTGCCGCCGAAGACAGACGAAAGCGTGCAGCAGGTGCTCAAGCCGGAACGCACTCCAGCTAAGAGCGGCGAGCGCCCGGCGACGGCTTAGAAGAGTTTTTCAATTGCCAGTACGTATTTTTCAGGGCGGCCTTTGGCCGTCCGTTTTTTTCCTTTGGCCTGTTGCGCCGTGGTTGAAAAAACGAAATGCGAGCCGTCCCGATTTCCTGAGATACTTTCAAAGACCATGAAACTGTCACTGGACTCGAAAGTCGCCCTTATCACCGGAGGATCGCGGGGCATTGGCGCGGCTACCGTGCGTCTGTTCGTCGAGGCGGGCGCGAAGGTTGTGTTCAACTATCAGTCAGCCAAGGCGCAGGCGGATCAACTGGTACGCGAATGCGGCGCCTCAAATTGCCAGGCCGTCCAGTGCGATCTTTCGACTCCCAAGGCCGCCGAACAATTGGTCGCGGCGGCGGTCAAGGCCTTCGGCCGGCTCGACATTCTGGTTGCCAATCATGGCATCTGGCCGCCCGAAGATGCGCCCATCGATTGCATGACCGACGAACAGTGGCATCGCACCATCGCAGTCAATCTCGACAGCGTATTTGGACTCATCAAGCATTCGGTCGCGCAGATGAAGGGGCAGCGCGTTCACGCTGTGCAGAGTGAGCAGAGCGCTCAACCGACTTTGAGTGGCAAAGCCAGCACGCCGCCAAGTCCCTCCGGCCACATCGTTCTCGTGGGTTCGACCGCCGGACAGCGCGGCGAAGCGTTCCATTGCGACTACGCCGCCAGCAAGGGCGCGCTGATCAGCATGGTCAAAGGCCTCTCCACCGAGCTTGCGCGCGACGGCATCCGCGTCAATTGCGTGGCTCCGGGATGGGTCGCCACAGATATGTCCGAGGCCGCGCTCAACGATCCGCCCACTCGCGCGAAAGTCTTTGGGACGATTCCGCTCGGACGAGTCGGAACCCCGGAAGAAATCGCCGGGCCAATTTTGTTTCTGTGCACACCGCACGCCGGCTTCATCACCGGCGAAATCTTCAACGTGAATGGTGGCGCGGTGTTGGTGGGATGAAAGCCTTAACGGCCAACCCGGGAACGTGGAAACCTCGATCAGCGCCGTGTTTTAAGACATCCCAGCGCATATCGTCTTCGGAGATGAAAGGGCCGAGGGTCGGTCGGCGGCCAATACAGCTAAAATGGTCTTTTAGGCTTCTAATCCCAAGAGACCATGAATCGATTCGCTCTGTTATTACTACTCTCCGGCCTGGCCTCTGCCCAGACCGGCACCGAGCCTCCTGCGCGCGTACCTTTGCCTCCGGCGTCGCCCTCCACATCCGTCAACATGAACGACTCGGAAAGCGCCCATAAGGCACGGGCGCTCCTCGATCAGACCATAGAGGCCCTCGGCGGCCATGCGTACCTCACTTACGCCAACCGCAGTGAGTCCGGCCGCTATTATCCGCTGCACCATGGCCGCACCGACAGCACCGGCCTTCCCTATAACTACTATGTCGAATACCCCGACAAGGACCGTTTCGAGGTTCTCACTCTTAAGGACCTTCACATCATCCCCGGCACCATTGACATCGGAGGGGTAAAATCCGGCCATAAGGATCTGGTCCTGATTCACAATGGCGACCAGGGTTTCGAGGTAAGCTACAAGGGAACGGCCGCGCAGGACAAGATTGACCTCCAGAATTACCTGCGCCGCCGCTCGCATTCGATCGAGTGGATTTTCCGCAAGTGGCTCACCGACCCTACCGTGGCGCTGTTCTATGACAGTCTCGACGTCGTCGACAGCAAGCCAGCCGAGGGCGTGACGCTGCTCAACAGCCATGACGATTCCGTCAGCGTCTGGATCGACCAGACCAGCCACTATCCCATCAAGATCAGCTATTCCTGGCGCGATCCCAAAGACAAACAGAAGAACGTTGAGGAAGAGGTCTACGACCACTACAAGCCGGAGGAGGGCATCATGACTCCCCACTCGATCACGCGCTACTTCAATGGAGAAACTTCCCAGCAGCGCTTCATCTTCACGGCCAAATATAACCTGAACCTGCCCGACACGATGTTCGACGCGAATGTCACCTACGACCCCAAAGCGCCTTTGAAACACCGGTAAATCCCGCAAAAACCACCCCAAACCAACGGCGTTCACCGTTCGTAACCCCATCACCATCTGCCACAGCCAGAAGGAGTTAGCCGCCAGCCCCCAGCTTTGAACCACGAAGTGTGGCTTTTTTGCCACAGACGGCAAATGCGTTGGCGCTGTAAGCTATTGCGCAGCCAAAGACTTACAGCTTTTCTTGTTTTGCCGTGCCACGGTTTGACTCACGAACAAACAATTCGTGCTGCTGTGAACTGCTCCGGCGTTGGTCTGCACAGCGGGGCTCCCGTCAATCTGCGTATCCTCCCAGCATCGGCGGGAACCGGCATCGTATTTCATCGCACCGACCTTGACGGATTCGCCATCGAAGCCAGCGGTCGCAACGTGGCCCGCGTCAGCTATGCCACCAGCCTGATGAAAAAAGGTGTCCTGATCTCCACCACCGAGCATCTCCTCTCGGCCTTTATCGGAGCCGGAATCGACAACGCAATCGTAGAGCTCGACAACCTTGAGCTGCCCATCCTCGATGGCAGCGCGCGGCCGTTTGTGGACATGATTCAGAAGGCCGGGATACGCCAGCAGCGCAAGTCGCGAACCTACCTGCGAATCGTGCGCGAGATCGAGTTGCGCGAAGGCGACAAGTTTATCGCCGTTTATCCTTCCGACATCTACTCCGTTTCCTACACCATCAACTTCCCCCATCCGCTGATCGGCAAGCAGAGCTTTTGCGTGCGCCTGACCAATGGTAGCTATCTGAAGCAGATTGCTCCCGCGCGCACCTTTGGATTTCTGCATGAAGCCGACGCCATGCGCCAGCAGGGGCTGATCCGCGGAGCATCCACAGACAACGCCATCGTCATGAACCGCGAGGAAGTGCTGAATCCCCCGCTGCGTTTCCCGGACGAATTTGTGCGGCACAAAGTACTCGACCTGATCGGTGACCTGGCACTGATCGGTAAGCAGATTCTGGGTGCAGTTGTGGCCGACCGCGCCGGACATGCCATGCATACGGCTCTGGTTTCCCGGATTTTGCGCGACCGCTCCTACTGGGAAGAAACTACGATGGACGACGCAGCGAGCGTCGCCGAACTGGCCTCCGCCGCCAGCCTCAGCGTCTAAAAAGTAATCTCAGCCCTTCAATTGGTTGGCGGCTGGGGAGATTCCCCTCGCGGCTCATCCGCCGGCTGGGGCGCAATCGATTCCAAAGGTGGGACTCTTTCGCCCAGCAATCGGTGGAGTTCGGCCTCGGCCTCGGCCCGTATGCGATCTGCAAATGCGTATGAGCTTTCGCGATGCTCTTTGCCAAGCGGCGATAGCCGCACGCGCAGATAAGGCTGGTCTTCTTCCAACCGGCGCAGCAGCCGCTCCATGCGGGCGATTCTTTCTTCCAATGTGATCATGGCTGGTTCCTTACAGACTGCCCACCCGCGCGCGCAAGCGCAAGTCACAAGCTGGATACGGGAAAGTTGATGAAATGCGCCTTGGGTTGAGGCTGATGAGGTAATCAGTGTGCGACCGGATGGTCAGGCATTTCAGTCTGCAGGCGATCGGTTAACCACTTGTCCAGCTGATACTGCGAACTCTGAGGAACCTCGACAAAGCGAATGCCCGCGTGTCCCGTCCCGTCCGTCCATGCCACCTGACCCTTCAGTTCGAGCGAAATGTTGCTGGCGGGCAGTGTGAATCGCAATTGCGCGGCCGAGTCTTTCGCGAATTGGACAGTCGTGCGAACCGCGATCCCGCCTTCGCTGAGGTTGGTGGATGTGGTACTGATGTCCGGATTCTGCGCCGTCTTGAGGTACACCGGCATCTCCACCGGAAAGCGGAAGTAGCGGCGCCGCTCGCGGACCATGAAGTTCAGCGCCGCATTAAAACAGCGTGTCGCGTGCAGCGGCGAGAGCGGTTTTTGCAGCACGAAGTTGGCGCCATACTGGAATGCCTGCTGCGTAGTGGTCCTGCCATTGAGTACGGCAAACGCGACCGACTTGGAGTTGCTCTGGGTCGTGCGCAGGTCGCTGAGAACTTTCACCCCGCCGTCCATATCGTCGCAATCGATGATCACGGCATCGAACTTGCGCTTGGCGAGCAGAGTGACGCCTCGCCTTCCCTCCGGACAGACTTCGACGTCAACCGAAATTTTCTCCAACGCCGGCCGCAGCACTCCAAGGAGGGCCGCGTCGCCGCTGATGAGCAAAGACTCCAGTTTCATCGTATCCAGATAGTAGCGGTCGCCTGCGGTTGGCGAAAGTAACTGAGGTACCGGCCAAAACAGGTACTGAATCCTGTCGTTTGTCGCCTTTCTGGGCGGCAAAGTAGCCGAAAATCGACGATCGCCAACCGGGGAAATTAAGGGTGATACTGCTCCGGGGTCAGTTTCTTGTAGCTTTCGATGCCGTTCGCACCGACACTACCAAGATGCGGCAAGTCGCCTATCTGTCGCTGGGGTCAAATACTGGAGATCGCGCCGCCAACCTGCGCACGGCAACTGCGCAACTGCGCCAGGCGGAATCGTTGTTGGCGGTTTCCTCCCTTTATGAAACTCAGCCGGTCGACGTGTTAAACCAACCCTGGTTTTTGAATTGCGTAGTGGCCATTGAGACCAGCAAGACGCCGCGCGCGCTGCTGACATCCGTATTGTCCATTGAATCCGCGATGGGACGCCTGCGGTTCCGCGACAAAGGCCCGCGCAACATCGATATCGACATTCTCATTTTTGCGGATTCCGTCCTGGACGAACCCGGCCTCCAAATCCCCCATCCTGCAATGCACGAGCGCCGCTTCGTACTGGAACCTCTCGTGGAAATCGCTCCCGAAGCGTTCCATCCCGTACTTAAGAAAACGGCGCAAGAACTTCTGGCGGCCCTCGGTCCGGGACAGACAGTTCGGCGCTTGGGCCAATCCGGCGAGTGAAGTAGCAGCTGGATTTAACTGAGCCGAGAGTCGGAGGCCTAGCAGGCTGCTGAAAAACTCAAACGGCGACTCTGTTTTGAAGGGGCGCGGCTTCAAGCCGCGCCGTAAGTGCAGCAAAATCAATCGCGGCTTCAGCCGCCGGGGCTGCATCGCGGGCGCAAAAAGAGTTTTTCAGCAGCCTGTTAGGGAATCACTATCCGGCTGCTCGCCGCTCCGGGAGTCGCAATTGCCGACGGGCTCTCAGGGAACTGCGCAAAGAGAAAGTCCACAAACGCGTGCGACTTCGGCCGGCCCGAAGTCCGTTGCAATCCCATCCGCAACAGGAAGACGAGCGCTTTCAGCACCTCTGAATCCCGCAGCCGCGAATATCCCACGTGCTTTTCCTCCTCTTCACGAAACTCCTTCACCATGGTCGCGACTTCGTGCGCAATTTGCTGGTGCGCCAGGTTGTTGGTTGGCGGCTCGTAGATGAGGCTGGACTGCACCAGAGTCTGGTAACTCTGCGCCAGCGCAGTAAGCGCCGAGATCAGATCACGGTCGGTCAGCGGACGCCCGTCGAGCGAACGCCCAGCCCGGGCGCTC
>Ga0187887_10000220_pt1 | contig 59236 bp, 61 predicted proteins | sample June2016WEW_7_10_FD_132977 | JGI IMG/M metagenome (GOLD analysis project Ga0187887, IMG submission 132977) | Peatland microbial communities from SPRUCE experiment site at the Marcell Experimental Forest, Minnesota, USA - June2016WEW_7_10 | ecosystem: Environmental > Terrestrial > Soil >... | reverse complement strand
TTTACCATGACTAATCCTAACGGCGCTGCTAACGCGGTGATCATGTTTAGCAGAGATAACCACGGCGCTCTCAATATGGTAGGCTCATTCGCTACCGGCGGAAATGGTGGTCTTAGGTCAGGCCCGCCCGACCCCCTGAAGTCCCAGGGTTCTCTGATGCTAACCCAGGATGGTAAATGGTTGCTGGCAGTTAATGCGGGGAGCAACAGCATCAGTGTTTTCCAAGTTCAAAATAACGGTTTAAATCTTATTGGCACTACAGCCTCAGGTGGGACTTTCCCTGTCAGCTTAACCATCTCTGGTAATGAGGTTTTTGTTCTTAACGCATCAACCCCGAATATCACAGGATTTAATTTAAGCAATAAGGGGAAATTAACATCAATTGCCGGTTCAACAGACGTATTGCCGTCCGGCGGTTCGTACCTGTATACTCAGGTCGGCTTTGACAATTACGGTAAGTGGCTGGTTGTCAGTGATTTAGGGGATAGTGCCATCCTGGCCGCCCCCGTGAATTCTTCCGGCATACCGGGCGCATGGCAGAGTTCACCGTCAAGCGGGCCGGCACCCTTTGGTTTCATCTTTGATGCGAGGGACAATTTGCTTGTAGTTCAAGCAGGCAACAGTGCCGTTTCTTCATATCGTGTATTAAGCAACGGCATGTTGTCACCAATCGTCGAAGCATTCAACCCCACGAGTTCAACTTCCTGCTGGATCGTTGAAGATCAGACAGACGATGTCTTTACGACTAATCCGGGAACCAATAATATCTCTTCGTATCAAGACGGGGATAACAGCGGAAACGTTAGCTGGTTGATTCCTTCAGCCGCCTCCGGTATTACCACAATCGATGAAGGCATCACCAATGGCGGTGATTTCTTATATGCTCTCGCCCCTGGAGTGGGGATCGATGGCTATAAGATTTCCCACGATGGCACACTAAAACCGGTAGGAACATTTCCCGCAACCGGAATCACCGGTAATTCTCAAGGAATCGCGGTTTGGTAACTGTCTGTATTAAATTCTAAATAGTTGGCCAGGCGGAAAGAGGGGTGCGAATAATAAGCAAGCACCCTCTCTCCGCCTAAATAAAAGAGAGTGGGAATAAAAAATTAATGATGAGTAAAATCTAATACATCGTAAATAAGGGAGGATTGAAATGAAGCTGGCAGTTTTGGGTTTTGGGCAATGCGGTTGTAATATTGCTGATCAATTCTACGCGGTGAACAATTATGCCAAGTCCGTGTTTCAGAGGAGAATGGAAATAGTGACAGATGCCTTTGCAATTAATACGGATGAAACAGACCTTGGCGGTTTTAAACATATCCCCAAAGATAAAACACATAGAATTCTTGTGGGGAGTATGACAACATTTGGCCATGGCGTTGGGAAAATGAACATGGACGCAGCAAAAATTATTAAAAGTAGCCATCTAATGGTAATGGATACCGTATTAAGTTCTCGAAGTTTCCATGATGCGGACGCTGTCATCGGCATCGCCAGCGGTGGCGGCGGAACGGGATCCGGAATAATTGGTTGGATCCTCAAGGAGTTAAAAGAACAGGTCAGTATCCCTGTTTACGGGATAGTGGTTCTTCCATTTGGCTTCGAACAGGACGGGGATAGTTCTTATGCTGTAACTAATTCCGCAACCTGTATCAACACTGTGCTTAAATATACCGATGCTTTGTTTTTAATTGACAATGAGAGGTTTCGCCGGTCCGGTGTCGGGTTGTCAGAGAATCTGAGGGGAATAAACAGCGAGATCGTCGAAAGCTTTTACGATCTTTTGTGTGCCGGCGAAGAAAAGAATCAAAAATACGTGGGCAGCAAAGTCATGGACGCCGGAGATATTGAGCGATCATTGGCCAGTGTCAGCGTTATCGGTCGCGGCCAAGTTAGTCTGCCAGTTTTTAGATTGCGTAACAATTTCCGTGAAGGTTTTAACGAAACCATCGGAATTGTTTCGGCATTGAGGCAGGCCGAGCAAAACCTGAGTTTGAAAGTAAATATCGAGGACGCAAGGAAACTGCTTATAATGATTGGAGCGCCCCAAAATACTATTTCAGCTTCTACGCTTGAGGAAATTACCAAATATTTTGATGAAAAGGCACCCAAGGCCGTCGTAAGGATCGGAGATTACCCGAGGAGAGCTAATGAAATTTCTGTTTCTTTAATCGCATCCCAAATGACCAAAGTCACGAAACTTGAAAACCTCTATCAGAGAGCTGAGATCCTTCTAGCCAAGCATCAGCAGATTGAAGACGAAACGGCAAAACAAGTCGGAGAGGTGCTGGCTTCAGGGGATAGAATTCCCTCACTGGCTTAAATCAATTGCTTATTTGAACAAAGATCAGGTGCAATTAGATGTTGAACGAATCAAAAATCCTGTAAAGGGGATACATCTAAACCTATAATAAATTATTTTGATATGGTTATTTTATTATTTGCGAAATGCAGTTTGGTCAACGAGTTGAATAACATCGTTTTCTCTTCAACAAAGATGAACTGGCCCACGTGCTCCCCTCTAATTTAAAGCCATTGGGGGTGAATTTTATGAACAGAAGGAGCCAGGTTCAATGAAACCGATGTTAGGGAATAAGACATTGTTAATGAATTATTTCAGATTAGTAGCACTGGATAGTTTAAATATGGAAGAAGCTAGAATGAAATCCCTGAGAGCGGCGGGCGATCCTGCCCGGATATCAGAACTGGAGAATACCAGAAAGTTGCTGGACTATTAGGATTATCAAGCGCGGGGAATGGATACTTGTAATTTGGAAAATGAGGACGGGCCAATTTACAGATTGGTATTTCAAACCCATGACGAAGCCCTCAAGTTAGTAGAGAAAGATGATCCGGGTCAGAGCAAGGCGGAAGGTTTTCCAACATCAAAGCGTCAAATGCGGGGGCGAGGAATCTCATCTCTATTTATAAGCTTGGAGCCTCCCACCGACTTCGCTGCTGGACTATAGCCATCGGCCGTGCTCAGGGTGATAATGGTTATTGCCACCGTTGGATAAACCACTCCTGCCGTGCTCCTACGGCAAATAATGGCGCCACCACCAGCCAGATGGTAATCGTTACCAGCATTGCTTGGGCATAATTAATCGTTTTCAGCCCCACTTGCGGCGCAATCACGCCCCAGAGCAGCATCAATATCAATGAGCTGATGAAGAAACCGGGGATAGCCGCTAAAAATCTGAAACATCCAAACATAATCTAATCTCCTTCAAGGAAAACAAAATTCTCTGACATTTCAATTCTAAACAATAACCGGGATAAAAGCCAAAATACGCTGGTAGTGCAGGTGTTTTTAGTAGGCACAGGCGTCCCTGCCTGTGCTGCCTTGTTTCCCTTTGCGAGCCAAGCGTGGCAATCTCACACTGGAAATTAACTTGGGGTTTTCGTATATCTGCGCTTTGGATCTGACCGCTGAGAGCCGAGTGCTAACCGCTTTCTATTCGTATTTTGTATTTTGGTATTGTTTAGAATTTCGAAATTCGGGGATTTAGTATTTTACCTGATGATACCCCACGGCAATTCCCGCTCTAAATCCCACTTCTCATGTGCATATGAATCGATGTCCAACCCTGCCTTCTGCATCGCGGCGTGCCAGTTCGCCAGCGTCAGTTTTTCAATATCTGCCAGCACTACCGCCAGCCGTTCGTCCCCGCGGGAGAGTACAGCCTGCACCTCGCTCCACTCCAGGCTCTCGTTTTTCACGCTGATGCCCTTCGCCGGCAGTTTGCTTTTTAATAAGGATAATCGGCTTTTCAAAGTATCCGGCGCTGCCATTCCTTCCCGCTGGAAAAGTGTGCCCGCTTTGGGCACAAATGCCGCGATTGTCAGTGTAATCCGGCTCCACGACTGGTGTTTATCGAAAATGTCTTTGCATTTTGTGACCAATAATGCAATTGCTTCGATATCGGCGTCGGTTTCTTCCGGCAGCCCGATCATGAAATACAATTTCAGCTGCTTAATGCCCTGCGCCGCCACTTTTTCCACCGCTTTTAAGATATCATCCTCGTTAATGCGCTTCCCGATGATATCCCTTAACCGTTGTGAACCGGCTTCCGGCGCCAGGGCGACGGTATTGGTGCCGCCTTCAATCACTTCCCCCAGCACTACCGGCGAAAGCGGTTTGATGCGCAGCGAGCTCACGGATAATTCCGCACCCAGGTCGTGCAGTTTTGCCGTCAGTTCTTCGATTTGCGGATGGTCGGTCACCGCCGGGCCCATCAGCCCCAATCGTTTACGGTATTTCAATCCTGCTTCGGCTTGATTTAACAGGCTGTCCACCGAGCGGAAACGCATCGGGCGGTAGCAGTTGCTCACCAGGCAGAAACGGCATCCCCAGTTGCAGCCGCGCTCCACTTCGATAAGGTACATATTACCCAGTTCGGTGTCTCTGGTCATTACCACGGAATGGACCGGGAAATCGTCCAGGTTTTTAGCCCACTGCCGCGCTACCGGTTTATCTGAAAACCCGGGCACAAAAACACCGGGCAGCAGCGCCAGTTTTTTCTTCAGTTCAGCCCTGTTTTCCGAAACGCCGTCTTTCATCACCGGCAACATTGCCGGCAATATCGCTTCCGCCTCACCGATGCAGAGACAGTCAAAAAACGGCGACAGCGGCATGGGATTGGTGGTGATGCATGGCCCCCCGGCGATAATCAGCGGGTATGTTTCGTCGCGGTCTTTGGCGTAAATCGGGATGCCGCTCGCCTTCAAAATCGGCACGATATTAAAATAGTCCAGTTCGTAGCTCAAAGAAAAAGCCGCCACGGCAAAATCGGTCAAGGGGCGCTGCGATTCCATTGCCAGCGGCAGAACATCGGAGGTATCTTTGGGTTCCCAAAACACCCGTTCGCAGACGGCGTCGCTCCGGTCGTTCAGCCAGCCGTAAATTGCCTGGATGCCCAGGTTGGACATGCCGATAAAATAAGAATTGGGATATATCAGCGCCACGGGCAGCTTGCCGCCCCAATCTTTGATAATGGTGCACTGCTCGGCGGCCAGCCTGTTTCTAATGTTCTTCGCTATTTGCCATGTCATAATTTTACACGGCTATACCCGAAAACTTTGGCCGGGCCGGAAGTTTCCTTTGTTCGCCGCTGCCGGCGGCGTGGCGTTATAGGTCGGGTCAAGTTTGACCGCTTCCTGGAAGGCTTTGGTGGATTCTTCGTGGCGTTTGGCCTGATGGTAGGCCGTGCTCAGGTTGTACCAGGCTTTGGCGAATTTCGGGTCTATTTTGATGGCTTTTTCATAAGCCAGCACCGCATCGCTGTACTTTCCGGTTTTCGCCAGGATGACGCCTTTTTCAAACCAGGCATCCGCGTAGCCGGGATTAATTTCGGTCGCCTCGATAAATGCGCGGTAGGCTTCCATCTGTTTGGCCGATTGCAGCAGCGCCTTGCCTTTGTAAAACCAGGCTTCGGCATCGTTCGGGTCGATTTTTATCGCTTCATCGAAAATCTTGATGGCCTCGTCCTGCATCGCCAGGTCCATCAGCGCAATCCCTTTGCTGTTCATCGCCTCGGTAAATTTGGGATCCAGTTTAATCGCGGCATCATAAGCGACAATCGCCTCGCCGTGTTTCCCCATGTCGTCCAGGGAATTGCCTTTATTGTTCCAGGCTTTCGTATAGCCCGGGTTCAATTTAATTGCTTCCTCGTAGGCTTTAATCGCCTCTTCGTATTTTCCCAGGTTATGCAGTGCGACGCCTTTATTGTTCCACACCTGGGCCGTCCCCGGGTTCAGTTTTATCGATTCGTCATAAGCTTTAATCGCTTCCTCGAATTTTTCCCGTTTGTGCTGCACAATCCCCTTGTTATACCAGACATCCGGGTCATTCGGATTCAGTCTTATCGCTTCATCGAAAGCCGCGATGGCTTCGTCGAGGAGGTTCATATTATTCAGCAGTACGCCTTTGTTCAGCCAGGTTTCCCACACATTGGGTTTCGCTTTAATCGCTTCTTCGTAATTTTTCAGCGCGTCTTCATATTTTCCGAGCACAATGAGGGCATTGCCCTTATTGGTAAAGGCTTCCGCGAGGCTTGGGTCGATTTTAATGGCTTCATTGTAGGCCATGATGGCTTCTTCGAATTTATTATTCTCGAAATATACCACCCCTTTGTTAAACCAGTCTTTTGCGGAATTTGTATCTGCCATATTCGTCCCTCCCCCCATAGATTACCATAATATCATCAGCCTGTTTTGAAATTATCAAATAACAGGCTGCAAATGTCAAGCATGATTTTGTAAACATCGTTTGTTGTTATTTTAAAACCGTCGTTGCTGCTATCCATGTTGCGGCCACGGGCTGTATCCGTTGCGAAAGAGTCAAGGCGACGAACTGAAATATCTACTCCAATGTCGTTTCCGCGAATAGTTGAGACCGCAGTCGAAATACTGAACGAAGTGAATGTACCGGAATCCATAACTCACAAACATATTCAGAATGCTGATGGTTGGCCGCTGATTGCGGTTACTGATATTGAAAAACCCGGCAGGAAGGGCATATAATCAAGTACAATTGACCTGAAGACGGAGTAACCCGCCGCCGTTTTTAGAAAAATGATAAATTTCTCCTTGTATTTTCCTGAAGGGGGGCAAATTGGACGACGTATCAGTATCAAATTATGATTTATGGATGTCACTGGTTAAAGTCCACCATTCTTTGTTTTTTCTCCGGCAGAAAGAATTAAGCCCTTCACATATCGCCGCCCAGCAGCTTCAGGTTTTGCGTGTTATCCAGAATCTCGGCGATGAAGCCACCCTGGCAGCAATCGCACTTAAAGTGGAAAGGAAATTGGATGTCATTTCCCGTCAGGCAGTCAGAATGGAAATAGACGGGTTAATTAAAAGGACCAAAAACAGCCCGAAAACCCGGCTTTTAAAAATCGAATTAACCCCTAAGGGCGTGGAAATGCTCAAAATCAGCCGTGAAAGCGAATCAATCAATGCGGCGTTTTCGGTTTTAACCGCAGAAGAGCGCAATTTGATGTATCGATCTTTAAATAAAGTTTTAAACGGATTAGGGAAATAACTTACCGCTGCTCGCGGACATTATCAATAAATCCGGGATTCCGGGTATATTTCAGTAATTATTTTGCGATTTATCAACTATTTTTTCCAGTAGCGCGATTAATTGCTGGCGTTCTTCTTCCGTTAAAGCGGACATTATCGTTTTCGCTGATTTTACTTTTCTGACATTTTGATAAATATAGTAACCTCGCTCCGTCAGTTCAAATCTCAATTTGGTTGATTTCGGAGTATCCCTGATTTTTTTTACCAGACCGTCCTGTTCCATCTTTGTCATATTGATGGAAAGAGTATTCATATTCCGTTCCGTCCGCTCGGCAAGTGCGCTGAGGTCGGCTTTCTTGCCCAGTTCATAAATACAGGTTAAAACATGAGCTTGCCGTGGGGTCACACTATATGCATCCAGCTCTTTCTTCCTGGCCCTCAACAGAATTTGTCTTGTTTTCCCGATTAAAAATCGCGAATACATCAGGCTGTTGTTTGATTTTACTTCAATCATGTTTCCTGTTTCTCCGGTCGGTTCTTTATCATTTCGGTGTAACGGCTGAGTCAAGCCTTTCGGTTATGTACTAAAATACCCGGTTTTATGGATTCTATCATATCTTCCGGTATTCATAAAGAATTAATATCAATTTGCTTTCAATTTTTCCGGCAAAGCATTCATTGAGTTTATTGTGGTAATGAAAATTCTTATGGATATGATGCTCCTTATTGACAATATAGTGATTGCTCTTTAAACTTAGGACAATTTATTAACCATTCACAGATTATATATCAAGGCAGGCGTAATTATTGGGGAAATAACAACAACCGCATAATATCTTATCAATTGAAGAGAGGTGGCTATGGGTGCATATGCAATAAGAAGACTGTTATGGATTCCGGTTACAGTCATCTTAACAACCATGATCGTCTTCCTGCTGGTACGGTTCATCCCCGGCAACATCGTTGATATCATTGAAGCCCAGATGGCCGCCAACGGCGGCGGTACAATCGACCGGGCGGCAATCATGCACCTCCTCGGCCTGGATGTCCCCGTCTACGTTCAGTACGCCCGCTGGGTCAGCGGCATCGTCGTCCACGGCAGCTTCGGTACATCCCTCCGCTCATCCCAGCCCATCACACCAATGCTTCTACAGCGTATTCCCTTAACTTTTGAACTCGGTTTCATGGCCCTCATCATCGGCTTGTTAATCGCCATCCCCGTCGGCGTCTATTCCGCCATCCGCCAGGATACCGTTACCGACTACATCCTCCGCAGTATTTCCATCCTGCTGATCTCTGTCCCCAGCTTCTGGCTGGGCACTATGATCGTGCTTTATCCTTCTATCTGGTGGCACTGGGCGCCGCCGATGGAGTTTATTCCCTTTTTCACCAACCCGCTGGGCAACCTGGGGATGATGATAATCCCGGCCCTGGTACTGGGTTCCCAGTCAACCGGCAGCACCATGAGGATGACCCGTACTATGATGTTAGAGACCCTGCGGCAGGATTACATCCGCACCGCCTGGTCGAAAGGTCTCAGCGAAAGGGTTGTCGTTATCCGCCATGCCATGAAGAATGCGCTGATACCGGTGGTCACACTGGTGGGCGGGCAAATACCGTCACTCGTTGGCGGTGCCGTTATTATCGAGCAGATATTTAATCTTCCCGGTATGGGACGTTTAATGATCGACGCCCTGAACGGCCGTGATTACCCCATCATCTCGGCCATCAACCTCATCATGGCCACTGTCGTCATTGCCAATAACCTGTTTATTGACCTGACATACGGCTGGCTTGACCCGAGGATTCATTACCAATAGAGAAAAGCTTGAAAGGGAGTTTAGATAATGACAACGAAGAATAGCAGCGCCGCTCCGGCGAAGCGGGTTGAAGATAAACGTCCGGGCTTTTTCATGGATTTGCTGAGAAGATTAATCCTCGAGAAGCCGCTGGGCACTTTCGGCCTGGGCGTGATCATAATATTTTTTGCAGCCGGCATCTTTTCTAAATTTATCATGCCTTTTGGCTATCAACAGATTCACCTTCTTGAGCGTTTGCAAGGCCCATCCGCCAAGTATTTACTGGGCACGGACGAACTGGGGCGCGACGAATTGAGCCGGTTGATCTACGGCGCCCGCATCTCCATGGAAGTCGGCCTCGGGGCAACGTTTTTAAATGTCCTCGTCAGCATTTTGATCGGTGCAACCTCCGGCTTCCTCGGCGGCAAGACAGATATGATTGTGCAGCGTTTCGTTGATGTCTGGATGTCCATCCCCGGCTTTGTGATATTACTGACTGTCATGACGATTCTTCCCCGCAACCTGATAGTCATGATTCTGGTACTGGGTATTACCGGCGGTATCGGCGGCGCCAGGTTGGTCAGAAGCGCGGTGATTGCCATTAAATCAAATATTTATATCTCGGCCTCGGATGCCATCGGCTGTTCGCCGATGCGTATTTTGCTGGTGCATATTATCCCGAACATCATGCCGACACTTATCATTATGTTCACCCTGGGTATCGGCGGCAACATCCTGGCCGAAGCCGGCTTGAGCTTCCTCGGGTTTGGCCTGCCGCCAGGCATCCCGTCCTGGGGCGTTTTAATTAACAGCTCGCAGGCTTATCTGCAGACCGATCCGCAGCTGGCATTATGGCCGGGCCTGGCGCTTTCGCTGTCAGTCTACGGAATAAACATGTTTGGCGACAGTATCCGCGACCTGCTGGACCCGCGTCTGCGCGGCGGCGTCGGGCGTTATTCACTCTCTGATAAGAAACTGAATCAGCTTAAACAAAGTCTAGCCGGTAAAGTGGTAAAAACCAACTAAAAGGCAAAATTAATAGCTAATAAACATAACGGGAGGGAGTGTGTTTACACTCCCTCCCGTTTATTGTTCTTTGCCCGCCTCTAATGTCCGGCCGCTGCAGGAACTGCGCCGTTTGTTCTCTATTTTATCGCATACATTTTACCGTCATCAGAACCGGTATAAATGATGCCGCCGGCGTAAGTTGGCGAGGATTCGATTTTCCCCCCGGTAGCGTAATCCCAGAGCTTGGCGCCACTTTGCGCATCAATGGCATACAGAGAACCGCCACTGCTGCCGGTAAAAATGATGTTGTTCGCCAGTGCCGGCGACGATGTTATCTTATCCTGCGCCTGAAAAACCCACTGAAAATCATGCGTTGTTTTATCGATACAGAATACCAGGTTGCTTCCGGTCGTATAAATATTGTTATCCGTCACTATCGAAGTGCTGGTGGCGGTTACAGCCCGCCCGGCTCCGGGGTTGTTCGGGTCTAGAAATAACCCTATTCCCCAGGGTAAACCGGAGACCGGCGGAGGAGAAGGCGCGATATTAAAAACCGAAGCTTCCAGCCAAAACGGGCGAATAAAACCTTCCCACAGCCATGTACGGCCCTTACCGTTGACGCCGTAAAGGATACCGTCATTCTGACCGGTAAAATAGGCTTCACCGTTGTTCACCGCCGGTGAGGCAAAAACTGAGGAAGAGGAGTTATAGTTGAGACGAAACCGCCCGTCATTGGCATTTAACACATAGAGCGAGCCATCCGATGAGCCCACGTAAAGGAGACCGTTCATTACCGCCGGGGATGAAGTTACCCATCCGTTCGTCCTGAATGCCCACAATTTTTTGCCGTTCACTGCGTTGAGGCAATACACAAACCCGTCATCCCCGCCGAAGTACACTTTACCGCCCGCCACCGCCGGCGAAGATTCCACACCGTAGCGTGTTTTAAACGCCCACAGTTCATGGCCGGTAACCGCGTCCAGCGCATAAAAATACCCGTCGTTGGAACCAAAATAGACAGTGCCATTCACCACCGCCGGGGAAGAATTGACATAGCTCCCGGTTTTAAATTCCCAGCGCATTACTCCCGTCGCGGCATCGACGGCATAAAAATTGTTGTCCTGGGACCCGAAGTATACCACGCCGTTCACCACCGCCGGGGAAGAATGGATTTCACCGCCCGTTTGAAACGTCCACGCCAGCTCGCCCTGCGGCTGGATCGTGCTATTGTCGGCACTGCCGGTGCGGCTTAAATTATCCCGGAACATCGCCGATGCGCCGGATAAAGAATTGGAATTCAGTGCGGTCACGGGTCCCCATAATAAATCGGTGTAGCTGTAAATGTACAACAGGGCCGCGCCGGCCGTTAACAGCAGCGGCATTACTACAAATAACACTATCCGTGTCATCCGGCGGTGTTGTTTATGCTGCAGCAGCTGTTGGGCATAAGCCGCTGCGGCTTTATACGGCATCGGTTCCGCCGAGTTCAAAGACGCGCCCCAGCAATATTTACAGAACTCAGTGCCGGCGGGATTTATTTTTTTACACACCGGGCACACCAGCCACAGGCCTTGCGGCGGCTGTGGCACATCCGGCTTTTGTCCATTATCTGAGCCCGACATCGTCACTGATGAACTCTTCCTTTTTCAAAAAACGGAATTATATAAACTGAGCCGACTGTTGTAATCGCACCGGAACGAAATAATTAATCTCCTATATCCGGATTCACACTATTTTATGTTCTGATGTGTCTCCGGATATTTCACAATCGAATAAAAACCGGAAATACTTAAACAAACGGGGGCATCAGATTTAATATTTGCTACCGATTATACCACAAAACAGCCGGTTTCAGTCATATGATAACAAACCCCGGAGATTTCCAAGAAAAGCAGTAAACCGCGGACTGTATACAGCAACTGCGGGTATAATATAGAATATGGAAAAGATATAAGCAGGAAAATATACAACAAATAATAAAGGAAAGGGATGCACAAATGGATAAAAAAGTCGGGATTATCGGTCTGGGCATCATGGGTATGCCGATGGCCCGTAATTTGATGAAAGCCGGGTTTCAGGTCACCGTTTACAACCGCACCTCCGCGAAGGCGGACCTCCTCGCCGCGGAGGGCGCCCTGAAAGTGGATTCCCCCAAAGAGGTCGCCGCCAAAAATCCCGTCATCATTACAATGGTCTCCGATACGCCGGACGTGGAAAGCGTCATTCTCGGGGCTAACGGCGTTATCGAAGGCATCAAACCCGATGCGGTAGTCATCGATATGAGCACCATCTCGCCGCAGGCCACCCGCAAAATTGCCGCCCGTCTAGGAGAAAAGAAAGCCCACATGCTGGACGCCCCGGTCAGCGGCGGAGAGGGCGGCGCGATTGCCGGCACGTTATCCATTATGGTCGGTGGTGATGCCGCTATCCTCGAACGCTGCCATCCGGTTTTGGCTGCCATGGGCAAGACGATTACCCACATCGGCGCCAACGGCATGGGGCAGACCACCAAGTTGATGAATCAAATCCTGGTGGCCGGTAATCTGAATGCCGTTTGTGAAGCTTTGGTCTTCGCTCAGAAACAGGGCGTTGACGTAAATAAAGCCATCGAAGCCGTCAAGGGCGGAGCCGCCGGTTCCTGGCAGCTCGCCAATTTGGGGCCGCGGATGATTAAGCGTGATTTCCAGCCCGGCTTTATGGTGGAACTGCTGCAGAAAGACCTCCGGCTGGTAATGGAGGGCTCCGAATTAAATAAAATACCGCTCCCTGCAACGGCGCTGATTCATCAGTTATTTGATTCGCTGGAAGCCGCCGGCGACGGTAAGTGCGGCACCCAGGCTCTACTCAAAGTGGTGGAACGCCTCGCCGGGGTTGAAGTCAAACAGCAGGATTGACGCCGCGCTTTAATACAGTTATCAAATCAGGAGAGATTACCGATGAAATTTACCGATGGCTACTGGAATGTCCGGGAAGGCGTGAGCCTGTACAACGCGGTGGAAATTTGCGATGTGAAATTGGCGAATAGCTCGGTTAGCGTTTACGCTGCCTGCAAGCAGGTGCTGCACCGGGGGGATACGCTAAATTCCCCGCTGCTGACCTTCACTTTTTCATCCCCCATGGACAATATCATCCGCGTGCAGGTCTGCCACTTCGCCGGCGGTCTGGCCCGCGGTCCGGAATTTGCCATCCGTCAGGACGACGGCTGCAAAGTGCAAACCGGCGAAAACGATAATTACTTCTTCCTCCGAAGCGGTAAGCTGGAAATGCGGGTTTTTAAAGGCAAAACATGGAAAATAGATTACCTGTATGACGGCCGGCGCATCACCGGCAACGGTATCAAGAGCACTGCTTATGCCGTCACACCGGATAAAAAAACGTACCTGCGCGAACAAATGGACCTCGGGGTCGGCGAGCTGGTCTACGGGCTCGGGGAACGGTTCGGGCCTTTTGTGAAAAACGGCCAATCGGTGGATATCTGGAACGAAGACGGCGGCACCTCCAGCGAACAGTCTTATAAAAACATCCCGTTTTATATCACTAACCGCGGGTACGGCGTGTTTACCAATCACCCCGAAATGGTTTCTTATGAAATCACCTCCGAAAACGTTTCCCGCGCGCAATTCAGCGTGCCGGGCGAACGGCTGGATTATTTCGTTATCGGCGGTGAGGACATCAAAGCTGTGCTGAGCAATTACACCCAGCTCACCGGCCGCCCCGCGCTGCCCCCGGCCTGGACTTTCGGCCTGTGGCTGACCACTTCTTTCACCACCAACTATGATGAAGCCACCGTCAACAGCTTCATTGACGGCATGAGCCGGCGCAATCTGCCGCTGCATGTCTTCCATTTCGATTGTTTCTGGATGAAAGAGTACCAGTGGTGTGATTTTGAATGGGACAATAAATTTTTTCCTGACCCCGAGGGGCAGCTAAAACGGCTCAAAGCTAAAGGGTTGAAAATCTGCGTCTGGATTAATTCTTACATCGCCCAGAAATCCCGGCTGTTCGAGGAGGGCAAGGCTAAAGGCTACCTGGTAAAAAGGCCGGACGGCAGCGTCTGGCAATGGGATAAATGGCAGGCCGGTATGGGCCTGGTGGATTTCACTAATCCCGATGCCGTAAAGTGGTATCAAAGTAAACTCAAAGCGCTGCTGGACATCGGCGTGGACTGTTTTAAAACCGATTTCGGGGAACGCATCCCCACGGATGTCGTCTATTTCGACGGTTCCGACCCGGTTAAAATGCATAATTACTACACTTTCCTTTACAACAAGGCTGTTTTCGAGCTGCTGCAGCGCGAACGCGGCGCCAACGAAGCGGCAGTCTTTGCCCGTTCTGCCACCGTCGGCGGACAGCAGTTCCCGGTGCACTGGGGCGGCGACAGCACGGCGACCTACGTCTCCATGGCGGAGACACTGCGGGGCGGCCTGTCACTAGCCATGGGCGGTTTCGGCTTCTGGAGCCATGACATCAGCGGCTTTGAAAAGACTGCCACGCCGGATTTGTTCAAACGCTGGGTCGCCTTCGGATTATTATCTTCCCACAGCCGCCTCCACGGGAACGAAAGCTACCGTGTGCCGTGGCTTTTTGATGAAGAGGCAGTTGATGTCACGCGGTTCTTTACCAATCTGAAATGCAGACTGATGCCCTATATCTACGGGACGGCCTGCAACGCCGTGGCGGCCGGCGTACCGGTAATCCGCCCGATGGTGCTCGAATTTGCCGATGACCCGACCTGCGGATATCTCGACCGGCAGTACATGCTCGGGGAATCGCTGCTGGTCGCCCCGGTATTCTCCGATGACAGTCAGGTGGAATATTATCTGCCCGCGGGCAAATGGACCAATTTCCTCACCGGCACGAAAGTGGAGGGCGGGCGCTGGATTAAGGAAAAACACGGCTACCTCAGCATCCCCTTGATGGCCCGCCCCAACAGCATCATCGCGGTAGGCAATGTTGATAATAAACCGGATTATGATTTTGCCGCAGGTGTGACCTTCCATATCTTCGAACTGACCGCGGGCAAGGCATCGTCAACCGCGGTCTTCGGGACGGACGGACAGAAGAAAATCAACCTCGTTGCAAAACTGACCGGTAAGGAAATCACCATCGAAGCTTCGGCTGCCGGGAACTGGCAGGTGCTGCTCCGCGGCGTCAGCGCCATCAAGAGCATCCAGGGCGCGATTTATGAGATTTGCGCCGACGGCGTTAGGCTCACCCCGGATAACACCGGACATATCCTGGTCAAACTACCGTGACAATTAACCGGGATTTGGTGTTGATATGAAACCAGGATTTGCCTTTCGGTTTATTATATGAACTGCAGTTGATACTAAAATTGCATTGACAATCCCACATACCATAGTATATTATATATCTGTTCCAAAACCGGTGGGATGAACCGTCAATCTTCGTGAACTGTTCAGGTAAATCCCGCTTTTATGGTTGCGGCAATTGATTAATGATTCGGAGGAATGTTTAATGGCAAAAATTGCAATGATGGGCGCAGGCAGTTTCGTTTTCACGCGGGATATTTTGACAGACATCCTTTCTTATCCCGAACTTACCGGCAGTACCATCACAATGATGGACATCGCAGAAGAACGTCTTAAGCTGATGGCTGATTTCGCGAAAAGGCTGGTTGAGCAGCGGAGTTTAAAGACTAAAATCGAATGGACCACCGACCGTCATGAAGCCCTGGAAGGCGCGGATTTTGTCATCATTTCCGTCCGGGCCGGCGGCTGGCCTAACGTGATCAGGGACTACGATATTACGACCGCGCGCGGCTTTGAATCCTCGCCTGACGCTTCCGGCGTAGGCGGGATATTCGCGGCAATGCGCCAGATTCCGGCAATTATAGAAATCTGCCATGATATGGAAAAAATCTGCCCCGAGGCCTTATGCATCAACTATTCCAATCCCATGGCCATGATTTGCTGGGCCATCAACGAATACACCAAAATCAAATGCGTCGGCCTTTGCCCTAATCCCCCCAGCGGCGCCCAGAGACTGGCGAAATACGCCGGCGTCCCCTATGAGGAAGTTTCCTACTGGGCCGCCGGTCTCAACCATTACTCCTGGTACCTGGATATCCACTGGAAAGGAAAGGACCTGTACCCCGTTTTTGCCGAGAAATTCAAAGATTTCAACGTCTATTCCAGACCAGGCTATCTCGGTAAGGATATGCTCGGTAAAGATATTGACGTGGACCTGGTGGAAGTCGAGATGTTCCACCGCTTCGGTTATTTCACCAGCGGCAGCAAGGGGCACATTCCCACGTACACTCCTTATTTCCGCCGTTCGCCGGCTACAATCGAGAAATACCGCATCGGGAACATGGGGAATTCATTTAAAATCGCCACCAAGCGGACCAACGACGAGAACGAAGAATTGAAAAAACAACTCGCCTCCGGTTTTAAATTCCCCACGAAAACCGACGAAAACTGGAGTAAATCCTCCGCCGCCATCATGAACGCGATGCTGACCGGTATCCCCTGCCGTATTGACGGCAACGTCAAGAACAACGGTCTAATTACCAACTTATTAGAGGGCTGCTGTGTCGAAGTGCCCTGTCTGGTGGACAAAGAAGGCGTGCATCCCTGCTATGTCGGTAATTTACCGCCACAGTGCGCCTGCCTTAACCAGAACAGTGTCTTCATTCAGGAACTGACCGTGCGGGGCGTTGTCGAGAAAGATAAAAATAAAATCTCCCAGGCTGTTTTCCTCGACCCGCTGACCTCAACCATACTGACGATCGATGAAATGGCCGAAATGCTCGATGAATTATTCAAAGTCGACAAACAATTCATGAAAGGTTATAAGTAGGCTGTAAAATCGATTAAGACCTTTCAGTAAAGCTTTTTAGCGGATGGGGTCTCTTTTTAAGTCCCATCCGCTTTATTTTTCATTTATGCTATAGTTTGCTTATCAACAGGAATAAAACATGGAGGATTTACTATGATTGAAAAAATCGCTTATGCCGGCTTACCCAACTGTTACCGGGCTTATAACGAAGAAATTGAACTGATTGCCTCATCGGATACCGGGCCGCGAGTGCTGCATTTTGGGTTCGTGGGTGAATGGAACGAATTTGTACATGCGCAAAAGCACGGCTTTTCCGGCCACCGTCTCTGGCACGCCCCGGAGGCGTTTCCGCGTTCATATGTTTCGGACGACCGGCCCGTCGAATTTACGGAGCATAAACAGTTTTTCAGCCTGACCCAATCCGCGGAAAAAGAAACCGGCATTCAAAAAGAAATGGATATTTCCATCAACCCGGATAAAAACCATCTGACGGTTGTACACCGCCTCTATAACCGCGGTCTCTGGCCGGTCGAAATCGCGCCGTGGGCCATTTCCGCCATGGCCACCGGCGGGAAAGCCATCTTCCCCCTGCCTGCAAGGAAACCCGCCGATAGAACCAACCTTTTGCCCACCAGTTTGCTGGCCATCTGGGAATACAGCGACCTTTCCGACCCGCGCCTGAAAATCGGCAAACGGTTTATCATGCTGGCACAGGATGTGAAAGCTACGGCTCCGCTGAAAATCGGGGTGATGGATACGGATAACTGGGTGGCCTACTGGAATAAAGGCCACCTCTTTCTGAAAACTTTCGAGTATAAAAAGAACGGCGTCTATCCCGATTTTGGTTCCTCGGCGGAATCTTACAGTTCCGACCGCATCCTCGAACTGGAAACCGTCGCCCCGCTGAAATTGGTGCAGCCCAACGAGGCAGTTGACCACGTGGAAAACTGGTACTTATTCCGCGATGTCCCCGAACCTTTTAATGACGGCGATATCGAGAAAAATATATTACCCTTAGTCCCAGCGTAAAATCGCCTCTTCAAATAGATAACAATAAAAAGGGCGGCTGGAATGAAAATTCCAGCCGCCCTGCCTGTTTCAGCGAAACTGATTTATAAAATTACGGGAGCATTTTCCGCAATGCGGGCCCGTTCGTCCGGCACCATCCGGCGATAATCTGGTGGTCCCAGCCCATGCAGAAATCTTTCACGCCCATGTCGATGTAGGCTTTGGCTTCTTCGGGGCTGCTGATTTCCACCCTCGGCCGGACACCGGCTTTGATGGCCATTTTGATCATTTTATGATGAGCTTCGACGACTTCCGGCAGGCCGCCCTGTCCGGGTTTGCCCAGGCTGACGGAGTAGTCATTGGGGCCGAACTGGACCATGTCGACGCCTTTGACCGAAAAAATTTCTTCGAGGTTGTCCATCGCGCTCTTTTTCTCAATCATAAAAGCGAGTACAGCGTCGTTCATCTGTTTGACCCACTCAATGGCGTTGGAGCCGACATTGATTCTGCGGCTGGCGGCACCGTGGCGCCCGCCGGCTTCCGGTGTTTCGGGACGAATGAAGCGGACGCATTCCCGAACATCGTCCGCGGTGCGGATATCGGCAAACAGCGCATTCTGGATACCGGCATCCAGCGCCCGGGTGGCGATATAGCCTCGGGACTGTTCTTCGACTTTAATCATCATGGACATGTTGGGGTAAAGTTCAATGGCGCGGGCCAGATTCTCAAACGTTTCGAGGTCGTATGTCGAATATTCGCCGATATACTCAATATAGTCGAATGCGCCGGTCACGGCCATGATTTCAACTAAACGGGGCCAGGGTATCACGGAATGGACGCCGAGCGTCGGTTTCCCTTCTTTTATCAATTGTCTTAGTTTATTCGGTTTCATCTTTTTCTTCCTTATTTAAATATTTTATTCACGCTTTTGAAGCCGGTGAACCGGGCGTTATTTTAATTTCTTGCCGGTGAAAGCTGCTTTAATTTCTTCGAGCGTTTTAGCGGCTTTGACAGCGTTTACCCGGTCTTCTTCCGCCTTGAGGAAAGGTTCGATGTTGTTGCAGACGTCGGCCAATTTGTCCGCAGGGAATTTACAGGCGCCGTTCTCGTCCATGTGGATGATATCCCCCGGCGCCACGTCCATGCCAGCCACCGAGACCGGGACGTTGATGGCGCTGATGGAAAACTCACCGTGCCCGGGCGTTACGCCGCTCATCAGGTACTGGAATTTCATCGGGCGGATTTCGTCTACGTCACGGGAGGGACCGTTGGTGACCACGCCGACTGCGCCGCAGGCTTGGAAAGCGGTAGTCATCTGGCCGCCGCACAGCCCGACTTTGGGCAGTATCTCCGGCGGGAAATCCTGCTTGATTACCACGATGACCGGCTTTTTTGAATTGCCGATGGCGTCCAGCAAATCCGTTATCGAATAGCGGTGAAAATTTGGATTCGGCAGTGCATATACCACTGTCACCGCGTAGCCAACCATCCGCCCCAGTTCCGGGTAGATGCAACGCACCGACTGGTCGGTGTACCAGTTTTGCCGCCACGGTTCATAAAGGCCGAGGCACAGCGGGTCGCCCGGATATGTCGCCACAACGTTAGTGACTGACGGGGTGTCAAACCGTTTCAGTTTTTCCAGCATCGCTTTTTCGGATAAAGCAGCCATTTAATTTCCTTTTTTCAGCGGTACTTTGGGGGTGATATCTTTGTTGACCGGGTTCAGCGGCCATTTGCCGGATAAAATCCTGCCGGCTTCCTTGGCAATGCTGATGGGCGCGATGGAGAAAGCGTAGGTGGAATAAGACGCGGAATGGGACAGCATAATCACGTTGTCCATCTTGGTCAGCGGGCTGTCCTTGGGCAGCGGTTCGGCCTCGAAAACATCAAGGCCGGCACCGGCAATCTTCTTTTCCTGTAACGCCTTTACCAGGGCGACTTCGTCAATGACCTTGCCGCGGGAAGTATTGATAACATAGGCGTTCGGTTTCATTTGCGCGAATGCTTTGTCGTTCATCATGTGGAAACTGGTCTCGTTCAGGTCGGGATGTAAAGTAACGTAGTCGGCTTTCAGCACTTCTTCAAAACTCACCAGCTGAATACCGTTCTCTTTGGCCAGCCAAGGATGCATGATGTAGGGGTCGTAACCGATGATATTCAGGCCGAAGACCTTGGCTTTTCTGGCCACCATTCTGCCGATGGCGCCGCAGCCGATGATGCCGAGAGTCTCATTATAGATGGAACCCATCACGCCCTGGGCTTTCTTGGCATCGGTCCAGCGTCCCTGGGCGACCAGGATGTCCAGGGTCTTGAGTTTCTTGGCACAGGCCAGCATTAAGGTTAAGGCATGGTTGGAAACTTCTTCCACACACCATTCGAATGAGGGGTTATTCACCACCAGGATATTCATTTCAGTCGCGGCTTTCAGGTCAATGGGGTCGTAACCGACGGTCTGGAATAAAACGGCGATTAATTTCGGGGCCTGGGCCATCATTTCGCGGGTAATCGGGACGCCGCCGTACAATAAAACATCCGCGTCTTTCAGGGCAGCGGCCAGGCCGGCTTTATCGGAATCGGCCACTTCGACCATTTCCGCGTTGACTTTGGCGAACTCATCGGCCTCTTTACTGGACATGCTGGGCCCGACGGCTAAACTGCCGGAACCGACGACCTTGGAAATCTTGAGAATCTTGAATTTCTTTGCCATTAATTTGTCTCCTCTTCTATTTCTTTTCTTTATTTTTTAGCAATGTTCAGATAGGTATTGATGCCTGTCAAATGGGGGAACAATTATCCAGAATATTGGTTAAAAGTATAGCATCACTCTTGCAGGCTGTCAATTTCAGGGTGGTAATGTCGTCGTCTGAAATGGCGCGCTATTCCCTGATTCTCCGGAGTTCGAACACCACCGGGTTTTTGGCGTCGGGACAGCAAATTGTTGTTACATCCTGGTCCGGTTCCCACGGGAAAGCGCCCCCGAACATCAGCGTCCGGATATTCGGCAGCAGCATCCCAAAAGCATTCAGGCAAATCCCTTCCGGCGTTCTGCCGCCGGTCACCCACTCATCCCCCACCCGATGCCCCACACTGCAGCGTCCCTGCTGCGAGATTACTTTGACCCTGACTTCAAACTTTCCTTCCATAGTAACTCCTTAACAAGTTACCGGTTTCTTGTTTACCCGATTTCCCGGGTAGCTTTAATCCCCGAAGCCGGAACGAATAATGTGGTCGCTAAAGTCTTTAAGCCTGAAGCCAAAATATAATTCTTGATTATTGGCACTTGATTATTATTTCTTGATTCTTTTAATTTCAAAAACCACCGGGTTGGCCGCATCCGGGCAGCAGGCAGCCGTCGCGTCTTTATCTTTTTCCCAGGGGAACGTCCCACCGAACGAAAGCGTCCGGATGCTCGGATATAACACCGCAAACGCCGGCAAACAGATGCCTTCCGGGGTTTTTCCGGCGGGCAGCGTCCATTCGTCTCCAACTTTATGCCCGGCAGCGCAGCTGCCTTTTTGCGAAATAACTTTTATCCTGATGTCATAACTGTCTGCCATATTTATTCTCCTTTGGTATCCAGTGTCCAGCAAACTGGTAAACGGTCAATACTTTAAACCGCCCCCTCTCTCTATACATTTGCTTCGATGTAATTCTTCCGAAGCAAAGTACCTTCGGCTCTCTCCCACTAAGTGGAGAGAGGACTGAGGGTAGGAAAGTCCTGCCTAAGCAAATCTTCAGCCCGCCTAGCCAGCGCAATCCTTGCAGGCATTATAAATATTATTGTACAAAGCCTCGATTTTTTGCAGCGGCGTGGACGAAAAAGCAATCCGCAGCAGGTTCTTTTCGCTGTAGCAGATGACGCCGGTGCTGTATTTTTTCAGCATTGTCTCCCAGACTTTGTCGGTGTCGACATTTTTCAGGCGGACGCACATGAAATACCCGGAATTGAAAGGCAGCGCCTCAAAATATTTTTCATATTCCGGATGAGCCGCCAGCGTTTCTTTGACTTTCAGGTAGCGTTCCTTCAACTTGGCCTTGTTGCGTTCTTTCTCTTTGGCATGCGTTTCCGACTGCATGGCGTTCAACAGCAGCGATTGGGAAAGGTTCGGGGCATTGGATATGTTTCCTCTCACCGCGCCCGCCGTTTTGTCTTCCAGCGCTTTGTAGAGTTCGCTGCCGCCGCCCTTGATGCCGTAAGTTACAAACCCCACGCGGAAACCCCAGGCAAACTCTTCCTTGGTGATGCCGTCCATTTTAATCGCCAGCAGGTTCTCGTGGGCATGCGCCAGCTGCGAGAATAATGACTCGGCGAAAATATCGTCTTCAAAATCCAACCCGAAATAGGAGTCATCGAGGATAACCGCCAGTTTATTGCCGGCCTTTGCCGCATCCACCAGGATGGCGACGATTTCTGTCGCTGCTTCTTTGGTGGGGGTATAGCCGGAAGGGTTATTCGGGAAATTCAGCAGTATGATTTTCTTGCCGATGGGTTTGGCGCTCACCGTTTTCCGGAAGGATTCGATATCGAACTTCTGATTCTTGAAGAAATTGAAAAATTTCAGCTCCGCCCCGTAGGCGCTGGTAAAAACCAGGTCGTAATTCTCCCAGTACAGGTCGGCGGTGATTACCGTATCGGTCTCGTCAACGAACATATAACCCACCATGCTCAGGGCATGCGTTACCCCGCAGGTGACCACCGGTACGCTGAACTCTTTGGAGGCCAGCGTCGGGTTTTTCCCGACCATCAGTTCTTTCCACTTGTCCCGCAGCGCTTTGAGGCCTTCGCTGGGCGCGTAGGGAAAAATATCCTTCGCCGGCAGGTCAACATGTTTGGCCACACTGGGCAGGACCATCGGCTTCCCGTCGTCTTCGCAGGCTGTGCCGATTGTAGCATTGATATCCTTATCTTTAGCAGCCTGCCCCTGGGCCAGAATCCCCTTTTTCGGGAAATAAATCGCTTTTCCTTTTTTGGATAACAGTTCGAAAACGGTGGGACTTTTTGCCTGAATGATGCGGTTGAGCTCTTCTGCCTGTGGATTCAATGCTGCCATCGTATGTACCCTCACTTCGACTTATATAACCTAATTATACCTGTTGCGAGAATAAATAAGAAAGTAGTTCTGAGTTGGGATTTTGCGATTTTTGCGGGGATTATGACGCCTGAACCGGAGTTCAGGCTAAATAGTCTTGGCGAACTGCACAGCATTCCGGAAAAGCTGGAAAGCATTCCCCGATTTGGTCAATCCCAGCCTGGTCCACTGCGGGTGCTGCGTCATCAGGATGTGGTCTTCCGGATGGGGCATTAAACCAAAAACCCGGCCGGAATCATCGCAAATGCCGGCAATATTGTTCACCGAACCGTTGGGATTGAACGGATAGCCGGCCTTGCGGTCGCCGGCAGCATCCGTGTAATACAAAGCAATGTTTTTTGGGGTAATCGCTTTCAGGTCGCCGGCGAATTTGCCTTCGCCATGGGCCACCGGCACATAAATGCTTTCCACGCCTTTGGTGAAAACGCAGGGGCTCTGCGGGTTCATGCCCAGATGTACCCAGCGGCACTCGAACTTGCCGGAATCATTGTTCGTCAAAGTAACACGAGGAGTTTCGCCTTTTTTAACACGCGGCAGGATGCCCGCTTTGACCAGCACCTGGAAGCCGTTACAAATGCCCATCACCAGCCGCCCATCGTCAATAAACCGGGGTAACTCATCGCCGAATTTCTGCTTCAATTCGTTGGCTAAAACACGGCCGCTGGCGATGTCGTCGCCGTAGCTGAAACCGCCGGGAATGATAAAAATCTGGAAATCGAACAGGCTGCATTCGCCGCGAATAAGTTGATTAACGTGTGCCAGCGTGACTTCCGCCCCGGCCTTTTCAAAGGCAAAGACGGCTTCACCATCCCGGTTAGTGCCCGGCGCGCGGATTACCAGAGCTTTTACTTTACTCATCTCATTACCACCGCAGCGGCTTTTGCCACGCTTCTTTCAAATCCCCGATTGTTTCGTTGATTACCTTTTTCTCGTTGGAACCGGTGACTTCAAATTTTCCGGTATCGTTCGTAGAGCCGATGTTAGCGAAAATAACGCCTTTCAAAATTTTCTCGAATTTGTCTTTATTTTCCGGCGCGATTTCCACGATAAAACGGCTGTTGGATTCCGAGAACAGGATGAAATCGTCGCGGGTGATTTTTTCCGCGACCGGCACCGATTTAAGCCTGATTTGTGCCCCCAGTCCGCCGGCAAACGCCATTTCCGCCGCTGCCACCCCGATGCCGCCTTCGCTGCAGTCGTGGCAGGCTTTGACCAGGCCTTTTGCGGAAGCCTGAGAAAGTTTTTCCATCAAATTTTTAGCCTTGACGGGTTCTACTTTGGGGACGCTGTTGCCGATAAAACCTTTGGTATCTAAATAGGCGGAACCACCCATTTCATTCTTGGTTTCTCCGACGACGTAAATCAAATCGCCGGCCTGTTTGAAATCCATCGAAACCGAACGTTTGACATCGTCGACGATACCCATCGCCGAAATCAAAAGCGTATGGGGAATGGCGATGACTTTACCTTCATATTCAAATTCGTTGTAGAGGCTGTCTTTGCCGGAGACAAACGGCGTTTCGTAAACTTTAGCGATATCATAGCAGGCCTGCGCAGCTTCAATTAGCGCGCCCAGCATTTCCGGTTTGCGGGTATCGCCCCAGCAGAAATTATCCAGCAGCGCGACTTCATTTAAGTTGCCGCCCACGGCGATAATTTGCCGCAGTGCTTCGTCAATTGCCGAGGCCGCCATCCAGTAAGGACTGAGCTGCCCGTATTTGGGGTTGATGCCGTTAGCGACAATCACGCCTTTGTCCGAATCAAACACCGGCTTGACCACCGTGGCGTCGCCGGGGCCTTCGTTGGTAATACCGACTAAGGGCTTGATTACGGTGCCGCCCTGCACTTCATGGTCGTACTGGCGGATGACCCACTCTTTACTGCAGACGTTCCAGGCGGCAAGGATATCTTTCAACGATTGACCTAAATCTTGCGGTTGAGCGAAATCCGGTTCGGGATATTCCGGCTGCGTTAACACCGCGTTCAACTGCCACTGCGGGATGCCGTGGTGCAGGAATTTCATATCTAAATCAGCCACGCGGCGGCCCTTATAGAATAGATTCAAATGCTTATCATCGGTGAATTCCCCGATGACCGCAGTCGGCACGTCTTCACTCTCGCAAAGCTGCAACAGTTCATCCAGTTTTTCCGGCGGCACGGCAATGACCATGCGTTCCTGCGCCTCGGAAATCCAGATTTCAGCATAATTCAAGCCGGAGTATTTCAGCGGGACTTTATCCAAATCCACCCGCGCCCCGGTCTCTTCACCCATTTCCCCAACCGCGGAAGACAGGCCGCCGGCGCCGCAATCGGTAATGTGATTGTATAAACCCCGGTCGCGGGCCTGCAGCAGGATATCGATGACCTTCTTTTCCACAATCGGGTTGCCGATTTGGACGGAGGTATAAGATTTAGCGCCGGATTCGTCGGTCAGCTGGTCCGAGGCAAAAGTCGCGCCGTGAATGCCGTCGCGGCCGGTCTTGCCGCCAATTAAAACAATCAAATCGCCTGGGTTGTGGGTGCGTTTTTTGGCCATCGAGACGGGCATCAGCCCCATCGTGCCGCAATAAACCAGCGGGTTCGCCAGGTATCGGTCGTTGAAAAGAATCGCGCCGTTGACCGTGGGGATACCGAGCCGGTTGCCGTAATCGGCCACGCCGGCGCGTACGCCTTTGAAAATGCGGCGGGGATGCAAAACGCCTTTCGGCAATTTTTCGTAAGGAAAATCGGGCGGGGCAAAACAGAAAACATCTGTGTTCAAAATCGGCTTCGCGCCCAGCCCGGTGCCCAGCGGGTCGCGGATAACGCCGCCGATGCCGGTGGCCGCGCCGCCGTAAGGCTCAACCGCCGAAGGATGGTTGTGGGTTTCCACTTTGAAACAGAGCGCCCACCGGCCGTCGAAATCGATGACGCCGGAATTATCCACGAATACGGAAAGGCACCACGGTTTGTCCAACTCTTTGGTTACCCGGGCGATCGTGCTTTTCAGGATGTTATTGATGGTTTTATGGTCGTAGGAAATTTTGGCTTTAAAGGTCTTGTGCACGCAGTGCTCGGACCAGGTTTGGGTCAGTGTTTCCAGTTCGACGTCGGTGGGGTTCCGGCCCAGTTTTTTGTAATAATCCCGGACCGCGGCACGCTCGGTATCGGAAAAGGTGTAATTCTGACGGAGTTCTTCCATCGCAACTTTTTCGTCGCCCATCAGGTCGACTGTTTTCAATACGAATTTGTATTGCGGATTGGCGGCGAAAACCGATTCGCCGGAGGTAATGACATGATGAATGATGGGGTTCACCAGCAGCTTGCTGCTGATATCGTCCAGTTGTTTTTTGGTCAGTTTCCCGGCGAGGATGTAAAGCTTGGCGGTTTTAACCGCTTTCACATTTTTGATGCCCATGTCGCGCAGGCCGATCATGACCGTTTCTTCGACGGGGTCGACGACGCCGGCTTTGTAGGCAACTTCCACGACATGGACGCCGGGCTTTTGCTCTTCACTGGAGAGGGCGTCGCAGCGGTAATCCTGAGTTACCGGGTCGGCCAACAGTTCACGGCCGATTGAATCGAGCTGTTTGGGGGTTAATTTAGCGTCCAGATAATAAATATCCCGGACCTGTGCAGTCGAGATGGATTTGATACCGAGGTCGGCGATGTCGCCCACCAGACCGAGACCGCGGGCATCGGGGACGTGTTTTTTCAGAATGATTTCGATTCTATGCATAGTTATCCTGTAGAACGGACAATTCCATATTACCAGAAAATACAGCTAAAAGCCACAATCTGAAAGGCAGCTGTAATAAAGCGGGCTTCGATATTATTTTGTTGTTAAGGTACGTTTCCGTGGATTTCACCCTCATCATAATCTTCTCCCCTCAAGGGCGAAGAGACTAACCGATTCGTTTTGTAAAAAGTACATTTTGATATGAATAGTGCCGGAATTTTTGAGGCTAAAAACGGCTGCTATTTACCATAACGCTAAAATCAATTACCCTTTTTGTATCTGATTCGCTTCGTATTTTTTTTATTGAATTATTGTGCGCGAGCAGATACGATTTTTGTTTTTTAGAGCTGGATACTTGCGTTACGTGTGAACGTGCCTGATTTGTTTTATAAAACACTAAATTTATCCCCTAAATATTTTGTGGGAGCGGGTGAAATTCCCGAAGCCCGTGCTAAAATGGCGGCGACGGTGGCTTTAAGACGGGAACGTTCTGTCCGACTCAGATGATACTGCGCGGTAAACCGTCGGGCCATTAATCTGATTACTTCGTTGAGGACGCGGCGGTTATCGGGGGCATTCCGGACAAAGCACTGTATTTTGATGCACAGTGAGGCAATATCCAAGCTGACGCGCTCCGTAATCGCGATTTTACAGATCTTGTCTATTTCATCAATAGTAAGGAAGGATAAATAAAAGCCGTGAGTGCGGCCGTTCTGATTGCCCGGCTGGCCGCCGCGTTTTCTCTTTGTCTGCTTCATACCGCTAACCTCAAATTACTCCGCAAGAATAAGATAACATATGAACGATTAATCGGTCAAGAGGATTTTGTCACCCCCTCTCTCCATCTCTCTCCCACGCTGGGGCGAGAGGGCTGAGGTTGGGGCGAACTAACCGAGGCATTTTTGTTTGCAATAGGCAGTGGGCTGCGCCCACCCGATAAAACTGGATCCCGATCACGTATCAGAATACGGGACAAGCTTTCATCTGGATGGAGTCGCGGAAATCCCGGCATCAGTGTCCCATTTTCTTTTTTAAATCCCGGTCAATCCAGAACCGGGCCGGATAGAAGAAGAGCATCTGGGGGCTGCCGGCGGCGGAACAGACCGCGCCGAATTGCCCGTGGAAGCCTTTGAGCCACGGTTGGTAGACAGTGAAGGAGCCCGGCGAAAGCAGAGAAATGGAAAAATGCTGCCGGGCGACATATTCGTTGGCATCCCGCAGGACTTTCTTGCGCGCCTGTTCGTCGGGAGCGGCAATTGCGGCCGGTTGGAAGGCGTCAAAAACCGGGTCGCTGACCATGAGGTAGTTCGAGGAGTAGCCGGTGTGCAGGCGGCTCAACTGGCGGATGGGTTCATAACCGTGCCCCAGCGGCGAGACGGTGCGCTGGGCGAGCTGGTCGTGTTTACGTTCGGTGAGCACGTATTTAATCCATTCGGTGGACTCCAGCATGCGGATTTCCATATCGATGCCGACATCTTTAAAATACTGCCTGACGATATCCAGCAAAACCATATCGCCGGTAGTATCGGCGATAATATTGGTTTTAAAACCGTAGGGATAACCGGCCTCAGCCAGTAATTTCTTCGCCAGTGCGGGATTATAAGCATACTGGTCTTTGAGGTCCTGCGGCCATTCTTCCCAGGGGAGGCCCCAGCCTTTCATGTTGCGGGAGGTCAGCGAAGAAGGAATCGGTTCGACGCTGCCCTTGTAGTAGTTCTTCGCGATACCGTTGAGGTCGATGGCGAGCTGCATCGCCTGGCGGACGCGGATGTCGTTGAACGGCGGCCGATCATTGCGCGGGTCGATGGTGGCGGCGGTATTGGCAGGATGGGCAATCTGCAGTATTTCCGGGTTGGTTTTCCGGAGCTCCTGCGCCAACACCGGGGAAATCTGGTCGGCGACATCAATGCGGCCGGCGCGCATTTCCGCCAACGTTTTTTCCTGATCGAGGATGACGTAAAATTTCAGCGTATCCAGATAGGGGAGCTTATTTTCGGGGTGGCGTTCGTCATGGCCCCAGTAATCGGGATTGCGTACGACAGTGGCGGAAATGTCCTGCACAAAATCTTTGAGCATGAACGGGCCGGTGCCGACGGCATGATGCCAGTCCCGGGTATCGCCGTATTGTTTGACCACTTCCGGATTCTCGATGCACAACGAGGTGCCGATTTCCTGCAGCGCATCCAGGATTAATTCCCGGCTGGTGGTTTTCCATTTGAAAACGACCGTGTATTTATCTGGCGCGGTCACGGAGATTAATTCTTTGAAAGCCACCACGTCGGCGCGGGCGGGGCTGGGCTTAGTGTAGCCGCTGCCGAGACCGTACATGCGGTGGAAATGAAAAACGATATCGTCGGCGACAAATTCCCGGCCGTTAGCCGGCGGCCGGTTCTGCCAGCGCACGCCTTTGCGGACATGGACGACAAACGTGTATGGGTCGGCGAATTCATAACTCTCGGCGAGATGGCCGCGGATGGTATTATCCGGTTTTTCGCCTTCGCGGAAGTCATTAACGGCCGGGTCCATCAGCCAGTCCAGCGCGAACATTTTCTCCATCCAGGCGGTATAAATCTGGGTCAGGTGCACCCCGAAATAGGGGTCGAAGTTGGCGATTCTGCGGTTGGTGCGGATGTTCAATTCCCCGCCATACTGCGGCTGGCCGAGTTTATCCCACCAGTTGCCTTTTGTTGTTTTCTTATCCATGAACCTTCCTTAACGCATGCTGACAGGAACTTTTTTAAAAAAACACGGTGTGAAAAGTCCTTATCCGCGATTAATCTTGAATCCAATGATAGAGCGTTGCGCAGTAATCAGTCAACATAAATTAGGAAAGAATTGTTGAGAAATAAAAATTACAAAGATAGTCTTTAGTGCAGCTAGTCAAAAACTTCTGGGTTGTCGAATCAAGTCCGACAATGACAAAGAAATAGGATTGTCATAAATAATTCCAGACATCAATTTTCGGACAGCCTTGCTTTAAACGGATGATGCTTTTTTGATTTTAACATTAGCGGTTAGCCAAATAAACGATTAGCCAGATTATCGCGGCAATAATTAAAGCCCCGAAACCCGCAATCGTAAACTGCCAGGCAGGGCGGCGCATAAAGTTGCGGTATTCCGGGTCGCCTCGTTTCGCGAGGTCCTTTTTTTGCTGCTCGACGACGCGGTGGGTTAAATCGGCTTTGAGCTGCGCTTTGAATTCTTGGGACGGCGATTTCGGCCAGGAGGCCATTTCCCGCGAAAGTTCCAGTGCGGCTCTGGTGTCTTTGTCCAGCCCGGATTCCTCCGGCAGTTTTTCTCCGGCGGCCGCTTTATCGATATTTACCAGCAGCTGTTGGTCTTCTTGCTGTTTCTTATTCATTTTGCCACTCCACAAAACTTTTCCGCAATTTGGCGACGGTGCGGCACAGGATGGAACCGACATTGGACTCGGTCAGTTTCAGGATTTGGGCGATTTCCCGGTTGGACATGCCGTTGGAATATTTCAAGACAATCGCTTCCTGTTCGCGTTTGTTCAATTGCGTGACAAACTGCCGCAGCTTCCGCGAGTTTTCCGCTTTAATTGCCTCCTCCTCGGGAGAAGGATACTGCGCGGTCGTTTTAGCTTCGATATCCTCCATTATGTCCTCATGTTTCCCGTAAACCCGGTAATGGTCGATGACGGTGTTGCGGGCGATGGTAAATATCCAGGTGGAGAAGGTGGCTTTTTGCGGGTTAAACCCGTCAAATTTAGCGAATGCCTTCTCGAAGATCGCGGCCGTCAGGTCCTGAGCCATGTGTTCGTCCCGGATGCGGAAAGTGACGTAGCGGTAAACTTTGGGCATAAACTGCTCGTAGAGTTCCGCAAACGCTTCGCGGCCGGCTCCGGAAACTTTTTTCTCACCATTGGGCGTGCCGATATTAAACATCTGCGGTTTATGTCTCCGGTTTAATGCCCCTATAAATTTATACGATAGGGCGGCATTTTCATTGCAATTATAATTTCACCCGACTAAATCCAGAACTTCACTCAATGACGAAATGGAAGGGCCGTGCCAGTCTTCCAGATAAGGGTCGTTTTTGTTCGCGTGAGGGAAACTGATGCGCACCGGGGTCATCCCGACGGCATCGGCGGCTTTTAGTTCTCCGTCCATCCCGTCCGCAACATAAAGACATTCACGGGGTTCCACCTGCAATTTTTCCAGGGCAAGATGATAAATACGCGGGTCAGGTTTCATTAATCCCACCGCGCAGGAAAAAACCGTGATATCAAAAATACTGGCAAAAGGTGTTTCATCCCATACTGTTGTTGTTTCGGTAGAACAATTACTGAGTAAACCTATCTTAAGACCAATGGATTTAAGCCGGGAAATAATCTCAACTGCATATGATTGAAGAGACAGGACCTGTTGTCTGGTTGTCCTCAAGCGAAGTTTAGCCGCGCGCTGAATCTGCGCTTCAGTCGCCTGCAAATTAAGTTCCCGGCAACAATGCGCGATACAATCCTGAGCCAGATAAAATTCGCCCGTCATCCGTTTTTTAAAGGCGGCTTCCCACACTTGTCCAAAGTCAGCTTCCGGCGCGGAAAGTATCGCCGCCATTTCGGTGCGCCAACTGGTATTTTCGAGCGTATTCGCGATTAATGTCCCACCTAAATCGAAAATTACCGCTTTGTACTTCATTTCACCAAATCCCTAACCTTTCTTGTTTTTAGCCAGATATTCTTCTATCAGATTAACTCTTTCAAACCGACCGCGTTGTTTGTTGGTATTGAGATACAGGTGAAGCGGAGGTACTCTGATTTTAAACCCTTTCCATGTCACCGTTTCTAAATGTTGTTTAGCATAAGGGCCAAAATCAGAAGGTGCGGGGATGTCGGCGGCAGGCTGTGGGTCAGACGCGATATCGATGCGAGCATGTAAAAAGATAACACAGAAGTCTTTGGTTACCCAACCGCGAGTATCAATGATTGGCTCGACGATGCAATCAAGAAACCGACGATGTATCTTTTCAATGTCTTTTGAATCAACCATGATATCAACATCGTGCGGTTTTATCGGGATACCCCGGATGCAGGCAGCACAGCTCCCGACTAACCACCAGTTAATTTCAGATTCGTTTAGACGTTCGATAAATTCAGATAAAGCCTTTTCCCACGGGACCGCGAGAAAATGACCTGCCTGCCCAAACATTGCGTCGGCATATAGGGAAAAATTATGCCGGATGATTGAGAAATCCCTCGAATCTTTCGGAAATGCCTTGTAGTAAGATTTCCCTGCTGGCTGGTAATAGCAATCTTTTAAGACCTGATAATATTTTTCGTCTACATCATCTAACCGAAAAATGACCTTATTTTCTTTTTCTGCGAACGATATTTTCATCTTGAATAATTTCCTGATTGAGGAGTGATTTCACGCGATAGTTTCAGTACAGAATGTTAATATCGTAAGGCACGGAATGGAATAAGTCAATGATGAAGTTTTGCCCGGACCGTTTTTAAAATATATACATTAGCAGCCCATTTCAATTTTGAGCATATGGTCAGATGGATTCCCGCTTTCGTGGGAAAGACAAACCGGGAAAAGAGCTTCAAGCAAAGCTTGAAGCTCTTTTCTTTTCGTTGTCATTGTCGGGCTTGCCCCGATAATCCAGAGATTTCGGACAGCCTAGAGTGAACATTTTAATTATCATCAGGAAGTAAAGGCAACAACCATTTTTGGGTAAAGATGATTTGAGGCTAAGATATTGGAATTTCTAATTTGTTTGGATTTTGGTTTTTGGAATTTGGAATTTATTTGGTGGCGACATGTATGGCGGTGGCGCCGAACATCAGGCGTTTGAAAGTGACGGTTTTGAACCCGGCTTTGACCAGCAGGTCGCTCAATTCTTCAGCGGAATAAAATTTACTCGCGGATTCCGTCAGGTATTTATAGGCTTCTTTATTGTGGGATAAGGCGCTGCCCATCCAGCGGACGAAAGTGCGCAGATAGAGGTGGTCCAGGCTGCGCAGCATTTTGTTCGGGGGCTGGCTGGACTCCACAATTACGAACCGGCCGCCTTGCTTGAGGACGCGCACGATTTCCGAGAGGTAGCGCGGCGTATTGGGATTGTTGTAGGTCAGGTTGCGGAAAGCGAACGAAATCCCGATGCAATTGAAATATTCATTGGAGAAAGGCAAATCGCCGACGTCGCCATGAATAAAATTCAACGGGGTCATTAACGCCGCGCGGGCGGCTTTGGCGCTGGCCTTCGCCAGCATCGGCGGACTGTAATCGAGGCCGGTGACGCTGCTCGTACCCGGGGCATTTTTCGCGAGGTCGATGGCGAGGTCGCCGGTGCCGCAGCAAAGGTCTAAAATTTTATCAGGCTGATTTACCAGGCACAACCCGGCGGTTTTCCGACGCCATTTCGCGTCCTGTCCCCAGGTGAAGATACGGTTAATCAGGTCGTACCGGTCCGGGACGGCGGTGAATATTTTGTGCAGCGGCTTTTGCTCAGTGACCATTGAATACTCCTGCCAGGATAAAACCACCGGCGACCAGCGCCTGCGTGGCTAAGACCGTCATTACGTTGGCGGCCATACCCGGGATAAATTTACTCCGGTCGTCGTATTTAAAGGAGCAGTTAATGGCTTTAATTGCCAGTGGAACGGTGAGCAGCCCGAGCAAAGTGAACGCCGGCACGTAATGCCAGATGACGGTGCCAATAATCCAGAGGTATACGACGATGTTCAGTACCGAGTAGAAAACCGCGGCGTTCTTTTTCCCGACGGTGATGGGCAGGGTGCGGCGCTTGACGGTAATATCGTGTTCGGCATCGGGGAATTCGTTGAGCAGCAGCAGGTTATGCACCAGGATGCCGGAAGGGATGGACGCCAGCACTGCCCCGATGGAATAATTGCCGGTCTGGACAAAATAGGCACCTAAAACGGGCAGCACGCCCAGTCCCAAGCCTGCGGACCATTCGGGAAAGCCCATTCTCAGAATAAGAGGGGTGTACAGAATAATGCACAGGATGGCGATCGCCAGCAAGGGCAGGAGGTTCCAACCGACGGTAAGGGTGAAGAAGAAGCCGATGGGGATGATGATAATCAGCGCGGTGATGCCGGTCCAGAGCGCGCCTTTTTCGGAAATCAACCCCGACTGGATGGCGCCGCTGCCGCCGCTGAAGGGCGTGCGCTGTGTTCTGGTATCCAGTTTACTGCGGGAATCGAAATAATCGTTAAAAATATTGACGCCGGCATGGGCAACAATCAGCCCGAAAGTAGCCAGAAAAGCATAACCCAGGTTGAACGGCCCGCCGAATTCCCGGTGTTCGTACCAGGCAATGGATGAGCCCAGTAAACCGAGAATCGCCGAGAGAATCAGAAAATTGGGGCGGGCGAGAGTCAGGATACCTTTGAACTTCATGCTTACCTCTTCCACGGTTTTGAAATAAAAGCCGATGCCGGTTTACTGCCGGCGTTGCAAAAGCCGGACCTGTTTCAGCCAGACAGTGACTTAATTGTCTGAATCAGCCGGTATACAGCATGGATACCATCGAAAGGATGACGAAAATGACGGTTAGAACGATGGTACCGAGGAAAAGCCAGCGGTCAATGCCGCGTTTGGTCCGGTAAACGGAATCGGACTGCCCGAAAATCCCGCCGAGGCCGCCGCCTTTAATCTGGAAAAGTATCGCCGTAACTAATGCCACCGCGATGACGATTTGAGCAATATCCAAAGTAGTTTTCATTTGTTTTCCCCTAACTTATTTTTCAGTAATTCAGTGGCCATTTGCGGATTAGCGCGGCCGCGCGAGGCTTTCATAAATTGTCCGACGAGGAATTTCATCGCCGCTTCTTTGCCGGCTTTAAAATCGGCAGCGGCCTGAAGGTTATCGGCAATGACTTTCTCCGCCATTTTTTCCAGTTCACCGCTATCGCTGATCTGGCTCAGTCCCTTCTGGGCGACGACATCGGCAGCGGATTTACCTGTATTAAACATCTCCTCAAAAACCTGCTTGGCGGCAGGACCGTTAAGGCTGCCGTTATTGATTAAATCAAACAACCGGCCGAAATGTTCCGGTGTGATTTTGACCCGGCTGATTTCCAGGTTGCCGGCATTCAGCAAACGGGTAAATTCGCCCAGCAGCCAGTTGCCGGCCAGTTTGGCGCGGTTTGTTAAAGGCATACCTTCCGGTTTACCGGTTTTCAGAATCGCTTCAAAATAATCCGCCATGGCTTTAGATGCGGTGAGCAGATTGGCATCATAGATGGGCAAGCCGTATTCCGCGACAAAGCGGTTGCGCCGGGCTTCGGGCAGTTCCGGCAGCTGCTTACTGACCTCTGCCACCCATTGCCGGCTGACGTGCAGCGGCGGCAGGTCGGGCTCCGGGAAATAGCGGTAGTCGTGCGCGTATTCTTTACTCCGCTGAGAAGCGGTCTTGCTTTCCGCTTCTACCCAGCCGCGGGTTTCCTGGACTAAACGCTGGCCATCTTCCACCGCTTTGCGCTGGCGCTGGGCTTCATATTCCAGCGCGCGGAAAACGGCGCGGAAGCTGTTCATGTTTTTCACTTCAACTTTGGTCTGCAGTTTATCCGAGCCTTCCGGACGGATACTGATATTGGCATCGCAGCGGAAACTGCCTTCTTCCATATTCGCCAGGGAGACGCCGATGTATTGCAAAATCGTATGGAGTTTCATCAGGTACTGGCGGGCTTCTTCCGGCGAGCGTAAATCGGGTTCGCCGACCACTTCCATAAGCGGCACGCCGCTGCGGTTCACATCCATCAAACTGTAAGCCTTGCCGTCGAACGAGGTGCGGTGCATCAGTTTTGCGACATCTTCTTCCAGGTGCACCCGGGTAATCCCGATATCTTTCTTCTGCCCGTCGACCTCGATGGTCAATTTCCCTTTAACACCGATGGGTGCATCGAACTGGGAAATCTGGTAGCCTTTCATCAAGTCCGGATAAGGGTAGTTTTTACGGTCGAATTTACTATATTCGGAAACGGTACAGTTCAGCGCCAGCGCCGTCATCATCGTATATTCCACGGCGCGGCGGTTGATGACCGGCAAAACACCGGGCATGCCCATACATACCGGACAGACGTGCGTGTTCGGCGGCGTGCTGGCATAATCGGCGCTGCAGCTGCAAAACATCTTGCTTTTAGTGTTGAGCTGCGCGTGCACTTCCAGCCCGATAACGGTCTCGTATTTCGTTGCGGTGACTGTACCTGCCATCGGTTTAGTATACCAGTAAATGACGTTGGCTGACAACAAAAACCGCGTAATCTATAATAACCCGCGCGCGATATCCACGTTCACCTTGATTTAAAAGAGGGCATTAGGGTAAGATAATGAAATCACAGATAATTCCCGCCCTTCCGACACATGTTATGAGGTGAAATTATGCCTGAATCGTTAGTATTGCTGCAAACAGGTAATCATATTGCCCGAATCACGCTCAACCGTCCCAACCAAAAAAATGAGATTAATCTGCAGATGGGCCAGGAACTGGACGAAATCTGCCGCCGGATTAATCAGGATAACGACATCTATGTGGTGATTATTACCGGAGCCGGCGAAGTTTTCTGCAGCGGCAGCGAGCTACAAAAACCGGGGAAAAATCAGCCCCGCAGCGAAGCCGAAACGGCGCTAAAATATAATGCCGCTGCCAGCGTGGCGGCAATTGAAAAACCGGTCATCGCGGCAATTAACGGGGACGCCGTCGGCGGTGGGTTGGAACTGGCCCTGGCCTGCGATGTCCGGATTGCAGCGCAGAACGCGCGCTTCGGCCTGCCGGAAATCGAGGTAGGGTTGATACCATCAGACGGCGGGACGCAGCGGTTGCCGCGGATTATCGGGCGGGGCAAGGCGCTGGAAATGGTGCTGATCGGCGAAATCATCGGCGCCGCGGAGGCACTGGAAAACGGCCTGGTCACCAAAGTATTGCCGCCTGAATCACTGACGGCCGAAGTGGAAACCTTAGCGAAAGCCATGGCGGCCAAAGCCCCGGTTTCGCTGCGCTATATCAAGGAAGCTATTAACAAGGGTCTGGACATGACCATGGAGCAGGGCCTGCGCCTGGAAGCCGACCTCTATTTCTTATTACATACCACCGGCGACCGTACAGAAGGCATTAAAGCTTTCCAGCAGAAAAGACCACCGGAATTCAAAGGCCAATAGGTTTTGCGGAACGGAAATGAGCGAATTTGAAGTAATTATCTACGAGAAAAAAGACGACAAGGGCTATATTACGCTGAACCGACCCAAAGCATTGAACGCCTACAACATCAAAATGCGGGATGAGCTGTTTGAGGCGCTGAATGCAGTTAACGACGACCCGGAAGTGGCCGTGCTGATTCTGAAAGCAGCCGGGGAAAAGGCTTTCTGCGCCGGCGCCGACCTTTCGGAGTTTCTGACCTCCCCGCCGCCGGTGGCGGCACGCCAGGTCCGGTTCGAACGCGACGTCTGGGGATTATTCTTAAAGATCAAAAAGCCGATTATCGCCGCGCTGCACGGCTATGTGCTGGGTTCCGGCATTGAAATGGCGATGTGCTGCGATATCCGCGTGGCGTCCGACGACGCTAAATTCGGGGTGCCGGAAATGGGGCTGGGGATTATCCCGGCGGCCGGCGGCAGCCAGACCATCCCGCGCATAGTGGGACGCGGCTACGCGCTGGAAATGCTGCTCTCCGGCAGATGGATTACCGCCGCCGAGGCTAAAAAAATCAAAATGGTGAACCGGGTGGTGGCGCGGACCGAATTGCTCCCTACAGTGGAAAAATTGGCGGACACCATAAGGCAGTACGACCGCACGGCATTAAGCAATGCCAAACAGGCAATCGTCGAAGGGCTGGATTTGCCGTTACCGCAGGGGCTGGAACTGGAAGCCCGGTTAGCCGGTTTACGGCAATATTAGATATCTTAGATGCGATAAATTATAAAATATGTTAACGTAATTAATAAGCGCACACTGCTACAAATAAGGAGAAAGTTGAGTCACAATGGATAAGGTGTACCAAAAAATTGAAGAGGCAATCGCCGACGTTAATGACGGCGCGATCATTGCCATAGGCGGGTTTTTCGCCTGCGGAGTGCCGAGACTTCTTTTACAGGCCCTGATTGACAAAAAAGTCAAGAACCTGACACTCACCTGCGGCTGCGGTCCGCTGGTCGGCGCCACCGACGAATTGAGAGCGTTAGTCAAAAACGGGCAATTGAAAAAATTAATTGATTCCTATGGGCTGGCCCGCTCTGCGTCCAAAGGGAGGCAAGACCCGTTTGAACAGGCCGTAAAAGCCGGAACAATTGAGCTCGAAGTAGTCCCGATGGGCACTCTGGCGGAACGGTACCGCGCGGCGGCGGCCGGCGTGCCGGCGGTGTATCTCCCCACCGGTGTCGGCTCTATTGTCGAAAAATCGGCGGTCAGCAGCATCGTAGCCAATCGCGCCCCCAAAGAAACGCGGGTCTTCAACGGCCGGACTTACATCCTGGAATATGCACTGAAGCCGGATTTCGCATTCGTGCATGCGCACACCGCCGATAAAGAAGGCAATCTGCGGTATTCCAAGACGGCGCGGAACTTTAACCCGGTGATGGCCTCGGCGGCGAAAACTACCATTGTCGAAGCCGAGAATATCGTCGAACCGGGAGAAATAGACCCGGACTGCATCCATACACCCGGCATTTACGTCAAACGGGTCGTACAGGTACCGCGCCTCAAAATCAGAGTGGGAATCGATTAGGAGTAAACAGGAAAAATGGAAAAAACAAAATTAACGGGCATCCCGCGGGAAATGATTGCCCTGAGAATAAGTAAAGAAATTAAAGACGGCGACTATGTCAATCTGGGTATCGGCATCCCAACCCTCATCAGCAACTGGATCGAGGGACGGGATATCATGCTGCAGGGTGAAATCGGCCTGCTGAAATCCGGGCCGCTGGTTACCGATGAAGAGATGATTAACCAGGACTGCATCAACGCCAGCTGCCAGCCGATTATCGAAATTCCGGGCACGATTTATTTCGATATCCTGGAATCCTTCACCATGATTCGCGGCGGTCGGATGAACCTGGTGGTGATGGGCGCGCTGCAGGTTAACGACAAAGGCGATTATGCCGGCTGGGCCAATCCCTCACGTGGGCTGGATGTCGGCAATATCGGCGGCTCGATGGACCTGGTGGCCGGCGCCGACAGATTGTTCCTGGCAATGGAACATGTGGCCGTGGATGGCAATCCCAAAATCGTGAAAAAACTGTCCTTTCCGCCGACAACTACCGGCAAGGTAAACATGATTTTTACCGATTTGGCGGTAATGGAAGTAACCCCCAAAGGGCTGCTGCTGAAAGAAGTGGCGCCCGGGTTAACCGCTAAAGACGTGCAATCCGTGACGGAACCAAAGCTAATTATCAGCCCCGACCTGAAAGAGATTGAGTTCTAGTTTCACATGCATCGCTAATCAATGGTTCAAATCGGAGCCAGGGCATTTAATGCCCTGGCTCGCTTATTTTTCAAAACTGCTTTATTTATATTTTCCTTTGTGTATTATTTGAGTTTCTGAGAAACGAAAGCGTTGTTTACAGGTAGAAAATCCAGAAGAAGGAGGGCGAAAGCCCTCCGTTCTCGTGATATTCCTCGCCCTGCTAGGGCGAGGTCAGGAGTGGGTCGTTGTGAAGTTTGCAGATGGCCTCTAAATTAATATTCAAATAAACCTACAACTTTAAAATTGGCTGATCTTTCACAATCACGGATTATTATTTGAGCAATAATACGCCTAAAAACGCAACAAAATCGGCACAAAAGAGGTGTTTCCAGATTATCAAAAGTGGGTCTATGATTGGGCTGCGAACGATTATGGCTTGAGGAAGGAGGTTAACGATGAACGACTTTCCTGAATTTATGAAAAATCCGGCGAACAAAATAGACCCCGGTTTGCAATTCACTAAAGGGATTGAGGGTTATGTTTTTGACGGCGCTGACGGCAGCCAAATCGCCTATTGGACAAATCCTATAGGAGGAAATTCGGTTGAACATACGCACGATTATGACGAATATATGGTAGTGGTGCAAGGACAATATACGGTAATCGTCGGCGCAATTGAATTTCCACTGACCGCGGGCAAAGAATTCTTCATTAAAAAAGGCACGCCGCACAGCGGGATTTCCAAACCGGGCACGCGCACAATTCACGCCTTCGGCGGCAAGCGCGCCGAGCGGGCAAAAAAAGAAGGGGCGAGAGCCCCTTCTTAAGTATCCCGTGTTGCAAATAATTTTCAGTGAATCGCGTTTAAAAGTTCCGTTACCACGGTATTGATTTCCTTGCCGTCCGCTTTCCCTTTGAGCTCCGCCATGATTTTACCCATCACTTTGCCCTTGTCGTTCGGGCCGTGCGCGCCGACTTCGGCAATGACCCTTTGGGCTGCCGCTGCAATTTCTGCACGGCTCATCTGGACCTGGGGCGCGTAGGCTAACAAAACGGCCAGTTCTGCTTCTTCCTGGGCGACGAGGTCAGGACGATTGCCTTTCTTGTAGGCATCGATGCTGTCCCGGCGCTGTAAAATTTCCTTAGCGAAAATCGCCAGGACGTCTGCATCGCTAAATTCAGCCTGCTGACCTATTTCAGCGATTTGCGCTGCAGTCAGTTCTTTCTCCGGATGTCCTTCCAGCACGCCGAGGTCGGTGATTCCCGCTTTTTTATAAGCAGCCGTCACCAGTTTGGCTTTTTTGGCCATTTCGGCATTTTTAACCGCCGAAATCACCATGCGGATGGTGCCGAGTTTAACCTTGTCGCCGTCCCGCAGTGCCTGTTTCAGGTCTTCATTTAATTTAACTTTTAAAGGCGCTTCCACTTTAATTCACCCTTAGAACTAAACGCGTTTCTTCGCTACCCTCGTACTCTTGCGTCGTTTTGCGGCAGCTTTGCGTTTGCGCTTAATGCTTTTTTTCTCAAAGTACTCACGATGGCGCACTTCGCTAAGGATGCCGTCCTGTTGCACTTTGCGGGTAAACCGGCGCAGCAAACTTTCAAAGCTCTCGTTGCCGCCCGCTACCACATTGGTCACACACTTCACCCCCTTTTGGTCTCAATTACAGTTGTGTGACTGCAGACTTTTTAATTGTATGACGGTAAGACATAACATGTCAAGAAATAGGGGATAGTAAAAGTTGGTCATTTTGAGATGAAATTGATTTAATTGGAATATTATTCACAGATTTTTAATAATAAGCCAAACAATTAGTATTATTCCAAAAATCGCAATAATTGCAACCAAGGTAACCATAAGAAAACCCACAGTCTTAAAATATGTGTTTAATATTCTTTGGGGTAATGTATTCCCGTTTTCGAAATCTTTGGGATTTACAGGATGGCGTTTGTAATAGATGACTGCCCCCGCCACTACAATCACATAAATAATGGTAACAATGGCTACTATTCCAAAAATGCCCCAATTCATATTAGGAATATATTATATAATACCTGTTAAATTTACAATCTCTTGATAGTCCAAATATGTTCTGCAATTCCGGCAGCCGTTGCAGGATTTTGAAAAATTGAATTTCCGCATCGTTTTACCTATACTTATCTCGTGAAAAAATCTATGAAAACTAAAATCAAGGCAATCATCTTCGATGTGGATGAAACCCTGTTCGACCGTGTCTTGGCGCAGCAGGCCGTGCTGGAATTGATTGTGAGGCAGCTGCCGCAGGTTTTCCGCGGTTGTGACCCGCAGCGCGTGCTGGCCGCCTTTTTACAATCCGACCGTGTTACTACGGAAATATTTAACACCGGCGCGCCTTCCGAAGGTTCCCGTGACCGGCGCAGCAAATTGTTTCTGCAATTGCTCGGCATCGATGAAAAATATACTGCTAAAATAACTGAACTCTATGTTAAAGATTATCCCGGTGTAAAAGCGCACGTGGATGGCGCGATTCCGGTGATAAAAGAATTAAGCCGGAAATATCAGCTCGGGGTGGTCTCCAACGGCTTCACCGACGTGCAATACCGCAAACTGGAAGCGATGGGCCTGCGGGATTTATTCGTCTGTGTGGTGCTGTCGGAGGAAATCGGCATCCGAAAGCCGGACCCCCGGATTTTTCTTCGGGCCGCGTTGCTGCTGCATAGGCAGCCGCAAGAGTGCCTGTATGTCGGGGATTCATATGCCAATGATGTTATCGGTGCGAAGAATGCAGGCATGCGGGCGTGCTGGCTGAACCGGGCGGAGGTAAAAATGCCGGATGAAAAAACAAAACCGGACTTCATCATCGGTAAGTTTGAAGAACTACCCGCACTGCTGGCGCAACAGGCCGGTTAAGATTTATGCTCTCTCTTTAAAATTTCCCGTGCGGCAATGACGCCGGACGCCGAGGCCTGAATCAAGCCGCGGCTGACCCCGGCCCCATCCCCGGCCGCAAACATGTTGCCGATTTCCGTCTCCATATTCGGGGTTAATTTCAGCCGGCCGGAATAAAATTTTACTTCCACGCCGTAAAGCAGCGTCTGCGAGGAAGCTACGCCGGGCGCCAGTTTATCCATCGCGTGCAGCATGTCGATAATGCCGGTCAGATGCCGGTAGGGCAGCACAAAACTGAGGTCACCGGCAACGGCATTCGTCAGGGTGGGCCGCACCAGGCCGCGCTCGATGCGGGCGGCGGTGGAACGCTGGCCGTGCATCAAATCCCCGAAGCGCTGCACCAGTACCCCGCCGCTAAGCAGATTGGCCAGCCGGGCGATATATTTGCCGTAGGCAATCGGCTCGTGGAAGGGCTTGGTAAAAGTAGTGCTGGCCAGAATCGCGAAATTAGTATTATCCGTCCGGCTGTCGGCGTAGCTGTGGCCGTTGACCGTCAGCACCGGGTCGGCACCGCCGGTCGATTCCATGATGACTTCCCCGGCCGGGCACATGCAGAAGGTGCGGATGCGGTCGTCAAAATGCGGCGAAATAAATTCCAATTTGGCTTCATAAAGGGCGCCGCTCAATTCCGCCATCACGGCGTTGGGCACTTCCACCCTGACGCCGATGTCAATGGGATTGATGGAGGTGGTCATTTTCAAACGGCCGGCTTCTCGCATCAGCCATTCGGCGCCTTCCCTGCCGGGCGACAGAATCAGGTACCGGCAATTGATATGCCCGCCGTTTTCGGTGACGATGCCGGTGATTTGCCCGTTTTCAGCCGCAATTTCCGTCACCGTGGAATTAACTCTGATGGTAACCCGGGGAGACAGGAAATCGCGCATGGCTTTCAGAACCTGGCGACTGTGTTCCGTGCCCATGTGACGGATGGGAACCGGCACGAGGCTCAATTCGGCTAAAGCCGCGCGGTGTGCCAGTTTGGAAACTTCGTCACCGGTGCCGAAGATTTTTTCCGGCGCGCCGAAACGCAGATAAACACCGTCCACATATTTAATTAATGCTTCGGCGGCGTTTTCCCCGATATATTCTTTCAGGTGGCCGCCGACCTGTGAAGAGAGCGTCAATTTGCCGTCGCTGAAAGCGCCGGCGCCGCCCAGGCCGCAGACGACATTGCACGGCGCGCAGGATATGCAGGAATTAGTGTGGTTGCGGGACGGGCAATGACGAGCGTCGATGTCCCGGCCCTTTTCCAGCAAAAGGACGGTTAACGACGACGTTTGCGCGATTTCCAGCGCGGCAAAAATGCCGGCCGGCCCGCCCCCGACAATAATGACATCGTACTGCTTTGTCATATTATCACCCACCGCTATTGTATATCCGGCAGGAACAAGTTTCAAGGACAGCAGCATCGTGCATGGTGGGTATTATGATGACCATTTTGTAGGGCCGGGTTTCCCGAAGGTACTCAGCCGAAGGTTGATGTAGAACCCGACCGCCTTATTTCGCGTTTATTAACCGGCCATGTTTTTCTTCTGATTAATATAGAAATTAATCATCTTGCCGGCGGCGTTGGCGGCGCGCGCTGCGGTGGGGTAAGCCGGGATACCCATCCCGATTAATTTGTTTTTCAGATCACGGTATAATTCGCTGCCGGCGAGGTCAGTTCCGGCCGCGGTCTTGCCCCAATCCAGGAGCACGACGAACAGCGGTTTTTTCTGCAAATCACTCCAGGGGAATTCGTTTAGTATCACATCGCTGGACAGCGCGCCGCGGTTTCTTTGCGGGTCGAGGAAAACGATATTCAAATCAAAATCCGGGTTTTCGGCCATCATTTTGGTGATGAAAGCCGGAACCAACTCAACCGCGATGGAAAAATCGACGGGGTTGGTGACCCAGTCCCAGACCGGATTGTCCGCTTTTTGCAATGCCTGACGGATGGCATCCGGCAAGGGAATGACGTTCAGCCCGGCTTCTTCACAGAGGTCGGCTGCCATCACACTCCAGCCGCCGCCCGCGCCCGCCACGCCGACGTGGCTACGGTAAGCCGGGGGCAGGAAACAGAACGCCGCCGCCGTATCCAGCAACTGTTCGATATGGGCCGCACTGACCGCGCCGGCCTGTGCCATGGCAGTGTTCCAGACCGTCATCGAACCGGCGAGCGAAGCAGTGTGCGAGGCGGTAGCCCGGGTGCCGGATTGTCCCCGTCCGCCCTTGAGGATAATCACCGGTTTCTTCGGCGTCGTCCGGCGCAAGATTTCCAGGAACCTTTTGCCGTCGCGTACGCCTTCGATGTACATGATAATCAATCTGGTGGCGTCGTCCTGACTAAAGTATTCCAGATAATCGGATTCGTTAAGATCCAGCGCGTTGCCGTAGCTGACGGCTTTACTGAAGTGCATGCCCCTTACTTCGGCACTCTCGATGATTTCAAACGCCACCGAGCCGCTCTGGGAGAGAAACCCGATGGAACCCGGCTGACTGGACATGGCCGGCGTCCAGGACATCCCCCACTCAGGATAATAAACGCCCATGCCGTTCGGGCCGATGATACGGATGCCGGCTTTTCCGGCCCGGCGCAATATTTCCTTTTCCAGCTCGACGGCATCCGGGCGGCCGGTTTCGCTGAAACGCGCCGTGTAGAAATGGATGCATTTGACGTGCTTGGCGGCGCAGTCATCAATTAAGTTCAGCACCAGGGAAGATGGGATCGTGGCAATCACATAATCCACGTCGTCCGGGATATCGCGCATGTTCGGGTAGCATTTAAGGCCGAAAACTTCAGGGTGTTTCGGATGGACGGGATAAATTTTACCTTTGAAACCTAATTTCAGCAGCGAGGAAAGGTAGCGCCCGCCTTCACCGGTTTCGGATGCGCCGACAACGGCGATTGATTTCGGCTGCAGGATTTCCTGTAAGGTATGCAATGGTACTAATTATCCTCCCAAAAATTGACAACCGGTCTTTATTCGCCGAAAAGTCTGCGGTTTTTGTTGGCCGGACTTGGTGGAAAGCGGCTTCAAACGACATTTTTATCATACACACCTGCGGCGTTCGGGCGCAAGAAAAAAGATAGAAAATAGCTTAATCGGATATACTGAATATCAGGAAGGATATGCTATTATATTGCAAAACAAAAGAGTAGTATGTTATTAAAACAATGAAAACAGTAATGTCCGCCGCGCGCTATTTATTTATCATCTGCCTGCCGTTTTTGTTATTGACGGTAGTGATTGCCGCCGCAGTAAACAGCAGCTGGCTATATACGCACGGTTTTCAAAAATTCGATGTACGGCAGGCCCTGGCGGATAACGGTTTGTACGTCACCGGCCAGGATATGTCCAATATCGCCCACGGTTTCATCCACTACTGGAATTCGGGCGAAAAATATATCAGTCTGACCGTGCAGCAGCAAGGGGAAACAGTCGCCATTTTCAACCAGGACGAAATCCTGCACTTCCGGGATGTTAAGAGCCTTTTCCGCCTGGATTATTATGTCTTGCTGGGGACTTTGCTCTACTGCCTGATTTTCAGCCTGGTGTGTATTTACCGGGAAAAGGGCAGATACCGTAAAATGCTGGCCCGCGCCGTTTTGTGGGGCAGCGGCATCACGCTGGGGATAATGTTTGCCGCCGGCATCGGCACGTTAATCGACTTCGACAAGCTTTTTTATGATTTTCACCTGCTGGTGTTTACTAATAACTTCTGGTCTACTCCCGGTAATATGCTGCTGCTGTTCCCGGACGGTTTCTGGTACGACGCGGTAACTTATATCGTGATCGCGATTGCCGTTCTGGCGGTGATACTGACCGTTTTATCCTGGAGTTATCTGGCAACGCACAAAGACAAAAACCCCTTACTCCAGCCCTAAACGGCGCAGACGGTTGACCGCTTCGTTCTTTTCGCTGATGCCCAGCAGACTTTTATTGACTGCTTTGGCCAGATATTCAATGGATTTATCATAAGTCTCCCGGTCCACGGGATAGGGGAAGCCGTCTTTGCCGCCGTGGGCAAAACTGTAGCGGACCGGGTCGCGGTAGCTGGGCGCTACGCCGTAAACCAGTTCGGAAATCAGGCTCAAGGCGCGCAGTGTCTTTGCCCCGACGCCGGGCAAGCCCAGCAAACGCTCAAAATCCTCGGGCTGCCGCTCGTAAACGCTGAGTAAAATCTTGTTCAAGCTGTCCGGGTGAATGTCGCTGACATCAATGGGATGGTGCGCCGGCAGGCTGAGGGTGGTGATTTTCTTTAGTTCGGCCAGTAATTGATCCGGATTGGTCTCGTTGGCGATATCGGTGATAGTGGCGCGGGCGGAATCGCTTTCGCCGGCCACTAGGTTCAATGCCGCGCCGCGCGCTTCAGAGAGGATGGCGGAATGCGGCTCGTTAACGAAGTCGGTGACGGATTCTCCCAGCCAGTGGTAGCGGCGGGCATATTTGGTGTCATCGTTCATCCCCTGTTGAATCACGGCCCAGGAACCGCGCCGGGTGAAAATAAAAGTGTGGTGATAAAGCTGATAGCCGTCCTGGATGGCATTGTTATCCACCTTGGCGGACATCCGGCTGGCATAGACCAGCGGTTCTGGGTTCAAAGATAATTTTCCCGACCATTCCTCAATTTCAGCGGGAGTTTTGCGGGACGTACGGCCTTTGCCGCCGGCGACAAACAGCCCCAGGTCTTTTTCCATCCCCTTGACGCCTTCTTTCAGCGCGCCGCAGAGCGTGGTGGTGACGCCGGAGCTGTGCCAGTCAAAACCCAGCACACAGCCGAAAGCCTGGAACCAGTAAGGATGGGAAAGCCTTTGCAGCATTTCGTCGGGGCCGAAATCGGAAACGATAACAATCGTTATTTCCCGGGCCAATTTGACCATGCGTTCGAAAAGCCAGGGCGGCGCTTTTCCGCCGTGAAGGGGAAGATTGGCAATACCTGTGTGTCGGGCACCGGTCGGCATTGTCATAGTTTTAACTTATCAGCCGCCGCAGGAACTGCAGCTGCCGCCGCCGCAGCCGGCACAACCGCCGCCGCCTCCGGCAATCGGAGCCGTAACCCCGGATTCGTTACTGGAACGGCAGCAGAAACTGGATAAGGCCCGGCCGGCTTGATGTTTACATTTCGGACATTCGGCGGGTTCGCCGCACCGGCTGATGGGGCGCATTAACTCGAATTTGGTTTTGCAGTCCGGGCAAATATATTCATAAATCGGCATCGTTGTTCTCCACCTTTAGTTTAATCATTCGGCGGAATCGCGTCAACATTAGCGGGTTATGGATATAATACCTCTAACGAGGGAAAACACATGCTCTCCCAAAAGAGAGAAAAGTAGTAGCATAATTTTGAGGTTTTATATTTCGTTATTGTTTCGGATTTCGATACCTCCGGGTATTTAGGATTTATTTGGAACCGGTCTTTTCCTTTTGCTGAAAAGCCAAAATATTAATTCCCCGGGCTCGTTATGGTATAATACCGCCAGAAGAATATCACTGTAAGGACACGAACATCGGACGCATTGTTTCGGGGAAACCCGTGGTTGAAGACAGCCCCATCGAAACCAGCCTCCGGCCCCGGCAGATGGCGGAATTCATCGGGCAGACTAAAGTAAAAGAGAACCTGATGATTGCCATCGCCGCCGCCAAAAAACGTGGCGAAGCGCTGGACCACATGCTGCTATACGGCCCGCCCGGCCTGGGGAAAACGACACTGGCCAACATCGTTGCGGCCGAACTGGGCGTGCAAATCCGGATTACTTCAGGACCCGCCATCGAACGCACCGGTGACCTGGCGGCAATCCTTACCAACCTGAAAAAACAGGACGTATTATTTATTGACGAAATACACCGCATCAACAAAGCGGTTGAAGAAGTGCTCTATCCGGCGATGGAAGATTCGGCGATTGACCTTATGATCGGCAAAGGGCCTGGTGCCCGCAGTTTGCGGCTGGATTTACAGCCGTTTACCTTAATCGGCGCCACCACGCGCTATGCTTTGCTCGGCGCACCGTTAAGGGACCGCTTCGGCAGCGTTTACCACCTCGATTTCTACGACAGGGAAGCAATTAAGACCATCGTCAAACGCTCCGCGCAAATCCTGCAAATTAAAGCTGATTCCGAAGGCCTGGACGAAATCGCCAGCCGCGCCCGGGGCACGCCGCGGGTGGCGAACCGGCTGCTCAAACGCGTTCGGGATTACGCGCAGGTAAAAGCCGACGGTATTATCACCAAAGAAGTTGCAACGACGGCGCTTTCCAAACTGGAAGTTGACCCCATCGGCCTGGACGACCTCGACCGGAAAGTACTGCACACCATAATTGAAAAATTCGGCGGCGGGCCCGTAGGACTGGAAACCATCGCCGCTTCCATTAGCGAGGAAGCGGACACCATCATGGATGTTTATGAGCCATATTTATTGCAGCTGGGCTTTCTGGACCGCACCCCGCGGGGCCGGGTGGCTACACCGCTGGCTTACCAGCACCTGGGGATTCTTTACAACAAGGACAAGAACGCCCAACCCGGTCTTTTATAAAAGAGAGGTGCTTCCATGAAAGAACAGCCTACTCTGACAACCGAACGTCTGATTCTTCGTCCCTATTCTTTGTCCGATGCTAAAGAACTGCAGCGGCTTATCGGTGACCGTAATGTTTCAGATACTTTGCAATTAGTCCCCTATCCCTATCTGGACGGCATGGCTGAAGAATGGATAAATCATCAGACTATTGAGCAATCTGACGTTAAAAACACACATTACAGCAAAGACATCCATTTTGCTATTACCAACAGGCAATACGGTTTTCTAATGGGTACATTCAGCATTATGAATATCTCTAAAGTAACCGATAAAGCCGAACTTGGCTATTGGCTGGGCAAGCCCTATTGGGGCAAAGGTTATTGCACCGAAGCAGCAAAAACCGCGGTAAAATTCTGTTTTGAAGAACTGAGGTTAAACCGCGTCTTCGCGACACATATGACCCGTAATACCCGTTCTGGCAGAGTAATGGAGAAAATCGGTATGAAACATGAAGGTCACATGCGGCAATACGGGAAGAAATGGGATAAATACGAAGATGGAGAGATGTGGGCTATCCTGCGCAGTGATTATAACAATCAATTAGCATAGGGTGCTTCTCAAAATAAAAGCCGCCATTCGGAATTGAATGGCGGCTTTATCACTGGGTACGAAGAATTTTTTAAATTACTGGATAGCGTAAGTTACCTGCACGTCCACGGTGATTTCCAATTCGCCCGCGTTTATGGGGGTGGATGAATTTGAAGAAACCGCACCGGCGGCTGCATAAACTACCGGGCCTATGGGCGATACTTCCGATTCAGAGATAGAAATGGGGTTGCCCAGTTTAACCCCAGCGTCGGAAGCCAATTGTGAGGCGGTCGCCTTGGCATCAGCCATGGCTTTATCACGCGCCTGGTTGTTATCCGCGGTGGGGTCGTTGAGCGCAAATTGCACGCTGTTTACACGGGTCAAATCGCCGCCGGCGGCCGTAACCGCATCAATAATAATACCGGCTTTGGTGATATCCCGGAGTTTAACGTTGACGTAATTATTGACTTCATAACCGGTGGGGACATTGGTTTGCTTGGTATTGTCATAAGTGGTGAGTTGCTGGATATTATAATTTTGGGTCTGAATATCCGCCTGAGCGATACCGTTGGCGGTGAGAGCGGCTAAAACATTATTCATCGCGGTGGCAGCCTGGCTCTGGGCATCGGCAACGGTCGCAGCCTGCGCCTGGATGCCGAGCTGGATGTTGACGATATCCGGCGTAACATAGATGGTGCCCTCTCCCGATACGGAGATGCCGGTTTGCTGGTTAACATTGGAAGCGATGGTCGTTGAACCGGACGCCTGACAGCCCGCCAGCAGTATGGAAACCAGTAAAATCGCAGCAATTACTGCAAATAGCAGGAACCCTTTTTTCATATAATTCCTCCTTTGAAAAACGTCTGCTAAAAGATATAACGTAAAAACCGGCGGGAAAGATAGCAGGGAAATATTTAATATTATTGATGATTCGCGTTATTAATAGCGGACTGATAAACAATATTCGACTGTATGAGCGCCTGCTGCAGCGTTGCTTTCACGCTGTCAGGCAATTTACCGGAATTCAATAACTGCTGAATTTCCGAGGGTTGGATGGCGGCGTTGGAATTAAGGGTATTCAGCAGCTGTGAAGTGCGGTTTGAATTGCTCACGTTGCCGTTGCTGCCGGCAGCGGTGATATTATTCGAATTCACCGTGCCGAGAATAATCGGTGTACTGGTGATAACGATAGAGGTGTTAGTCACCACGGTGGTCACAGGTTCTGTTATCAGCGCTTGAACAGTCGGGGTTGCTGTTATCCCAATCGTTATTGCCGGGGGTGTAGTCATTGGGCCCGCGGGAATCGCGGCGGTGGAATATGTCGTTTTCGCGGTGCCGGTCATCGCTAATTCGCCGATGCTGGTGTAATAATTGTTCAGTCTGTAAGCGGCGGCCTGTAAATTCCGGGTTTTATTATTGTTTACCATCCAAGCCATTTCAGTAATTCTTTCATTGGCCATGGCAATATACTGTTCGGTTTTGCTTTCGGTTGACCCGGCCAGCTTCAACTGCAAGGTTTCAGTACTCAGTTTCACGGCATACAGGATATTTCCTGGCATGACGTTTTGCGCGGCCAGGACGGCGCCGCCGCCGAGCACAAAAACCAGCATGGCAGTGCAAGCGGCGATTGCCCACCGCGGTACACGCCGGGTTATCCGCGGCGGAGTTGCGGATTGGGCCATTTTTAACTGCATCTGATAGCGTGCCCTGGCGCGGAATTCTTCCGAAGGTTTCACATCCGCCACTTGATGCATCAGCACGACAGTCCGCAGCAGAGGCTCCAGTTCTTTGGCATAGGCAGGATAACGCTGCAGGCACTGCCCGACGGTTTCTTCGCCGGCCAGCAAATGTTCTATGCACTCATTAAAAATATTATCGAAATCCTTATTACTTGACACCGTTTTCTCCTGCCAGTAAGGTTTTCCGCAGCGATAAAATGGCGCTGTGCTGCAAGGCTTTGATGGCGCCCTCGCTTTTCCTCATGGTTCTGGCCGCTTCCGTAATCGACAGGCCGCCGGCAAAACGCAGGCTGATGACCTCCCGCTGGGCTTTAGTCAGTTGTTTCGTAGCCAAGACTACTTTCTCCATTTCGATTTTTATTTCGACATCATGTTCCAGGTCGGAATCGTCCATAATCGGCAATGATTCATCCAGCGGCACGGTCGGTTTTTTACTTTCTTTTCTCACATAATCCACCATTTGATTATGGGCGATACGGAACAGCCAGGCGGTAAACGGGACCCCCTGCGGCTGATAAGAGCCGATAGACTCATAAGCTTTGACAAAAACCTGCTGAGTCATGTCCTCTGCTTCCGTCTGGTTCCTGATTTTTAAAACCACATAACGGAATATTTTATCAAAGTGAGTTTCATATAATTGGGCAAAGGCCTCTTGATCCCCTTGCCGTGCCCGCTGGACAAGGTTTAGTTCTTCCTGCACTAGATAATTTCCCTCTGAGCCTGACCAGAATTTAGTTTATTATTTTGTCAAACTGTTTCGGGTTTTACCCCGTGCATATAGTATAACGAAGGGCGGATGAAAAAGATAGGTTTTACGCTATAAACAGTCTCAAAACAAAGCAAGTATTGAAAGATTTAGCAACAGCATTTCCAATATGCTAGAATACAAGGAATCAGGGGAAGAAATGCCGTTAAAAGTTCGTTATATGCGCAAGCAGGACATCGCCCAGGTCACAATGATCGACCGCGATGCCTTTCCCACCGAATGGCCGCCGACCAATTTTCCGCGGGAGTTGGAAAACAAGCTGGCCTATTATATCATCGCATACGAGAATAAGGATACAAATCAGGCGTCCGCACCAAGTTCAGCGGGTACGGCAACCCCGCCGGGACTATTCAACCGGATACGGCAGATTTTCGTACGCGAACATCCGCCGGCAGAAGACCCGCCGGAAGAAGTGAATATCATGGGTTATGCCGGGATGTGGATTATGGCGGATGAAGCTCACGTGACCAGCATTGCCTCCGATAAAGAGCACCGGCACCAGGGCATCGGTGAGGTTTTACTGATTAGTCTCATCGAACTGGCGATAAAGAAACAGGCCCGGATTGTGACGCTGGAAGCACGCGTCTCAAACCAGGTGGCACAAAACCTCTACTACAAATTCGGCTTTGACAAACTGGGCGTGCGTAAAGCATATTACCTGGATAACAAAGAAGACGCAGTAATCATGTCCACGGAATATATCGGTTCGCCTTCGTTTAGAGAAAAATTTACTAAAGTGAAAGAGGTCCACCGCAAGAAATCCGGCGATTTTACCAATGAACTCCCGGTGAATTAAAAACCAGGTGCGGCCGCAGCGGTCATCTTTCCCCGAAAAGCGAACCCATCAGCGTGGGATATTTAGGGGGTAAGTCCTTAGAACCGGTTGTCTGAATCATCCAGTCTTCCAGTTCCTGACGGCATTTTTCGAGCAATTCCTTGAATCTGGTAAGGTCGAGGTTTTTATAACTGTCCGACCTGGCTTTTTTAGCGGCCTTAATTTGTTTGTTGTATTCTTCCGCCATGGCGAAGGTTTCTCTGAGCATCAATTTCAATGATTCACCGAGAAAGCCGATTTTGTCCTTGTTCATCATCCAGTTGGTATTTTCGAAATTGCGCGGTTTCTTCAATTCCGGGAAAAATTTGGCCAGGGCCAGATTGATGCGGACGTCAAAAAGCAAACTCTGGACTATTTCAGGGTACTTCGCCACGCCGCCGCGTCTTCTCGATAAAGAGAATAATATAATGATAATGATGATGATTGCGATAAAAACATAACTGCCTGTATTCAAATGGCAACTCCGGACGAACTGGTTTTATCAATCACGATGATATTAAGGTTATTTTATTTCTGAAGCGAGCTTTCCGCCGCTTCCCCAATTGTGCTTAGGATTATCATGAATTATAACATGGACGGCTTCGGCCGGAACGCCGATTTTTACGAAGGAAGAAGTAATCCCTTCCACCAGAGCTTTTTTCTGGTCGATGGTGCGGCCGTCCCACATCTCAACAGTAACTACCGGCATATCAACCCCCTTAGTGGCGGAACTTTTCCTTCATGGCACGTATTTCTTCCAGTTTAGCCATTTCCTGCGGATCCATCTGTTGAACAGAAACCAGAGAACCGTGTTCCATTCTGATTTTCAGCAGCTCGCGGCATTTCCAGCAGCGATACGGCCCGTCATAAACGGGGTCGGACACGGAGAAAGTGCCCTCAGTATTGCATTTGGGACATTTAATTTTGGTCAACATGCTAAGGCCATGCCTCCTGACTGATATATCCTTAAAAAACCGACAATAATTGATTGGTTAAATCGCATAGTAATTCTTATTGCCCGTTTTGTCAATATTAGTATAACATGATTTTACGCTTGTTCCAGCTTTTACCCCGGTTTTTTCTTTACCAGCAGACAGATATTTTGCGAAAAAATCGTGATGGGAAAATGATAACCGCTCTCCGGGAAAACTTTGCAGATTTCCAGACCGGCAGCCGCGGCCAACTGTCTTAATTCGCGGTATGTAAACAGGTAATAATAACGGTAGAGTGTTTCATCTCTAATCTGCCAGGGCACCTGCACTTCTTTCCCTTTGAACCAGAAACGCGGCTGGAAACGGTTCCAGACGGTAATAAAAGCCGCCCCGCCTGGTTTCAGCACCCGTTCCAGTTCTTGAAATGCGCGCAATTGCTGAGCTTGTTTCAGGTGATGATGCGCGGCAACGGCAATAATATAATCGAAAGTGGAATCGGTGTAAGGGAGATAACAAATATCCGCCGCGGTCAAATTTACCGCGAAATTGAACTTGCCGGCATATTTCCGGGCAAGCCGGAGCATTTCATCGGCAAAATCAATACCGTAGAGCTCGAAGTTTTTAGTAAAAGGTAAAAAATCGGCGCCGTGGCCGCAGCCGAGATTAAGGAGTTTGCCATGTCCCCATTCCTGCGCCAAAGCTTCCAATTCGGGGCGGAAAATCGTCCAGTGGCGGCGGTTATACCAACCCGGCGCGATACGGTTATAAACATCCTGGAGATTATCGGTCATTTTTAGTCGCCCTTTAGTATCAGTTAGTATACCACAGATACGAAATACCGTAGAAAGACCCGAAACCTTGACTTGTGTAAAAATAATGTAGAATAAAAATAGAATGCGTACACAAAGGGAGGCGGTATATAGTGGACAAGGCCGAAGGGAAAAATACCAAAATTGAAGAACAGCCGGCCGGCGACGAAGTGATCCGTTGTGAGAAGCTCACCAAACGCTATCACGATGGCAATATTTTAGCCGTAGACCAGCTGGATATGAAGGTACATCACGGGGAAATTTTCGGGCTGCTCGGGCCCAACGGCGCCGGCAAAACGACAACCGTGGGAATGCTCACCACACTGGTCGTGCCGACCGGCGGCAAGGCAGTGGTGGCCGGTATTGACGTGGTGGCGCATCCGGCGCTGGTGAAACAGGTCATTGGAGTGGTGGCCCAGACGAATAACCTGGACCGGGCATTAACCGTGTGGGAAAATCTTTATTACCACGGCCTTTTTTTCGGGATGAAATCGAGGGAAAGCCGCGAGGCAGCGGATAAGTTACTAGTGGATTTTCGGCTTTCCGAACGAGGGAAGGCTGAGGTGATGGCCATTTCCGGCGGCATGGCGAAGCGGCTGCAGGTGGCCCGGGCACTGATGCATAAACCATCCGTGCTGTTTCTGGACGAACCCACCGCCGGATTGGACCCACAAGCCCGCCTGGCGCTCTGGGAGATTTTAAATAAACTGCATGCCGAAGGCCAGACGATATTACTAACAACCCACTACATGGAAGAAGCCGACGCCATCTGCGACCGGCTGGCGATTATGGACCACGGCCATATCCTGGCGGTTAATACTCCGAAGGGTTTAAAGGAATCGGTGGGGGCGGATAGCATTGTCACGATTTCGGCTACCGGCAACCTCGATGCGCTGGCGAAATTGCTGCAGGACAAGATTGAGGGCGCGACAAAGGCCCTCCGGGTGGATGGCACGATTAAACTCCACATCAAAGGCGTTACCGGTGTGCTGCCGAAAGTTGTTTCCGTTGCCGAACAGGGCGGGTTTAATATTACCGATCTGTCAGTGGCGGAACCGACGCTGGAGAATGTTTTTATCAATCTGACGGGAAAGGAGCTGCGGGACTGATGACGACGACAACAATGAAAACAGTAATGCAATCCGGAAAAACCTTACGTTCAACTGCCGCGGCAAGCCGCACCGCTTTCGCCGCCCTGTTATTACGTGACCTGACGGTGTTGAAAAAAGGCCTGGCGGTTTTTATTTTACGCACACTGATTCAGCCATTTTTACTGGTTTTTGTTTTTCTGTATGTCTTTCCTAAAATCGGGCAGGGGATTGGAGGAGGCGGCGGTGCCGGAGGGGAATCGTCGTTTGCGACGGTGCTGGTAGCGGGCGTGGTCGCTCTTTCGATTATGTTCCAGGGAATCCAGGCGGTGGCCTTGCCGCTGGCGAACGAATTCGGTTACACCAAAGAGATTGAAGACCGGGTGCTGGCGCCGCTGCCGGTATCAATGGTGGCAATCGGCAAGGTCGTGGCCGGAGCAATCCAGGGGCTGATTTCCGCGCTCATCGTCTTTCCCATCGCGGCGGTGATTCATGCTCCGGGGGTGCACCCCAATCTGACCGTGAACTGGCCGATTCTGGTCACATTGATTCCACTGTCTTGCATCATGACTTCATCGCTCGGCTTATTTTTAGGAACGCGCATCTCTCCTCGGGAAATCGGTCTGATGTTCGGGTTTATTGTGCTGCCGATAACCTTCCTCGGCGGCACTTATTATACCTGGATAACACTTTCGGCAATTAAAATCGGCGGCTTTTCCTGGCTGCAGACGCTGGTTTGCATCAATCCATTGATATATGTGACGGAAGGTTTCCGGGCGGCGCTGACAACCTCAACGCATATGCACCTTTACGTGATTTATCCGGTGCTCGTCGGCCTGTGCGTTTTCTTCCTGTGGCTGGGAATAAAGGGCTTTAATAAGAGGGTCCTGAGCTGACGGCTTTGCCGGTTTAAAGTCATATTTTAACAGGAGATTCTGCTTAGGCAGCCGCGACATGGCTGCCTAAGCATTTTCCGACGGCATTCTTCGCCGGGGTTCTTACTGAAAAACCAGGCGAACTCCAATTTATGATATTTGCGGGATTGTGACTTTTGTGGTTGATTTTAACAATTCACAATGATAATGTAACGGTAGTAAAAACCAACGTTATGGAAGACAGGGATTGTGAAAAACCGGCGGTACTGTACGTTCGGCCGGGAATAATACAAAGGAGAAGGAAAATGGCTTTACAGCATGTTGCGGGAAAAAATAAAGGGCATATTGTTTTATACGCGTTGAGTACCTGTCCCTGGTGCCGGAAGACTAAGAAGCTGCTTGAAGACCTTGGGGTGGATTATTATTTCGGTGATGTCGACCTGATGAACGACGCCGAAAAAAAGGAAGCCTTGGTAGTGATTAAAAAATGGAACCCCAGCACTTCCTTCCCGACGATGGTAATTGACGACAAAAAATGCATAATTGGTTTTCAAGAGGAAAAAATTAAGGAAACCTTCGGCAAATGAATGAACAAGCTGAAATCAGCCGGGAAGAAATCGATAAATTTTACGAGCAATTGAAGAAAGACGCTGCGGCCGGCGGTTACAACCTCAACCCGGATGTGGAGTTTACCAAGTCGCTGGCGCTGGGTTTGCTGGCCAACAACCTAAGGTACGGCTATCCGGCCTGTCCCTGCCGCTTGGCAGCCGGCTTGAAAGAAGAAGACCTCGATATTATCTGCCCTTGTGATTACCGGGATGCGGATGTGGTGGAATTCGGGACCTGCTACTGAGGGTTGTACGTTGCCGAGGCGGTCGCCAAGGGAAAACAGGAAATATCTTCGATACCGGAAAGACGTCCTCCACCGGAAAAGAGGAAGACGGTGAAAACAGAAAATACAAATATATCCAATTTGCCATTGCCGGTCTGGCGGTGCAAAGTCTGTGGTTATCTTTGTGCCAGGGAAAATCCGCCGGAAATCTGCCCCATCTGTAAAGCGAAAAAAGAGCGTTTTGAACGTTTTCTGTGACAAAGCCGGAACCGGGTGCTTGATGTTGAACGAATTTGTCTCTATGCAGAAGCGGTGCTAGTATTAACAGTATGATTGAATGCCTCAAAAATGCCCTGCAGCAGCGGCAGATAGTGCGTATCAATGACCCCACAATGAAAGTATCGGCGGTGCTGGTGCCTGTTTTTCTGAAAAACGGGCAGTATTATCTGCTTTTTATTCAAAGAACCGAACGGGTGAAATATCACAAAGGGCAAATCTCGTTCCCAGGCGGGGCTTACGAAAAAAAAGACGGCACAATCCTGAATGCTGCTTTACGCGAAGCCGAGGAAGAAATCGGTTTAGCCCGGCAAGACGTGCAGCTGCTGGGGGAACTGGACGATGCGCTTACAGCCACTTCCAATTATGTGATTTCGCCGTTCGTGGGGCTGATTCCCTATCCCTATAATTTTAAACCGGACAAATGGGAGACGGAGGAATTGCTGGAAGTACCGATCGCAGATTTACTGGATAAGAATTGTTTCAGCGAAGGAATGACCGAACAAAACGGCCAGCAAGTTGAAACGTATTTCTACAGGTTCGGAAGCAGAACTATCTGGGGCGCCACCGCAAAAATACTGAAACAGTTCCTGGAGATTTACACCGGCATTACGGCTTCTTGAGATGGAGCGTCGATTATTGTTATAATAATGGCGATTTGTCGTGAGACGCACAGGGTAATGAAAGGAATCTGGTAAGATAGAATAATGCAGCAAGATAAAAAAGAGTCCCCCGGGTCTAAAAAAGAAATTATTTTCGGCGTTCTGGGCATCGTGCTCACGATTGTGCTGGGATTTCTGGCGATTCACTATAGCAATACGCTTAAGGACTATAACAACCTCAGTAAATGGGGCCTGGGCGGCATGTTCCTGCTGGCTTTTATTACCTGCAGCGCGGTGAGCATTACCCAATTTGCTCTGCCTTACTGGGTGGTCACTTTGACGCTGCCCACGCTGCTGGCAGCGCGATACGGCATCTGGGCTCCGGTGTGGGTGGCGCTGGCGACGGCGCTGGCCGCCTGTTTAGGCCAGTTTATTACCTACATGATTGGTTACGGCGGACGGACGTTTTCCGAAAAAATGATCCGCCGTTTGAATTCTCAAACCTATGAACGGTCCGTGAACTGGATGAAACGGTCCGGCAGTTGGGCGGTATTTTTCATGACTCTAATCCCGAACCCGATTAATCTGCCGATGACGCTGACCGTGGCGGTTTTCAAATATCCGCCTTACAAATTTTTACTTTATTCTTTCCTGGGCATCGCGGTACGGAGTTTCCTCATCGCTTTCTCCGGCTATTACGGACTCCACGTGATTAACCAGTGGATTTTGGATTTCAGCAAGCAGGGATTTGTGACCTCACCGGTTTCGATAGTAACACTGGTGGTCATCGGCATACTGGTGGTGATTTTCATCTGGCAAATGATCATCTGGATGCTGGAAATTCAGGACAAGAACCGTAAATATAAAGCCGCCACCGAATACGCGCAAAAAAGCGGTAAACAGCTGCTGGTCATCGGCGGGCCGTGGGGTGTTAAATCCTACCGCAGAATGCTGGACAGACCGGCACACGGCAACGGCGATGTCTGTCTGGATATTGACCGGCGGGCGTTAAAAGACCATCCCTGTGCGGTAGTTGCCAGCTGCACCGACATCCCCTTCGGAGATAAATCTTTCGGCGCGGTATTTAGCAGTCATGTTATGGAACATATGCCGACAACGCAAATGGCCGAACAGGCTTTAGCGGAAATGAACCGTGTTGCCGGGGCTGTTTTTATTGCCTATCCGTCAAGGCAGTCTCTCGCTGCCTGGATTATACGCGACCATCACATCTGGGTCTGGCAAAAAGACGGAAAGACTATCTTCAAGCAACGTAAGGATAGAATCCCCAGGGAGCAGCAAATTGTTAAAGCAGCGGACAAAAGCGGGCAGTGACGTTCCTGATAGTTTTTCTGAAAACCCCCAACCAATCATAGAAGCGGCAAGCCAATTGGCGGCGCGGCTGTTCCCTAAAAACGGTAAAAAACGGAAGCTGCTTTTCACCCAACTCCAGGGTTTTTATTCGGCAGCCCGTAATGCCGATATTCTGGTCATTCACAGTCCCGGCGGGTGGGGAAATGCCCATTGGGAAAATGTGCAGGATTGGGAAAAAAGCATTGTGACCGGAGTCACAGCCACGCTGGGGCAACTCGGTTATAGTTACATTATGAAGCAATACTTCCGCAGCGGAGACGAGCTGTGGGGGAAGCCGAG
>Ga0187887_10000219_pt1 | contig 59339 bp, 47 predicted proteins | sample June2016WEW_7_10_FD_132977 | JGI IMG/M metagenome (GOLD analysis project Ga0187887, IMG submission 132977) | Peatland microbial communities from SPRUCE experiment site at the Marcell Experimental Forest, Minnesota, USA - June2016WEW_7_10 | ecosystem: Environmental > Terrestrial > Soil >... | reverse complement strand
TGTGGCGCGAGCTCGGGCATCGCACCGCGCTGATCGACGAGACCTGGCCGCAGGTCGATGCGGCGGCCTTGGAACGGTCCATGGTCGAGATCGTCGTTCAGGTGAACGGCAAGCTGCGCTCGCGCATCACCGTGCCCGCGGGTTCGGACGATGAGGCGGTACGCGGAGCGGCGCTCACCGACGCTCACGTGCAAAAGTTCGTCGGGGCCGGTCCCGTGCGAAAAGTCATCGTCGTGCCGGGCAAGCTCGTCAACGTGGTCGTCTAGATGATGCGGCCGGCATCCCTCGCGCTCGCTTGCACCGCGGCGTTCATCCTGTCGGCGTGCGGCTTTCGCCTCGCGGGCAGCGATCATCTGCCGCCGGTCCTCGCGCGGCCGTATCTCTCGGTCAAGAATCCCTATACGGATTTCGCGCGCGAGTTCGAGCACGAGCTGAAAAGCGCCGGAGCGGTGCTTGAGCCCGGGCGGCAAGATGCCACGGCCACCATCGAAGTCACGAAAGACCTGGTGGAGCAGCGGACCTTGGCGGTGTCGGCGCGCAACATCCCGACCGATTATGAGCTGACCTACACCGTCACGTTCGCCGTTCACGGGCCGGATTCCGAGCTCATGGCGCCGCAGACGATCACATTGTCGAAGGATTACAGCTTCGAGGAGAACGTGCTGCTTGCCAAGGAGCACGAGGCCGACATCCTGCGCGCGCAGATGGCGCGGGATTTGGTCGGGATGGCCATGCACCGGCTGACCCGTCTGAAGTAGCGGCAGGGCACCGTGTGCTCAAGCTCAACGCCATCGACCGACTCGAGTTGCTGGTGCTGCTCGACCGCTATGGATTGGAGCTGACGCTGGTAGCGCGCGGCGAGGCGATCCCCGGCTCCCATTGGGGAGATAGCGAGGCCGGTCTCATCGGCTCGAAGTTATACGCACGCCTCGATACTCCCCTGCATTCGGTACTGCACGAGAGTGCACATTTCATTTGCATGACGCCGGAACGCCGCGTGGGCCTGCACACCGATGCGGGCGGGGACGACGCGGAGGAGACCGCGGTGTGCTACTTGCAAGTTCTGATGGCGCAGGCGCTTGCCAAGGTTGGTGCACAACGATTGTTCGCCGACATGGACGAGTGGGGGTACAGCTTTCGGCTGGGCAGCGCGGGGAAGTGGTTCGCGGAGGACGCCGCCGATGCGCACGAGTGGCTGTTGCGGCATGGCCTGATCGATCAACGGAACCGCATCACCTACGCGCTGCGCCAGTGACGCGCTCGGCCGGCTCTCCGGCGAGGCGTCAGGCGGCGTTTGACGCCGCGACCGCGGGGGTGGCGTAGACCCGGCCGAATCGATTGGCCAGAAACGCCTCCAAGCCGATCTCTTCCTGCTTGATGAGCCCGGATTGCGGCAGATGCCCGGTACGAAGCATGTCGAGCACGGCGCAGATGCCGCCGGCGGTGGTGATCTGAATGGCGCTGCGCACGCGGCCGCCCATCGGCGCCGCATAGATTTTGTTGGCGTAGGTCTCCTGAACCAGCTGGCCGCCGCGCATGCCGCTGACGGTCACGAACACGATCACCACGTCCTGCAGCGTCACGGGCACGGCGTTCTCCAGGATATCCTTCAACAGCTCGCGGCGGTCCCGCAGCCGCAGATCGTTCAACAGCGCCTTCATGATGGCCGCGTGTCCGGGATAGCGGATGGTGCGGTAGTTGAGATTGCGGACTTTACCCGCCAATGTCTCGCAGAGGGTGCCGAGACCGCCTGAGGTGTTGAAGGCCTCGTACAGAATGCCGTCGAGCGAGAATTCCTCGAGCTCCTCGAGCGCCTGGGTTTCGCGAAGCTGGCCGTTGACGATGGCTTCGCACGGCTCGCAATACTCGTTGATGACCCCGTCTGTGCTCCAGGTCAGATTGTAATTGAGCGCGTTGGATGGAAATTTGGGCAGCGCGCCGACGCGCATGCGCACGTCCTGAAGCTGATCGAAATGCGAGGCAAGGTCGCTCGCCACGATGGTGATGAATCCTGGCGCCAGCCCGCATTGAGGAATGAATGCCGTGCGCGCGCCCCTGGCGAGCTGCTTGACGGCCCGGGTGCTCGCGACATCCTCGGTCAGATCGAGGTAGTGCGCGCCGGCCGTCTTGGCCGACTCGGCGATCAGACGGGTGGCGTGATAAGGGGCGGCGGAGAGCACCGCGTACTTGCCGGCAAGCAATTTCGCCAGGGTGTCGCCCTGGGTGATATCGGCGGCCACTTTCGTCACGGCAGCGCCCGTCTCCAGCCGATCCAATTGGGCTTGCGAGCGGTCGATCACCGTGACGGCATAATCGCGTGAGCTCACCAACAGCTCCGCAATCATGGACCCAATTTTTCCTGCGCCTACGATGGCAATCTGTTGCATGTGAAACCCTCCCGTCGGTCCGCCATTTTCGCGTCCGGACCCGGCGAATGGTAGGCGCCAATTACCCGTTATTAAGGTATTATTAGTCGATTTGCAGGCTAATAACGGCGAAAAGCATGGATTTGATCGATCAGACGCTCATCGCGGCGTTGCGGGAAAACGGCAGGGCATCCACGGCGCAGCTCGCCCGCTTAGTGGGCCGCTCGCGCACCAGCGTTCAAAGCCGCATCGAGCGGCTCGAGAAACAAGGGGTGATCGCCGGGTATGGCGTGCGCCTGGCGCCCGAGCACGATCTGGGCGCGGTGCGCGCGCACGTCATGATCAAGGTGGGCCCCAAGGAGGCCCGCGTGGTGACGGCGGCGCTTCGCGCCATTACGCAGGTGCGCGTGCTGCACTCGGTGAGCGGGGATGTGGATCTCATCGCGGTTGCCGCCACCGCCTCGGTGGCCGACATGGACGAAGTCATCGATCGCATCGGCGCATTGGATGGCGTGGAGCGCACGACCTCGTCCATCATCCTGTCGACCAAATTCGAGCGTTAGGCGGATTTTTGGGGTTTTCTACCAGGAGACGCACTTGAAGTTTCCCATCGCGTTGGCATGCCTTTCCCAAGGTGCCGGACGCTTTGCCACAGAAGCCGGCTGCTTGAGGCGCGCCGCCATCTGGTTTGCAGCGTGGGTATAACCGTGGTTATACTACCGCAATGAAAACTGCGATCTCCATTCCGGATGCAATTTTTGAAGAGGCTGAGCGGCTTGCGAAAATCCGAGGCTGGTCCCGAAGCGAGCTTTATTCGAATGCAGTGTCCGCGTACGTCAATAGCGAGAGATTCTCGGGCGTTCGCGAAAAGCTCGATGCCGTATACGGACAGAATGTCGATGACTCCGCTGTGGATCCGCTCCTCGCTAAGGCCCAAGCACGCTCCGTGCCGAAAGAGACGTGGTAATGCAGCGCGGAGAGATCTGGTGGGCATCTCTCGGAGAGCCTCACGGATCCGCGCCGGGATTCCGAAGGCCGGTACTAATCGTTCAGTCTAACGAGTTCAACGAAAGCGCGATCCGTACCTCAATCTGTGCAGTGATTACACCGAACATGCGCTTGGCAGATGCTCCAGGCAATGTGCGTGTCACCCGCCGCGTCAGTGGCCTGCCCCACGACTCAGTGGTTAACGTATCGCAGTTAGTTACCTTGGATAAACAAATGCTGACCGAGAACGTGGGTCGGTTGCCTTCGCAATCGCTGCGCGAGGTGGAGGCGGGTATAAAGCTGGTGCTGGCGCTATAGATCAGCCGCGACGGCTCGAGGCCACTGCGCGGCAGTAAGGGAATGCGTCAATACCTATGGCTTCGTACGCACCCGAGCCAGCGGGTCCTTCCTTGCAATCACAGTCCGAGACTTGGGCTCAGGACCACAACATGTCTTAACTGCGATGAGTCGCTCACAATCTTCAAGCCGGCGGCATTCACAGTGAAAACTCGCGTTCAAGATGGATCGCATCCGACTGAGGCGCGTGGTTAGCTCGTCAAGCTCTGCGATCTTGCGTTTGGCCATTGCCCGCCATCGCAACGCAGGTCTGGTACCAATGGGGAAGCCGTCCAAGAACGTGCGCGTCTCGCTGATCGAAAAGCCAGCATCGCGAGCCAGAAGAATAATCCGTATCCGACCGAGCACACCTTGATCGTATAGTCTGCGATTCGACGTACGTGCCGGCGAGGGAAGCAGGCCGGCTTTCTCGTAATACCGCAACGCAGACGCTGCCACGCCCGCCTGGCGAGCAAGCTCACCGATCATGAGTCCTTTCATCGTCGTAAGCTCCTCGACACGGCTCCAAGCTAAATTTCCCTTGACTTGAAGCGCACTTTAACTTGTAGGCTGCGGGAATGGTAGTTCGGCGTGCGACGCCGTCACAGCAAGGAGCAGCGTATGGATCTCAAAGCCGGCCTGTGTTTAATGGCTTTTCTGGGCCTATCGGTATGCACCATTGGACGAACGGACAATGCGCCGCTCACGGCCGTTGTCGTCGATGCGGCCGTCTCGGACCCGCGCAGACCGGAAGAACAAGTCAAGCTCGACGTGACCCGGAATCCGGTGCCTTCGGTCCTCTTCTCTGGAGCGAAAGCGGGTGATCGAATTGCGGACGTGATGTCTGGCAATGGCTATTTTACGCGAATTCTGAGCGATGTCGTGGGACCGAGCGGTCGCGTTTATGCGTACATTCCAGTCGAACAGATCGCCCATTGTTCGCCCAGCGAAATTGCCGGCACTCAGGCAATTGCCCAAGACTCTAGCTATAAAAACGTAACATTGCTCACCGGTTCACTCGCCGACTTGCATATGCCCGCGAGGCTCGATTTGATATGGATGTCGCAAAGCTATCACGACCTACACAACTCCTTTCTCGGGCCGGCGAATGTTGTGGCCTTCAACAGGACCATCTTCGAGGCGTTGAAGCCCGGCGGAGTTTTCCTGGTCATCGACCATGTCGCCGAAGCGGGTTCCGGGCTACGGGATACGGAAACCCTGCATCGAGTCGATCCAATCCGCATGAAGAACGAGATCGAAGCGGCAGGGTTTGTGCTCGAAGCGCAAAGTGATGTGCTTCGCAATACTGATGATGATCACAAACTGGCGATTTTCGATCCGAGTATTCGCGGCAGGACGGATCAAGTGCTGTTTCGATTCCGCAAGCCACAACAAAGCGTCCATACCAAGGTCCCGCCTCATGCAGGCTGAGCCATCGGCTCAATTGCATTTGGAGGAGCGCAGCGCGTCGGCGAATCGGAAAAGGGCGGCCTCGATTTGCTCGCGTAAAGGCGAAGCGACGCCCTCCTCGTGCAGCGCGCGGTGCATGCAAGCCAGCCACTGATCGCGCTCACTGCGCCCGATGTCGTACGGGGCATGCGCCGACATCATGCATTTTCTGTCCTGACGACCTCGGCACCGCCGATTCTCTCGTACACCGAAGCTTGAGCAGGCACGCTCGAAGGCGGTGTGGCATTGATGTCAGCACTCATCGGCCCACGATAATTCAACCCGCCGATGAGTCCATCCGGGAATATACGGACTTGCGAATTCGATGCGTCCGCGATGCGCCGCTGCCCCGAAGTCCTACGGCTGAGCCGCGATCATGGAGATTTCGATCTTGTATTGTGCCCCCGCCAATTTGGCGCTCTCCACCGTCGCTCTCGCAGGGGTCGAGCCGGGTGCGACCCACTGGTCCCACACCTTGTTCATCTCGCCGAATGTGGACATGCTGGTGAGCCAGATGGTGGCCGACAAGATCCGGGTCTTGTCCGTTTTCGCTTCCGCCAACAGGCCATCGACGATGGACAGGATCTCCTTGGTCTGCTCGGCGACGCTCTTGCCTGCGGCCTCCTCGGCGACCTGCCCGGCCAGATAGACGGTTTTGTTGTGAATCACGACCTGCGACATTCGAGGTCCCGGATGCAAGCGTTCGATCGGCATGAAATCTCCTCCCTTGGAGCCCGCATTGTAGGGTCAGACACAGGGTGAGAACGGGAGGGTCGGAATAAAAAACGGCGTGGGTCCTATTGAGGTGCCCACGCCGCCGGATTATCGCACCGACGGGGGAGTTGGCTGGCTTGCCGGTACGAGACTTCCTAAACCTTGTCTGTCTTCGCGTCAGTCATCCGCGAACACGACTTCATACTGCCAAAATCTGGCGCGCCCGCACGCGATACTTTGTAGCGGTGGATCCAATTTTTTTCACTTGACACACCGCACAAGATCGGACGGTACACACTCAGCCATCGGCTGAGGCATCATGATCCGACGGATCTTCAATCGAGTGAAATGATCTTTCGGCTTAAGCTCATGCACTTCGGGGCTGGCGCAGCCGCTTGACCACGAAATAGGCTGCGATCGAGACCACCAGGGTGACGGCGCTCGCCTTGAAGTCCTGTTGCGACCCGGGCGTGAACGCCATGGCGATCAGGACAGCGGCCATGGCTGCGATGGCCGCATAGCTCAGCCAGGGGAAGAGCCACATGACAACCGGCGGCTTCGGCTCGTTGGCGAGCTCGCGGCGCCTGCGCAATGCGATTTGCGCGACGGCGATGGTCATGTAGACATAAACGATCAGCGCGCCCGAGGAGCTCACCAGAAAATCGAACACGGCTTGGGGCGCCTCGGTGGCGGCAATGATGCCGAGAAAACCGGCCACCGAGCCCATGAGCACCGAGACCACGGGAACGCGCCTCGAATTCAACGTCACCAGCATTTTCGGCGCGTCGCGGCGGTCGGCCAGGATGAACAGCACGCGGGAACTCACGTAGAACGCGGAGTTGAGGCAGGAAAGGACGGCGGTGAGAATGATGACGCTCATGATCTCGGGCGCCCAGGGCACGTGCATTGCGTTGAGAGCCAGGGTGAAAGGCGACTCGCCGGAGCGAACATTGTTCCACGGCGTGACCGAGACGATCAGGAAGATCGAGGCCACGTAGAACACGAGGATGCGCCAGATCACGGCAGCCCCCATGCGTGCGACGGCCCGCTCCGGCTGCGCGGATTCCGCCGCGGCGACGGTGGTGATTTCGGCGCCGGTCATGGCGAAGAATACGGTGGGCACGGCGGCGAGCACCGCGATCCAGCCGCGCGGAGCGAAGCCCCCAAAGTCCGAGAGGTTGCCGAATGTGGCGCCATGCGGCGATGTCCAGCCGAAGGCGAACGAGGCGGCGATGACGATGAACACGATGATGGCGGCCACTTTGATGGATGCGAACCAGAACTCGAACTCCGCATAGGAGCGCGCGGACATGAGATTGACGCAGGTCATGACGGTCATGAGCCCGAGGCCGATCTGAAGCGGCGAAAACGGCAGCCAGTGCTGCAGGATCTTGGCACCCGCGATGGCCTCGACGGGTACCACCAGCACCCAGAAGTACCAATACAGCCAGCCGATCACGAAGCCCGCCCCATCGCCGAGCCCCGCGCGCGCGAATTCCGTGAAGGAGCGCACGTGGGGCATGGACGTGGCCATCTCGCCCAGCATGCGCATCACCAGCAAAATCAAGAATCCGCAGATGGCGTAGCTCACGAAGCTCGCCGGACCGGCGGCAATGATCGCGGTGCTCGAGCTCACGAACAATCCCGCGCCGATGATCCCGCCGATCGAGATCATGGTGAGGTGCCGCCCTTTGAGCGAACGGCTGAGCTCGTTCGTGTGCGTGCCCGGGACCGGAGGGATTGCCGTGGCAGGATTCGCCGTGGTTGTGTTTGCCTGCGCCATCACTAGTACCTTTCCCTTATGCTCATCGGGTGTTCCGTGTCGACTTTCGCGGGGCCCACGGTAGCGGATAGATGGGGCGAGAGCCAGCAATGCCGTGCACGATGCAATTTCCGTTTCGAGCGAAGTACATCTTCAAGCCATAGGCGAACGGCGAAGCGGCCGGGACGATTTTCATCTAGGCGTCGAGGTGGGCAACGACGCTCCCGCCGGTACCTACCCTTGATCGATGCGCATCCCCGGCGGGCGCATTGCCGCGCTCGTACGGCTTTGCCGTGAGCATGTACAAAGTCCCCAGCACGATCACACCCACCGCCGTCACGATCATCCCGAAATTGCTGTACCAGGGATCCTGCGGGGCGCGGGGCCACATCATGTCGAAAATCGCGCTCATCCCGTAGGCGAACCCGACGAGATTCACCGGCCATCCCCAACGGCCGAGCGTGAAGGGACCGGTCGGTGTCCAACCCTTCGATCTGGCGATCAACGCCCCGAGCACCAGCATCTGGAAGGCCATGTAGATCCCGACCGAGGCGAAGCTGATGATGGTCGCAACGGCATTTTGCAGCCACAGGCCGCCGAGCGCGATTAGCGACGGGATCAGGCCCGCCAGCGCCAATGATGCCACGGGTACGTGCGTGTGCGGCGAAATACGGCTCAAGAGCTTGCTGCCGACGATCATCTCGTCGCGCGCATAGGCGAACAAGAGGCGGCTCGCGGCAGCCTGCATGCTCAAGCAGCAGGAGATGAACGACACGAGAACCACGGCGAGCACGGCGCGAAAGCCGACCTCGCCCATGGCATCGCGCAGAATCGTCGCCACGGGATCGGTGTCCTTCCCGGAAAGTATGGCGTTCATGTCGGGCACCGCGAGAATCAGTGCAACGCAAACGAGCATCGCTGCCGCGCCGCCGACGTAGATGGTCATGCGCATGGCCTTGGGGATCATGCGGCTGGCATTTGGAGTCTCCTCCGCAACGTCGCCGCAGGCCTCGAAGCCGTAGTAGCAGAACATGGCGGCGAGTGCCGAGGCGAGAAACGCCGGTACGTAGCTGCCGCTGCTACTGCGAAAGGAGAAGGTGTCGAAGAGCACGCTGAACGATTGATGGCGCGCAAACAGCAACAGATAGCCGCCGACCGCAATGGCGCCGATGAGCTCGCAAATGAAGCCGAACATTGCCACGCGCGCGAGCAGTCGGGTGCCGCTCACGTTGCAAGCCGTCGCAAACACGATCATCGCCAGAGCCATGGCCGTGGTGTTCGTGGGGGTGACCGGGAAGCCCAAGAGCTGTGCGACGAACGGCGCACCGCCGGTCGCGACGGCAGCGATCGAGACAAGCAGCGCCCAGCCATATATCCAACCGGCCATCCAGGCCCAGCGCTTGCCGACCAGACGTCGCGCCCACGGATACAGGCCGCCGGAGATCGGGAATTGAGAGACGACCTCGCAGAATACAAGACAGACGAACATCTGGCCGACACCGACGATCAGATACCACCAGAACATCGGCGGACCGCCCGCCGCGAGTGCGAAGGCGAACAGGCTGTAAACCCCCACCACGGGCGAGAGGTAGGTGAATCCCAGCGAGAAATTTTCCCATTTCGACATGGTTCGGTCGAAATGCGATTCGTAGCCCAACGCTCGAAGCTGCTCGGCGTCGTGGTCGATCGCCTTACCGGAATTGGCGGTCACTCATGTCTCCTAAGCTGTCTCGCCTTGCCGGACCCCCGGCGGGGAAGGTCCATATTACGAAAATCGGGGGACTTGCGCCCCCCGATTGCCTCCGCCCGATCGAATCGATGAGGCCTCAGAACTTCGTGTCGAAGCCGATGCCGATTGTTCGCGGCTGATTGGTGGATACACGAGTGATCGTCGGCTGTTGCCACGCGAAGACCGTGTTGTCGATGGTCAAGCCGGCATGCTTGTTGGTCAGATTGGTGCCGAACAAGGATAGCACCCAAGGCTCCTTGCCAAAGCCCAGTCTGAAGTCCATCAATCCGTAAGAACCCAAGACTTCGCTGTAGTAGGCCGTGTCCACAACCGGCCCGACATAGGCCTCTGCGAGGCGTGCCGTGAACTTGTAGTCCGCGGTCACCATCGATTCGTAGTTCAGGGCCACGTTGCCGGTGTATTTCGGGATATTGTTGATGCGCGTGCCGGCCGTGACCGGAAGTCCCGGCGTGTCCTTCGGAGCGCTGATGTAGGCCTGGGTGTACGCAGCGGAAACGTCGACGGTGAGCGCATCGGTCAACTTCGCCGCCATCTCGAGCTCCGGCCCGTAGCTCTTGGCGTCGCCCACGTTGGTATTGTAGGGATAACCGCAGGAGAGCACGATCAGCTGCTGGATGTTGTGCCACTTGACGTAAAAGATGTCCGCGTTGACCGTAAAGCGGCGATCGTCGAGCTTCGCCTTCTCGCCGAATTCTAGACTCCAGATATCGTCCGGCGCGTAGTAAGCCGGCTGACTGGTGAGGTAGCTCGGTCCGGTGCCCTGCCCGCAATAGTAAAAGGCGCCCTGGCTGAACGGGACCAGGGGGATCGGCAGATTCACGCCGCCGGGTCGGGAGCCCTTCGCGAGCGTGCTGTACAGCGTGAGATCCGACGTTGGCTCGTACGACAAATTGAGCTTTGGCAATAGACTCGTGTTGCTTCCGGATGCACTGTCGATGGTCGGTGTGGCATCGCCCGAGGCCGTGCCAAGACCGGCCTGATTGGCGTTGTTGCCGATGTTGAATTTATAGAACCGCAATCCCGCGGTGAGTTTCAGGTCGGGCCGCAGCTTGTACGAGGCCTCTCCGAAGATCGCCTTCTGGCTGAGAATGTTCGGGTTGTTGTCATTGAACATGATGCCCTCGGGATTCGCTCCCGTCACGGGCGGTGCGTAGAAAAACTGGTCGGCAGTCGGACAATGGCCGCCGAGCGGACCGCCGGCGGGACATACGGGGGTCGTGACAAACCCAACGGTCTGATTTCTCGTGACGTAGCCCGAATGCAAATTCGAGTAATAGAGGCCGCCCACCCACTGGAAGTCGCTGTCGCCCCGCGAGGTGAGGCGAAGTTCCTGGGCTATCTGCCAGGTCGTATCGTTCTCGGAGTAGATATTCGGGACGAACTGCGTGTAATTGAAGATGTTTTGCAGCGCTTCGGTCGAATCCGTCGATTGATACACGTCGCGCTTCCAGTACGAGGATGCCGACGTGAAGTTGGCAAACGGCATGTCGTAGCTGATCTTCAGGCTCCACATGTGAAACGAATCGTAGTAGGGCTCTTGGATGTCGTAGGGCTGGTAGATCGCCTCGTTCGCAGGCGGAGATTGATAATTGGCGTAGCCATCGGCATCGATGCGCTGATACATGAAGCCGCCGGTGATGGACAGGGCATCGGACGGCTGGATCAGGAGCGACCCTCTCGAGGAGATGAAACGCTCGAGGTTGGAGCCTGTGATGTTGTCTGCGACCGGCGCATCCTGAACGGCGCCGCGCGTACAGTAGTAGACGCCGCAATTCCCGAAGTTCGTCGGATAGGGAAACTGGCCGGGCGCGATCACCTTGCGGTCGATCCAGCCGCTGATGTATTTATCCGTGGTCACGAACCGAAACGCCGCGATGTCGCCGATGGGAAGATTCAGCATCAAGCTGCCGCGGCCGTTTGTGCTGCCGCCGGTGGTTTGAGAGGCGTCGACCGCCGCCGAACCTTCGTAGGTGTTGAGCTTCGGCGGATTGGTCACCAGCTTGATGGTGCCGCCCATGGATCCTGCTCCGTACAAGGTGCCCTGCGGTCCGCGCAGGATCTCCGTGTGATTGAGATCGAAGAGGTCGGCGTCGATGACCGTGCGGCCATTGAGCGCCACGGCGGACGCCGACAAGGGGGTTTCATCGATGTAGAAACCCACCGTTGCGACGGAACCGCCGGATGAACCCAAGCCCCGCATTTCATATTCGGTCTGGCCCGGACCGGCCGTGCGCAGCGATATTCCGGGGATGGCGCCGACCAGATCCTGGACGGATCCGATGTTCTGCTCGGCGAGATCGGCGCCGCTCAAGGCCGTCATGCTGATCGGCGTGGCCTGCACGGTGGAATCGCGCTTCTCCGCGGTGACGACGATTTCCTCCAGATCGTTGCCGCGCCCCGGTGCGGTTTCGCCGGCGGGAGAGGCCGCCGGACCGCCCGGTTCCGGATCGGCGAAGGCCGGTGCGCACATCAATCCGGCACAGACTATGGCGAAGAGCGAGCTCACGCGCGATGCCAGGGCCGCTTGCGCGGCGCACGATTTTCTTTTCATTGACTGTTCTCCCTGAGATGAACAAGGCCGCGGCACGGGCATCTGGCTTGCTTGACGATCCCTCTCTCGCAAGCCTCCCGCACCGCCGCCTCTCGCCGAGGATCGCTTATGATCCGTCTGGTCGATAAGTAGCATAGGGTTTACTAGCACGCAAGTTTGTTGCGTGCTGAGAACCCTCGATCAAAGATATGGACGCCGGCCGTGGAGCCGCGCCGTCGCTTCGAACGAGCATGGGGATGGACGATGCATGGATTATGCCGAATGCACGGCGATGGGGCGGCGCGCGCGCCTCGCGCTCCGGAAGCGGGCACTTGAGCGGCACCAGCCGCCGTCTGACGCTCGCGGCGATTCTTTCCTCGAGCTTGGGCGTCGGATTGATCTTCGGCTTCCAACCGCCCCTGATCACCATGGCCTTGAGCCGCATGGGAAGCTCCGCTCTCGCCATCGGTGCGGTCACCGCCGCAAGTCTGATCGCGGTCATTCTTTGCGGGCCGCTGTATCCCCGGCTCATCGGGCAACTCGGGCTGAAACGCAGCGTGATCATCGGCATCGCGACCGGCGCAGTGGTGCTGGCATTCATGCCCGCGGCTTCGGGCGTCGCTCCGTGGATGTGCTTCAGATTCGTCACCGGCTGCGTGCTCGGGTTGAGCTGGATCGGCAGCGAAATCTGGCTGAACACGGTGAGCAGCGATGCGGAGCGCGGCACCGTCATGGGGGTCTACGGGACGGTTTTCTCGGTCGGAATCGTCGGCGGTCCGCTCCTGCTGGAGTTCACCGGGACGGACGGCTGGCGGCCGTTCGTGGTCGGCGCTGCCTGCCTGCTGGCGACGCTTCTGCCGATCATGATGCTGAAGGAAACCAAGACGGACGACGGCGCGCGGACGTTGCCCGTCAACCTCGTCCGCGCGGTGCGCGTCGCACCCATCGTGATGCTGGCAGCGGTGGTCGCGGGCTTGGTCGAATCGGCGGATCTGGCGCTGCTCCCGCTGTTCGGATTGCACGCCGGCATGCACGAGCGAGCGGCGCTGTCGCTGGTGACCGTGTTCATGGCCGGCAACGTCGTGCTGCAAATGCCCATCGGATTGATTGCGGACCGCTTCGGGCGGCGCGCGGTCCTCGCCGGGTGCGCGGTCGCGAGCGCGTTGGGCCCGCTAATCCTGCCGTTTTGCCTCGATGCGCCGGCTTGGCTCGGTCTGCTGTTGTTTCTCTGGGGCGGAACACTGTACGCATTCTACAGCCAGGGAATCGCGCTGTTGGGCGAGCAATTCCCGGCGGCCGAGCTCGCTGCGGCGAACACCGTGTTCGTAATGGTGTATTGCGCGGGCGGGGTCATCGGTCCGAGCCTTGGAGGGTTCGCGATGGACCACTGGCCGCAAACGGGCCTTCCGGCCATGCTGAGCGGCGCGCCGCTCTTGTTGCTCGCGGGTCTTGCGATTCGTGCGGCGCGCGCGCGCGCCGCAAAGCGGGCTACGGTCTGACCGGGCCGCCCGGGCTCAACCCACGGCGGTGCGCTTCTTCTTGTCCGGATCGTCGAACGGCAGCGTGTGCGCCGTGGCGGGGCCCTTGAGGTTCTTGCCCCGGATCTCGAGCTTGGTGCCGTGAACCGCCGCCGGCACGTCGAGGCGCGCGATGGCCATCGATTTGCCGGTAAGGCTCGATACCATGGCGCAGGTGACCACACCGACCTTTTTGTCGCCCAAGTACACTTCATCGCCCATATCCGCGGGCAGCTTGCCGTCCACGAGCAGCCCAAAGATCTTGAAGCGCTCCCGCCCCTTGAGGCGTGCGTGCGCATCGGCGCCGCGGAAGTCGTTCTTGCCGGGACTCACGGTGAATTCGAGGCCGAGTTCCCACAAGCTGTCGCCCGGCGGGTCATGTTCGAAGGGGTACATCTGGGACATGTCGTACGGATAAAACAGCAGGTAGCTCTCGACGCGCAACCAGTCGAGCGTGGTGAAGCATGCGGGGATGATGCCCGAGGGCTTGCCTTCGCTCAGAATCGTGTCCCAAATGAGCCCTGCGTCTTCGCCCTTGCAGAAAATTTCATAGCCGCGCTCGCCGGTGTAGCCCGTGCGGGAGATCGTCACGGGCTTCTTGAACAGCGTGGCCGGCATGTGATGGAAGTAGTTCAGGCTCCTGATTCCCGGAACGTGCTTCGCCAGGAAGTCGACCGCGAGCGGCCCCTGGAGGGATAGATCGTGCAGGTCGTCATCGACGATCACCGCGGCGTTTCGGCCGACGGCGTAGCTCGTCAAGGTCTCATGTCCGGCGCCGCTTCCGTGAACCACCATCCAAGCATTCGGTGCCAGGCGGTACAGGATGCAATCCTCGATGAAGTGGCCGGATTCGTTCAGCATGCAGGCATAGGCGGACTTGCCGGGGTAGATCTTGGTCACATCCCGGGTCGTCGCATAATTCAAGATGGGGGAGGCGTGCGGACCCACGAGGTAAAGCTTCTTCAGGCCCGACACGTCCATGAGCGCCGCCTTGGTGCGGATCGCGGCATGATGCTCGGCGATATCGTTCGAATACGTCCAAGCCGTGCCCATGCCGTTCCAATCCTCGAGCTTCGAGCCGAGGGCGCGGTGCCGGTCCGCTAAAACCGAGTGACGCCAACTGAGTGCCATGAATGTCTCCAATCTTTGTTTAAAATCGGGCACGCGCTCGAATTGCCGCGCGGGCCGCCTGAACCCAAGCCGCCGCGCCGCCGTGGGGCGCACTGCGGTCTCTATGAAGTAACTCAGTCCGGGGCTGCTCCGGGCGTGGTGGGCGAGCCGTCGTCGAAGGGCGCCAGCCACTCGACCACCGTGTCGCGATAGCGGGTCAACCCCTTGTAGTCTACGAGGGCAGGATGCAGCCCTTTGAGCGCCCTGCGCACGCGCCGCGCCCATTTGGGAATGGTCGAGAGCTCCCGCACGCTGATGAGATAGCAACGGATCCCGAACATCACCGCATTGCTGCGCGGCAAGCGCCACAGACCTTGCATCTCGACCCGCAGATGCACGAGGTCGCCGGCGTTTTGCTGGGTCACCTTGGTGCGGTCCGGTCCCCACTTCGGGTAATTTTCGGGCGAGGTATCGAGCCGCGGGTTCACCGTCATGGTCCAGTTGAGACGCCGTACCGGCTGGCCGAGGCGTAAATTCAATAAAAATTTGAGGGCCCTGTCGAAGACACCGAGCTCGTGCGCCAAAGGAACGGGTCCGTGCCACTCCTTGAAAGTCATACCGACGTCGAAGTCCAGAGACCAGTCGGCGGGCGTGGTCACCATGCCGGCCTCCGTCCAGAGATCGCCCTCGCGCTGGTCCATGACCACGAAGTCGCCCTGCGCCTGTCGGGTGATGAAATCGAGCGGCTCGCGCGGCAGGCTCGACGGATCACCGAATGTGAATACTTGATCGATGCCGAGCGGTTTGTTGATCCAATGCCATCGATTTGCGCGCTTCGCGAGCGAGAAATGCGCGGGGTAATCTCGCGCCAGCGATTCCATGATCAGCTCCAGGCAATCCCATTGCGCGCTCATCATGTGCGGCAGCGCCTGGTAGCGCAGCGGCTCGGCCGCAAGGACGAGCTCCCGCTCGCGGCATTCGGCGACGTAATGTTCGTCCACGTCGAAGGCAAATTCGACCACCGAGCCCTTGGGGCCGGGGGCATGCGGCTCGATGTTTACCGAATACATATACTGGTCATCCACGAAGGGCAGCGGAAACCGCCGGATCGCTTCGGGGGAGTTCTCGAAGGTGAAGTCGTTTCTAAAAGTTTCGTGAGGCTTGAATACGGCGCTCATGAGCGTTCCTCGAGGTTCAAGGCGGCTACAGGTCGAGCACCAGGCTCTTGCAGCGTGCCCGTGACACGCAGGGCATGATGGTGTTGCGCTTCGCCTTCTCGGCGTCCGACAAGAAATGATCGTTGTGAATCAGCTCTCCATCCACTTCGAGCACGCGGGTCTGGCAAAAGCCGCAGACGCCGCCCCGGCAAAGATAGGGCACCTCGACGCCTTGCGCCTCGATGCTTTCCAGGAGGCTCTGATCCGGTGCCACGTGCACGGTCATCTTGGAGCGCGCGAGGAACACCTCGAAGGCGTCGCCCACCGGCGGTGCGCTGAACTGTTCCCAGTGAATATGGCTGTCCGGCCAGCCCCACTCACGGGCCGTGGCCGCGACCCTGTCGATCATGCCTGCCGGACCGCAGACGTACACGTGCGTGCCCAAGGGTTGGTGCGACAGCAGGCCGTCGAAATCGATGCTTTGTCCCTCGCTGTCGTAATACATGCGCACCCGTTCGCCCGTGCGCTGCAAAATCCGCGGTAGAAAGGCGGCATGCTCGCGGCCGCGAACCGAATAATGCAGCTCGTAGGGCACGCGCCCTTCGTGCAAGTCCTCCAGATGCGCCATGAAAGGTGTGATGCCGATGCCGCCGGCGATGAGCACATGCTTGCGTGCGATCTTGTCGAGCGCGAACAGATTCACCGGGTGGGCGATCTCGAGCCGCGTACCCACGCGGACCCGATCGTGCATGAAATGCGATCCGCCACGCGATTCGTCCATGCGTCGCACGCCGATCTCATAGGACTCGAGACGGTGCGGCGGACTCAGCAGCGAATAGGGGTTGCGGTACACGCGAGTGGGCGTGCGCATCACCACCACGATGTGCGAGCCGCCGGAGAAGGCGGGCATGCTTTCCCCGGCCACCGGCCGCAACTTGAAATGCTTGATCAGCGGCGTGACCTGCTCGATCGCCGTCACCTCGACTTCGAGGGTTTGAGCCTCGCTCATACAAACACTTCCTTGATCTGCGGCAGCTCGCCGGGCGCCTCGGCATCGACCATCACGCCCATGTAAGCGGCCAGCCGCCGTGAATAATGGTCGCGCACCAGGAGCCAGCTGCCGCAGTCGACGCAGCGCACGATGTTGGTCCGCACGTCCTCCGTCGTGGCCCGGCAATGGATGCAATAGACACGCCGGGCGCTCGTGCCGAGCTCTTCGGCGCGTATCTCGTCCTTGTTCAGATCGAATTCGAGCGCGATCTTCATGGCCAGTCCGATGAAGCTTTCGGGCCCCGCCACATACAGTCGTGTGCCCATCAGGGCGCCGTCGAGGAGCGAGCGAAACTCCCGCAACAGGGAAGGGACGTCCGAAAACTCGCGCAGCGCCTCGAGTCCCAGCGCGGCGAAATTCTCGGGCCTTGCGTCGGACACGGGCGGATCGGCCGGGGGGACGGGCAAGGCGGCTGTCGTCGCGGGGGTTTGCTCCGGGATCAAGAGGACGCGGGTTCTCCCAAGCGCCTGCGGCGCGGCCGATTGGAGTTCCCGCAGCACGCGCATCAGCGCCACGTTGCCTATGCCCTTGCCCAGCATCAGGTGGTAGCGTCCGCCCGTGTCGGCGCGCAGCGGGGCGTAGACGGGTTTACTCTTGATACCGGTTACGAGCATGACGGACCCTTCAGGCTAGTACACCGCGAGGTGATGGGTCACGGCGACGACCGCGATCCCGAGCGCGAGCACCGCATAGGGCCAGAGGCCGGCGCGGTTCACGATGCGCTCACCGTCCACGATTTCCAGGTCTTCCGACATTTGAGGCGGGAATACGCCCTTGTCCTGGATGTAGTGACGGTAGATGAACACGGGCACGATCAGCGTCGCGAAGACGAGCCCTATCTTCAGGGTCCCCGAGCCGTAGACGTCGGCGCCGAACCCCATGAAGGCGAGGTTCACGAACGAGAGCACGGCGCCCGCGGCGAGTATCCACGACGGGGCGCGCCACGGCCTGTCCTGACGCGGGCGGTCCATGCGATGAATCCAACCGGCGTTCAAATTGAGGAAATTGTAGATGAGGTAGCCGATATTCGCGGCGCCGATGATGAACACGGTATCGGACAGGAGCAGCAGCACGAGATTGAATCCCAAGTTGGTGAGCATGGCGTTGGTCGGCGCCCCGTGCTTATTCACCTTGGTCAGGTACTTCGGCAGCCAGCCGTCAAGCGATGCCTGATAGAGCGTGCGCGACGATCCCGCCATGGAGGTCATGAGCGACAGCACCAGCGCGAGAATCAGCATGATGACGACGACCACGCCGACGAACTGGCCGGCGTGCACCATGCGAGCCATCACCGAAGCGACGCCCGTGCCGGAGTAGATTTCCGGCGCCAGCATGCCCGAGTACTCGGCCGGGGTGACGATGTTGCCGGCCGCATCGATCACGGCTGGGTGCACCAGGTTGCCGAGACCCAGGTACCCCTGGAAGGCGAACGGCACCAAGGTATAGACCACGACGCAGAGCAGCCCTGAGTAAAAAATCGCCTTGAAGGTGTCGGTCTTGGGGTTCTTGAATTCGCCGGTGTAGCACACGGCGGTCTCGAATCCGTAGGTGGACCAGGCGGCGAGGAACATGCCCGCGGCGAACAACGTGATGCCCGCCATGTTCCAGGAGCCGACGGTGACGAGGCCGGCGGCGTCGTGTGCCAGCGGCGCCAACGGGAACAGGTTCGCCTTGACGATGTCGCCGGTCAAAATCGGCACGATGCCGATCAACAAGAGCGGGATCATCGCCGAGATTCCCAGGATCTTGGTGATGTTCGCGGACCGCAGAATTCCGCCGTCCTGGATGAACTTCACCGCCAGCAGAATGACCGCTCCCAGGATGAACGTGGCGTTGATCCGGAGGGTGAGCCCCGTCTTGATCATGCCGAGATCGAGCAGCGTCCATTGCCAGGTGTTGATCAGGGAGTCGGGCGCGTACAGTCCGGCCAGGATGTAGCCCGCCGCGAGCGCGGACCCCGTGGCCTGCACCGGCGACCAGGCGAACCAGTTGCACCATACCGAGATGGGCGCAATCAGCTTGCCGTAGCGCACCCAGGCGATGGCGCCGTAAATCGACGTGCCGCCCGCTTTGTTGGGGAAGAGTCCCGCGATCTCGGCGTAGGTGAACGATTGGATGAAGCCCATCGCGATCGAGGCGATCCAGATGACCCAGGAGAGCTTGCCGACGGTCGCCGAAACGCCACCGATGGAGAACAGGACCAGGGGCGGAACCCCGCTCGCAACCCAAAAGGCGCCGGTCCAATCGATCCCACGCTCCAAGCCCGCACTTTTCGCGGTGGAGTCATCGGCAGTTGCTTCCACGGTGGCGTTCATTCCATCCCCTCGACGTTAGAAAAGCCGACGCAACTCTTCGGCAATCTCGAAGATGTCCCCGACGACTCCGTACTTGGCGACATTGAAAATAGACGCCCCGGCATCCGAGTTCACGGCGACGATGGTCGACACGTGCTTCATGCCGGCGAGATGCTGGATGGCTCCCGACACGCCCATGGCGATGTAGAGCTTGCACGAGCTCGCGGTCTTGCCCGACTGACCCACCTGGCGGCTTTTGGGAAGCCAGCCGGCATCGGCGATGGGCCGGGAGCATCCGAGCGTGGCGCCGACGGCGTCCGCGAGCTCCTTGAACTGCGCCACGTTGGTTTCCTCACCGATGCCGCGGCCGATGGTCAGGATGAACTCTGCGGCCGTCATGTCGACATCGTCGTTGGAGGAAAGCTCAATGAAATCGCGACCGCCCGAGCGGCTGGCGGTTGCGGGCGCTGCGAACTCGCTGATTCGCGGATCGCCGGGCTGATCCGGCGGTTTGTATACGTTGGCACGGATGGCGAGCAGCACCGTGTCGCGGCCGGGGAAATCGACTTCCACGTTCACCTTCTGTCCGTATCCGCCGCGGGTGGCGACGAGCGTGCCATCGATGTACTCGGCCTTGAAGACATCGGTTGCGAAGCCGAGCTTGAGCTTCGCCGCCAACGCCGCGGCGTATCCGAACGAGTCGACACTGTGCGCGACCAGCACGACCCCGGGCTTGCGCGCCTCGATCAATGCACCGACCGCGGTCTCGAAGGTGTCCGGGTCGAATTCCGCCGCCGCCACCTTGACGGTGACGATCTCGTCGACGCCGGCGAGTTTTAAGGAATCGAGAAAGAGGTGGGGGGAATTGGCCAGGATCGCGACAGTGACGGTACCACCCTCAGCACCTTGTAGTCCCTGCGCTGCGCTGATCAGCTCAAGGGACACGGGACGGAGTTCTCCGCGCCGCTGCTCCGCGATCACCAGTACACCGCTCACGCTGCATCTCCTTTGAATTCACGGATGATTTCCGCGAGCCGCCGGGCCTTCGCCGCCGCATCGCCCTCGATGAGCTGCGCCTGGCCCTTGTCGGGAATATACATGCGGCGGATACGCGAGTGAGAACCCGATTCACCGACATCGCCGGCGGACAGGTTCAGGTCGGTGAAGGTCCTGACCTCGACGGGCTTCGCCGCCGCTTGTTTGATGCTGCGGAGCGAGGCATATCGCGGCGTATTGATGCCCAGCTGGATGGTGAGCACGGCTGGGCATTGAATCTCGACTTCTTGCAGCAAACCGCCCTCCAGTTCGCGGCGAAACACCGCACTCTTCGCCCCCGGTGAATAGTCGAGAGAGCTGACCACGGCGGCATGCGGCCAGCCGAGAAATGCGGCGGTGGCGATGCCGGTGGAGGCGAAGGTCTGATCGGAGGATTGCACGCCGGCGAACAGCATGTAGGGCGCCTCGACTTTGGCCGCCGCCGCCAGGACCCGGGCAATGGCGATGGGATCGGATCCCTCCAAGCCATCGTCCCAGATGCGGATCGCGCGGTCCGCGCCCTTCGCAAGGCATTTGCGCAACACCTCGTCGGCCTCTTCGGGGGCAACGGACATGACCACCACCTCGACCGGTTCGCTCGACGCCTCTTTGATCTTGACGGCCTCTTCCAGGGAATAGTCGTCCCACTCGTTCAGATCGCGGATGAGAAACTCCTCCTCCACATCGCGTCCGTCCTCGCGGATCTCGAAGTCTTCGTCGAGCGCGGCGACCTGCTTCACGGCGATCAGGATCTTCATGCGGGCACCGCCAGGGTCTGCGGCGCCGAAACCGCCTCTCGAACCAGTTCAATCAATTCCTTCACCACAAATTTCCCCTCGTTGCCGGTGGTTTTGAGCGCGTCCTCGAACATGGTCAAATCCTTCGGACAGCTCACGACGTAAACTTCCAGGCCCGGAATCGCCGCGGCCTCGCGCATGCGGTTCTGGGCAGGCTTTTCCGCTCCCACGGGGTCGGGGATCCATATCCTGCCCCCGCCTGCGCCGCAACAGAAAGAATTGTCGCGGCAGCGCTTCATGTCGATGAGCTCGCAGCCCAGCAGCTTCAACACATCGCGCGGCGCCTCGTAGCCCTTGTTGAAGCGGCCGAGATGGCAGGGATCGTGGAACGTCGTCTTGAGCGTGAGCGGCCGCGTCACTTTCAATTTGCCATCCGTGAACAGCTGCTTGAGGAGGCTGGTGTAATGCTGAATCGGGTATTTCCCGCCGAAGTCGGGATATTCGTTGAGGATCGTGTTGTAGGAGTGCGGATCGGTGGTGACAATGGATTTGAAGGTCGCGCCCGCGAGCGAGGCGATATTGGATTCGGCCAGGACCTCGTAAAGGCCTTCCTCGCCGACGCGCCGCACATCGTTACCGGCGTTGGACTCCCCGTCGTAGAGGATGCCGAAATCCACTCCCGCCTCGTGCAGGAGCGTTGCAAAGGTCTGCGTCACCTTCTGATTGCGCGGATCGAACGAGGCGTAGTCGCCGACGAACCAGAGCAGATCCACCGGCTCCTTGCGCGCGTCCTTGACCTTGAACGGCAGGGCCTTGCTCCACGAGCCGCGCTTGCGCTTCGATTCGCCGAAGGAGTTGCCGGTCTTGTGAATGGTCTGCAGCGTCTTGGTGAGCAGCGGATCCATGGCGCCGTCTTCGACGAGCTTGCGGCGCATCTGCACGATGATGGGAACATGCTCGACGGCCACCGGGCAGATCTCCACACAGGCCATGCAGGTGCGACAGGACCAAAGGGTCTCCATCGCCACCTGACCCGGCGCCTTGCCGTGGACGCCGAGTTCGGCCTCGGGCGGAAGACTTCCCGACTCCAGGGCGGCATTCGCGAACTCGCGCAAGCTCAAGATCACGTCGCGCGGCGACAGCGGCGCGCCCACGGCCCGGGCCGGGCAGGCTTCATGACAACGGCCACACTTGGTGCAGGCGTCGAGGTTCAACAGCTGCTTCCAGGTGAAATCGGTGATCTTGGCGACTCCGGGCGTCTGTTGAGTCGCCGGTATGCGCGTAAGCCGTTGCGCAGCCTTGGGATCTCGGACCATCAAGGAAGCGGCCGAAGTAAAGATGTGCTTGACCTTGGTGAAAGGAATGAGCGCGATGAAGGTCAGCGCCAAAAGCCCGTGAAACCACCAGAGCGAGAGCCGGAGCACGCCGCCGCCATGCGCCGTCAGGCCGACGGCCTCGAGCGCCTCCGCGACGGCGGCGCCCACCGGCGACCACCAGCGCGTGTCCCAGGCTTGGGGTTGGGCGTGGAGCCATACCAGGCGTGCGGCTTCCAACAGGAACCCGGTGCAACCGATGATGACGAGTGTCCAGAGAAACGCCCAGTCCTCGCGCCGGTACTCGGGACGGAGGAAATCGGGATCGCCGAGCGCGCGGTCGGTGCGCGCATAGTCGAGCTTGGGCAGCTTCATCCAGCCGCGGCGGTACATCATGTAAAGCAGACCGGCCAGGAGGGCGATGCCGGCGATGTCGAGCACGAGCGAGAAGATGAGATAGAACTGGCCCTGCCAGAAGCGGATGCCGAAAAGCGGCTCGAGAATGTCGTATTGCAGCGTGATGGTCGCCGTGCCGAGAAACAGCAGTACGAAGCCGTAGAAGATCAGCCGATGCGCGCCGCCCGCCGCATGATCCCGTCGATTGACGGTGCGGTGGCTTAGTACCTTCCCCACCATGTCGCCGGCCCGGGACCAGAGGCTTCCCTCGAGTGCCAAGGCGGTGCCGCGACGGTACTTTCGAATCTGGACGTATACGCCCCAGCAGAAGATGCCGATGGCGGTGTATCCCAATGCATAAAACAACCGCACTTCGGCCGTCGGAAACGCCTCGAATAGAATTCGAGTGACAGCGTCAGTGCGGCTCACGGACCCGCAGGCTCCTACGTCTTGTACTCGATCTCGGACCGGCCGCCGGGCAAATACGCCGTCCCCCACACGGCGACCTCGCGCTTGTACGGTAGCGGCAGCTGCGCGTTGGGCTCCTCGATCTCCCGCGCGAGCCTGTGTCCGGAGAAGGTTGCGTCCGCTATCAGCCGCGGCGCCTCGGCGTCGCCGATCAGGTATACGGCCTTCACGTCGTTCTTGTCCCAATCACCCTGTCGCTGCTTGATGTCGCGGAACAATTGGTCGTTGGAATGACGTCCCGTGACGAGGATCAGGGAGTCGAATTCCACCCAGCGATGGCTCTTGTTGGGCTCGCGCGGGATGTGACCGACGCCGCGATAGGTGCGCTTGGATCCGTCGCCCCAGATGTCGTAAACCTGAAGTTTGCCCTTCTCGATCTTGCTGGCAAAAGCGTTGTGCATTTCGTGGATGTGAAGCTCATGGAGCCTGCGCATCATGTTCGGATATTCGAGCGTGAAGTGCATGTAGTTGGCGAGATGCACGCCCGTCACGATGGTCACCTCGTGACCGGCCACCGCCAGCTTCTCGGCAATACTCGGGGCCATGAAGTAGGTGTCGGCGTTCAAGATCACCACGCGCTTGCCGATCTTCTTCTTTCCCTCGAGGACTTGTTCGGGCGTGAGCTGATCCGGCTGCGATGCATCGGCTCCGGGGATGGGGTCATGCGTCAGGCAGTTCGTGCCGTCGGTGTTCCAGGACGATCCCGTGGCGATGACGATCTTTTCAGCGCCGTATGTAATGGCCTCTTCCGCGGTCATGGGCTTCTGACTGAGAGCGATCTGGCTCTGCTTGTTTTTCTTGACCAGCTTGCCGATCTGCAGCTCGCGGTAGTCGCGGTGATAGCCCCATTCGCCGAGGCCGGGAAGCGTCGCGAGGGAGTTCACGTGGCCGCCGACCTTCGCCGCGGTATCGTATAAATGGACGGAGTAGCCCCGCTCCATCAGCACGCGCGCACATTCTGCGCCCGAGGGACCGGCGCCGACCACCAGCACGGAATCTTGCGAGCCTTTCTTCGGAAACTTCTCGGGATGCCAACCGCGGCGATATTCCTCGCCCGCGGTGGCGTTCTGCGTGCAGATCATCGGCGGTCCGCCGATCTCCCAGCGCGAAATGCACACATTGCAGCCGATGCATACGCGAATGTCGTCGTAGCGGCCTTCCTCGATCTTCTTCGGGAGCCAGGGATCGGAGATCGACGGACGCGCAGCGCCGATGATGTCCGCGATCCCCTTGGTCACGATCTCGGTCATTTTTTCCGGATCCGTGAACCGACCGACGCCGAGCACCGGCTTCTTGGCAACCTGTTTCACGAAGCGGGTCCAGGGAACCTGGTGACCTTGCTGGTAGAAACGCGACGGGCCGGCGTCCTCGCCCCACTCGGCGATGTCGCCCACGTCAACGTCCCACAGATCGACCAGCGGATCGGCCATGGCGACGAACTTCATGCCGTCGTTCTCGATCTCGACGCCGGAGTCGCCATATAGCGTATCGACGGCGAAGCGGGTCGCGATGCAGCTGTCATGTCCGACGGCACGGCGCACTTTCTCCAGAGTTTCCAGCCAGAAGCGCGCGCGGTTCTCGAGGCTTCCGCCGTACTTGTCCTTGCGCTTGTTGTAATAGGGGGACAGGAACTGCACCGGCAGGTAGGAGTGGGCGCCGTATACGTAGATGATGTCGAATCCCGCGTCGCGCGAGCGCAGAGCGGCATCCACGTAATACTGCTGCACCATGGCGATGTCGTCGAAGTCCATTTCCTTGCAGTACGTCAGCGTCTCGAACTCGGAGGCGTATTGGCTCGGCCCGCGCGGCGTCGCGCGCGATTCCATGCAAGGCGCATGCGATGCGCCGTACCAGAGCTCCACGCCGGCGAGCGCGCCGAAGTGATGGATGTGGTCGCACATGGCGCGCAGATTCCGCACATCGCCCTCGTCCCAGATGCGCGCCGACAGGCGGTGCGTATCGTCCGATTCCGGGTGGATCGAACAATATTCGGTATTGATCCCGGCCCAGCCGCCCTCAGCTTTCAACGAGCGGTGCGCCGCCTGGAAACCCGGCCTGTCGGACCCGGCGCCGATGCAATGCGGCACCTGGTAGAACCGATTGCGCAGCGTCTTCGGCCCAATCTTGATGGGTTGAAACAAAATATCGTGTTTGGGATCGCGCGCCATACTCCTCATTCCTCTGTGCTGCGGTTGCGTACTTTAGTAATTGTTTCGCGAGGGGGGGCGTCGCCGCGGGCGACGAAAAGTATCATACTGCCTTCAGAGCGGACATCCGGAGTTAAATAGCACGCTGGTTACTGTTGTGCAAATTAATTGCGTGCCGTGTAACACCGCTGCGCGCGGCCGCCACCGGGGAGGTCCCCCGATACGCAGCCTTTTCGGCCGGAAACAGGCGCTTAGCGCGGCGCCTGCGTAGCGTCGAAGGGCGGAAATCTCGCCATCGATTCGAGGTCGCCGAGATCGATGTCGTTGCGCACGTAGAGCTTGCTCGCGTCCTTGTGCGGCTGATGGTCCCAAGGCGTGAAGCGACCCGCGCGCAGGGCGCGATACACCAGATGCCGGCGTCGTTGGCTCTCCAGCACGGCGGCGTGAATGTCGGATAGCTTCCAGCGCCTGTCGACCTCGGCGAGAAGCTCGCGCACCTGAGGAGCATGCCGCGCAGACAGGGCGAGATTCTCGAGCTCGTCCGGATCCGTTGCGAGGTCGTAGAGCTGGTCGGGGTCCGCCGGAGAATGCACGAATTTGAAGCGGCCGCGCCGGATCATCACCAAGGGAGCGACCGCGCCTTCGCCGAGGTATTCGCCGATCACCTCATCGGCACCTTCGCCCTGGCCACCGATCTGCGCGTAGAGGCTCCGGCCGTCCAGCGGCGTCGCGCGCGCGGCCGGATCGCAGCCCGCGAGCTCCATGAGCGTCGGCGCCACATCGAGCAGGGAGGCCGATTGCGCGATACGGCGCGCGGGGAACCGTCCTGGCGCGTGCACGATCAACGGAATCCGGCAGGCGGGCTCGAAGAAATTCATCTTGTACCAAAGACCCCGCTCGCCGAGCATGTCACCGTGATCGGCGAGCACCAGCACGACGGTATTGCCGGCGTAGCCGGAATCGTGGAGCGCCGAGAGCAAGGAGCCGAACTGATCGTCGACGTACGAGACCGCGCCGTAATATGCGCGGCGCGCGGCGCGCACTTGCGCATCGTTGACGGGCTGAAGGTCGAGACCGATGACATGGCGCAGCCGACGGGAATGTGGATCGAGCAGGCTTTCGGACCCGCGCACGCGCGGCATGTCGATGTCGACGCCGGCATATCGGTCCCAGTAGGTTTTCGGAATCACGTACGGATCGTGCGGATGGGTGAGCGAGGCGACCAGGCAGAACGGCCGGCGATCCTTGCTGCGCGCGAGATCGAAAAGTTTTTGCCGCGCTTGAAAGACGGCATCGTCGTCGAAATCGATTTGGTTGCTGCGTGCGCAGGGGCCTGCCTGGGTCACCGAATCCATGGTGTGGTACCAGCTCGGCCGCTCCTCGAAACGAGTCCAGTCCGGAGTCCAGCCGAAATCAGCGGGATAGATGTCGGTGGTCAGCCGCTCTTCGAAGCCATGCAGTTGGTCCGCGCCGCAGAAATGCATCTTGCCGCTCAGCACCGTCTGATATCCGGCAACGCGCAGGTAGTGTGCGAAGGTCGGAACCCCAGATGGAAATTCGGCGGCGTTGTCGTAAGCCCCGATCGCCGATATATGCCGGCCCGAGAGAAACGAAAAGCGCGAGGGGGCACAGAGCGGGCTGTTGCAATAAAACGAGTCGAACACCACGCCCGACTCGGCCAGTGCATCGATGTTCGGCGTTTTCGCAAACCGGTTGCCGTAGGCGGGAAGCGCGCGCGCGGTCAGTTGGTCGGCCATGAGGATCAGGATATTCGGGCGGGTGGACATAGAGAGATCCTCCGAAGCTTACTTATTGGCCGCGCCGAGCGGCATCCTCCGATGGGAGGGCAGGCGCTGCCGGAGGTGCAGCGTACCGGCCGGCGCCGTTCGCGGCTAGGAGCGGGTGGAGCTTGCGCTCATGGCGACAGGCCGGATTTTGCAAACTCGTCCGCGATTTTCGGCGACAGGGCTTGAGCTTTCGCAATATCGGCCTGGCCTGCCGGGGCATCGTTTGCGCGAATCTCGGCGATCCCGCGGCCGTAGAGCGACGAGGCTTTCTTGGCGTCGATCTTGAGCGACGCATCGAAGTCGGCGATCGCCTTGTCGTAGCGCCCGAGCCGCAACAAGACGAGAGCCCGGCTGTTGGAGGCTGCCGCGAAGAACGGGCTCGATTTCGCGGCGTGCTTCAACGCCTGGTCGCAATCCGCAAGAGCGAGCGGCAATTCGCTACCCTGCAGGGCGCGAGCGTAGCAGCGATCGTTGAGCGCGCTCGGCAGCCGCACATCCGTGGGGTGAGAGGCAATCCACAGATCGTCCTGCTCAATGGCCTGAGGGAGGAGGCGGAGGTGCAAAAAGTAGGCGGCCAGGGACTCACGCACGGCGTCTTCCTTGGCAACGGTCGTGCTGATGGTGCCGAGATCGGCGGCGGCGCCTGCCGGATCATCGTTCTGGATGCGCATCGACGCCCGCGCGAGCAGAGCGGAAACGTGATTCGGCTGTAGCTGCAACGTGCGATCGAAGTCCATCAGCGCGAGTTTCGGCTGCTTCGATTGCCAGTAGATCATGCCGCGCTGGTAGAAATATTCCGGCTCCCCCGGCGCCAGCCGGCAAGCGAGAGTCAATGCGGCCAGCGCTTGATCGAACTGCCGTCGGGAGGCAAGCGCCTGCCCGCGGCGCGCGGCGTCGGCCGCGTCAGCTGCATTCGCGGGCGGTTCATTGGTGGATGACGGTTGCGCCGAAGCCATGTCGACCGGCGGGCCGCCGGGCTCGGCAGGCGTGGCCGGATTCTGGTCGGGTTGCGCAGCAGGCACGGCCGGACCCTGGTTGGATTGCCCGGCAGGCGGCGCCGCGGACGCCACGGCGCCTGCAGGTGTCTGCGCCCCGGCCAGTACCGGCTTGAGGTTGAAGACCGGACCCCCGTTGTAGGAGAAATAAATCTTTTTCTGGCTGTTCGCCACGTAGACATGATGGGACAGGAAGAAATCCGCTCCGATCAGCATGTCCACGCCCTTGATCTCCTCATCGCCGAGGCGCAGCTTGGTGTTGCGAATCTCCTCATCGCCGATCTTGAAGCTCGACACCGGGGCGAGGTAATTCGCAACGGTGCTTCGCCCGATGCCCCAGCCAAAGCCCGCGGGAGTCACTCCCGGCGAATCGAGCTTGATGCCGGCTCTCGCCGCGGCTTTGAGGGACAGGATCGATGTGCCCGCGCCGGTATCGAACATGACACGCATCTCCACGCCGTTGACGTAGGCGTAGCTCATGATCGGTTGCCTGAACGAGGCCGCTTTGGAGAGACGCGTGCCCAAAAGCAAAGAGTCGTCCGGTCGGGCAATGCCAATCACCGAATAGCCATCCCCCGCATGCAGCCAATAAGCGACCTGCGCATCTCCGCAGTCCTTCGGGACCAATAGTCTTGCCACGCCCCGCGCGAAGTCGTATTCCGTGTCGGCGAGCTGAAGAAAGTTGCGGCCGAGCACGCCTATCCTGCCTCCGCCCAACTCGTTGCCGCCAACGATGAACTCCACGTTGCGAAGCGGGACGCCGTTCAGACTCAATTCATCGATGCGGGTCAGCGCCACGCGAATCGACCCACCGATACCCGTAACGTAAAACCCTGCGGGTGCGGGATAGGTGCGCAAATGCAGCCGCGCCGCGCTGGCGCCGTCGATCATGCTGTAAAACGCACCGCTGTCCAGCACGAAACGCACCTCGCTGCCGTTGACTTTTGCGGTCACCTCGGGCTGTAGGTTGTCCATGGAAACCGGAAAGTCGGCCATCTTGCCGAGCTGGCACGCGCCGGCGAGCGAGGGAATCGCGGCGATGATCATCGACATCAGCATGCCGCCGGCGACGAGCAACCGACGCTGAAGGCGTGGGTGCGTTTGCCTCGAGAAAACCTCCCTGTCGAGTTCCATGCGGCCCTACTATGCCCGTGGATGCCATCCATCGTCAAAGCCCGCTGCGCGCCGAACTGCAGGCCGTGCGCCGCGAGAAGATCCCGGCCTTGCTCGGGAATATTTCCCGAGCGCACATGGATAATCTCGCTGTATGGGGGAAATTCATGGACTCTCCCCGGATGCTATCCCTAAACTTCGCGCTCGCGAATTACCGCGGGCAGTCGCGTCGACTGGGGAGCAGAAGTTTTTGATGGCGCGTGGGCAGGGACAATTCGGACGCCGCGCGCACGCGCGGTACGCCGTGGCGGCGTACTGCGCGTACCTGGCGGCGATGGCGCTGTCCGCAATGGTCGTGCCCGTCCTCGCACGGGCCCAGTCCAGTCCTTCCGCCGCAGCATCCACCAATCCGGCCACGGCTCAGGAGCTTCCCCAGGTCACGGTGATCGCGAACACGCCGCTGTCGGGTCTCGGATTGCCCATGAACCAGATCCCCTCGAACGTGCAGACCGGCGACAGCGCGGACATGCAACGCCAGCAGACTCTCGGGCTCGCGGACTACCTCAACGCCAATTTCAGCGGCGTCAACGTGAGCGAGAGCGCAGACAATCCCTTCCAGCTGGACATCAATTACCACGGCTTCACCGCCTCGCCGCTCCTCGGAACCCCGGAGGGGTTGTCGGTCTACGTGGACGGTGTGCGGGTCAACGAGTCCTTCGGCGACACCGTGAACTGGGATTTGATTCCGGAGTCCGCCATTTCCACGGTGACGTTGATGTCGGGTTCGAATCCGGTATTCGGCTTGAATACGCTGGGAGGGGCCCTGTCGGTTCACACCAAGAGCGGCCACGACAATCCGGGAACCGAGCTCGAGGCGTATGGCGGCTCGTTCGGGCGACGCGTGTTTCAGGGCGAGACCGGCGGAGAATTCGGCGCCTTCGATTATTTCCTCGCCGGCAACTATTTCGACGAGACCGGATGGCGCAATCTGTCGCCCACGCGCGTCTATCAGGGCTTCGGCAAGGTGGGCTGGCAGAGCGACAAGACCGACATCGATCTGAGCTACACCTATGCGGACACCAGCCTCTACGGCAACGGCGCAACGCCGCTCTCCATGCTGGATTACGACCGGGAGGCGAGCTACACACCGGATTACACGCAGAACCTGTTGAACTTCCTGAATCTGACCGGTACGCAGTTCCTGACGGAAAAGCTTCTCCTGTCGGCAAACGTCTATTATCGCCGCCTTGTGACCGATGCCATCAACGGGAACATCAACGACAGCTACCTGGACAATGGGTATGACGGGCCGCCGATCGATTGCACGGCTGCGCCCTCCAATCGGGCCGATCTGAGCTATTGCGCGCCCGGCCAAAACGCGACCTCGCGGCTCAATCAGCGGAGCGCGGGCTTCGGTCTGCAACTCACTGACTCGCAGGATCTCTCCGGCTGGAGCAATCAGGGCATTCTCGGCGCGGATTACGACGACTCGAGCGACACCTTTGCCCAGTCCTATCAATACGGCGAGCTGGCGTCGAACCGCACGTTGATCTACGAACCCAGCCCATTCAATGACGAGACCGTGATCTCCCTATCCGGCATCAACAAGATCCTCGGCGTCTATTTCACCGACACGCTCTCGCCGACCAAGCGCCTGCACTTCACGGCATCGCTCCGATACAACCGGAACACCGAGACGCTCGACGGCTACAGCGTGGACACCGCAGTGAGCGATGTCGGTGCGGGCTTCGATCAAGCCAGCGCATTGAGCGGCGATCACACCTTCAGCCGGGTCAATCCGGCTTTCGGCTTCACGGTGACGCCGAGCGATTCGCTCACTTTTTATGCCGACTACAACGAGGCGAGCCGCGCACCGACGGTGATCGAGCTCGGCTGCGCGAATCCGGCCGCGCCCTGCGGCCTGCCCAACGATTTCGCGAGCGATCCGGATCTGAAGCAGGTCGTTGCGCGCACGGTAGAGCTTGGATTCCGCGGAAATCTGCCGGATCAGCGGCTGGTGTGGAGCGCGGACGTTTTTCACACCGTGAACAGCAACGACATTCAGTTCGTCGCGACCGCCGCGAACCAGGGCTATTTCGACAACGTCGGCGCCACGCGGCGCCAGGGACTGGATTTCGCGGTGGGCGGCAAGCAGGGCGGATTGACGTGGCGCGCAACCTACAGCTTCGTCGACGCGACGTTTCAGTCGAATTTCGCGGTCAGCGCCGAGTCCAATAGCACGGCCGATGTCGACGGCAATATCCGGGTGAAGCCTGGCGATAGGATCCCGCTCATCCCGCGCCATACCGGCCGTCTGATACTCGACTACGATCTCAACAAGCGCTGGGGCATCGGCGGCAATATCGTCGCGGCGTCCGGCTCTTTTCTGCACGGCAATGAAAACAATGCCAACCAGGCGGGCGGCGTGAATGGAGAGGGCGCCTACATCTCGGGCAGCGGCTGGATTCCCGGCTACACGGTCGTGAATCTGCGCAGCACTTATCATGCGACCAAACAGCTCGACGTGTTCGCGCGCATCTCGAATCTGTTCGACAAGCGCTACTCCAGCGCCGGTTTCCTGACCTCCAATTCGTTCAATCCAAACGGCTCGTTTCGCCCGAATCCCGACGACTGGAGCAACGAAAATGCGGTCTCGCCGGCGCCGCCGCGCGCGCTGTGGGCGGGAGTCCGGATTCGTTTCGAATGAGACGACGTGGCTACTTGTGCCCGGCCTCCTGTGCCCGGTAGGCGACCCAGCTCTGGTCGATGAGGTAGGCGTGGATGTTCTCGACGTCCTTCTCGCTCAGAATGTCGTCGAAGCGTTCCATGCCTGCCGGCGCGAGTAATCCATGCAGCACGATGTCCTTGAACTCGGCGTGCAGGCCCGCATTGAGGCGGCGCAGGTCGGGCGTGACATTGATGCCGAGCGCGTGGCAGCGCGAGCATTCCGTCGCGAACGTGACCTCGCCGGCATCGATCGCGGCCTTCGAGGCCTTCTGCTCCGGCGGCTTCTCGAACGGCTCGTCGACGCGGGCTGGGGGCGGGGGTACCGCACTGCCCCCGAGCTTCAAGGCGATGACGCGGCTCACGTTCTGGTACTTGTTGGTGGCGCTCTGCGGCGGGACCGGGCCTTCGGCGATGCCGGTGCCGCCGTAGCCCACCTGCACGGCGACGTATTGCTCGCCGTTGACAGAGTAAGTGGTGGGCGCCGCCATGATGTGGCTGCCGGTTTCGATGATTCTGAGCACCTTTCCGGTGTCGCCCGCATAGATCCATAGGCCGCCGCTGCCGCGGCCCTGGAACACCAGATTGCCGGCCGTGGACATCACACCGCCGTCATAGCTGCGCATGCCGCTGGAGGTCTCGTGCTCCCACACGATCTTCCCGGCGATCGGGTCCCAAGCGCGAATCAGCTCCCGCACCAGCTTCACTTTGCGCTCGGATTTGAGCTGCGCCAGATCGGGCAGGGGACCGTACAACCGCTTGAGATCCGCAGCGTCGTAGCTGTCGTCGGGAAAGATGCCATTCGTGGTGAAAAAGCCGTCGAGGAATTTCAACGCTCCCCCGTTGGCCACCATGTCCACCCACACCGCCGGTGTATCGACCACCGGGATGTAGACGAGGTGGGTTGCGGCATCGTACGACATGGGATTCCAGGTATGTGCGCCTGACCAGGAGGGATAAATGTTTTTCGGCGAGGACAGCCAGTCGGATTGCGGCGTCTGGATCGGACGGCCGGTTTTCATGTCGACGCCGGATGCCCAGTTGACGTAGGTAAAATTCTTCGCCGAAAGCAGCTCTCCCGTGCCGCGATCGAGCACGTAGAAGAAGCCGTTCTTGTTCGCCTGCATGAGCACCTGCCGGTGCGCGCCGGGGAGGTCGAGGTCCGCGAGGATCAATTTCTGCGTGGCGTCGTAATCCCAATGATCGTTGGGAGTCGTCTGGTAATGCCAGGCGAGACGTCCCGTGTCCGCGTGCAGGGCGATGATCGACGCCGTGTAGAGCCCGTCGAGTTTTGGGTTGCCCAACTGCCGCAGGTCATAGGGCGCCGCATTGCCGGTGCCGAAATAAATCAGTTTCAGGGCTGGATCATAGGCGAAGCCGTCCCACACGGTGCCACCGCCCTTGAATTTCGGGTCGCGATGCGGGTCCCAGGTCTTCGCAGCCGCGGCGAGATCCGGACTCTCGAGCGGCTGATCCGGGGCGGGAGGCACGGTGAAGAAGCGCCACTTGAGCGCTCCCGTCTCCAGATCGTAGGCAGAGACATAGCCCCGCACGCCGCCGACACTCATATCGCCGCCGCCGTTGCCGATCGCCACCACGTTGCCGGCGATTTGCGGTGCGCCGGTGCTCGAGTACGGGAGTTTATGGTCGACGATGGTATCGGCTTCCCAGATCTTCCTGCCGGTGGAAGCGTCGAGCGCATGCAGCCGTCCATCGGTGGAAGCGACATAGACCTTGCCCTTCCACACCGCGACGCCGCGGTTGACGAGGTCGCAACACGGCTGGCGTCCGGCGAACGGGGCAGCCTGCGGGTCGTAGCGCCACAGTTCCTTCCCCGTGGCCGCGTCGAGCGCATAGACGTAGCCCCACGTGCCGGAGGTAAACATCACGCCGTCGACGACCGTCGGCGTCGACTCCTGACCGCGCTGCGGAGCACCCAAGTCGTAGGCCCAGGCGAATCCCAGCTTGCCCACGTTCGCGGCGCTGATGCTCGACAGCGGCGAGTAGTACGTGCCGCCTTGATCGCGTCCACCGGTAAACCAGTTCTGCGGCTCCCGATCGGCGGCAGCGAGTCGCGCCTCGTCGACCGATCCGGTTGCGGTGGAAGAGCCCGGCGCGGGTGGCGCGGCGGCGGCGAGTTGCGTCGAGGTCGTCAAACCCACACAGCAGAACAAGAAGCCCGCGCGCATCAAGGCGCCGCAGGACCGGTCGATTCTTGGCAACTCAGTTCTCCCTTCGAAATCGAGGTCTCGAACAAAGCTTAGCGGACATCCGCAGCGAGCGGTATCTCCGGCAGGGCCTCGGCAGGGCCGCCCGCAGCCGCGCTAGCCGGACTCTTCCCCGGGGCCGTAGATGATGATGGAGAGCATGCGGATCGGCACCTTCTCCAGCCGCTCGGGTCCATGCGCCACATCGCCGGAGAAAGTGAGCGTATCGCCCGGGCGCATGACGTAGGTGTGCCGGCCGTGGCGATAGTGCAGGATGCCGCTGAGCAGGTGGATGAACTCCACGCCGGGGTGCTGGAATCCCGGGAACACCTCGCTGCGATCGTTCAACGTCACCAGGAAGGGCTCGAAAATCTTGCGGGGCCCGCGTTGGGCGGCGAGCAGATGGTACGTATGTCCGCGCCGGGTTCCGCTGCGCACCGTCTCCAGGCCCTCGCCCGCCCGGATCAGTTGCGCGCCGCCGTCGTCGGCCCCTACGCGCTGCATCAGCACCGAGGCGGTCACACCGAGCGACTGCGCCAAGGCGACGATCGTCTCCAGGCTGGGTGAGACTCGTCCGGTCTCGAGGCGGCTCAGCATCGCGCTCGAGATATCCGCCCGCTTGGCCACGTCGGCGAGCGTAAGATTCTGGCTCTCGCGCAAGCGTCTCGCGGTGCGGCCGAGATCGATTGCCGGACTGTCGGCGCGGTCAGGACCCAAGGCGGAGGCCTTGACCTTCGGGCCGGGGGTTCGCCGGAGATTTGCGCGGGGCGGCTTGCGGGTCATCGAGGTCTTTGCGCGTTACGCAAATTAAGTTGCTCCACAGTTAAGCTTCGTGCTTATATTCGCACATGCCGGCTCCGAAAACGATCATGCCATGGCTGCCATCCATCCGCGCCGGAACACAATAACGAGGAGTATCCAGCATGAATCGGGAAGAGGCGCAGAAGTTTTGCCGCGACAATGGGATTCGCTATGTGCTGGCGCAGTTCGTCGATATCCATGGCTCGGCAAAGGCCAAGGCGGTCCCGGTCGAACACCTCGACATGGTACTCACCGACGGGGCGGGTTTCGCGGGTTTCGCGGTTTGGGGCCTCGGGATGGGACCGGAGGGGCCGGATTACATGGCGGTGGGCGAGCTGTCGACGCTATCCTTGATTCCCTGGATGCCGGGCTATGCCCGGCTGATCTGCAATGGCGTAGTCAATCGCAAATCGTATCCGTTCTGCTCCCGGGTCGCGCTCAAGGCGCAGACCGCGCGCCTCGCGGAACGTGGATACACCCTGTTCACCGGCATCGAACCCGAGTTCATGCTGCTCTCGCGGCGCGCCGACGGAAGCTTGGGACCCGCGGATCCGACCGACGATTTGGACAAACCCTGCTACGACTACAAGGGGCTTTACCGTACGCGCGAGGCCCTGGATGAGATGGTGGCGGGGCTGCGCGCCGTCGGCATCGACGTGTATCAAATCGATCACGAGGACGGCAACGGCCAGTTCGAGATCAATTTCACCTACGCCGATGCGCTCAAATCGGCCGACAACTTCACCTTCGTTAAAATGGCGGCAAGCGAAATCGCGCACAAACACGGCATGATCGCGACGTTCATGCCGAAGCCGTTTTCCAATCGCACCGGCAGCGGTGCGCATTTTCACGTGTCGATGGGCTCGAAGTCGCAGAAGAACGCCTTTCACGACGCAAGCGACAAATCCGGCATGGGACTGTCCACGTTGGCCTATCAATTCCTCGCCGGCGTGCTTGCGCATGCGCGCGCGCTCGCCGCGGTGGCGGCACCCACGGTGAATTCCTACAAGCGGCTGGTCGTGGGCCGATCGCTGTCGGGATCGACCTGGGCGCCCGCGTACATCGCCTACGGCGACAACAATCGCACCGCCTGCGTACGGGTGCCGTTCGGCCGGCTGGAGGTCAGGCTTCCCGACTCCGGCTGCAATCCATACCTGGTGTCCGCCGCATTGATCGCTGCCGGACTCGACGGCATCGACCGCAAGCTCGACCCGGGCCCGGCGCAGAACATCAATATGTACGAGCTCACTCCCGAGCAATTGAAAGAAAAGGGCATCAAGCTGTTGCCGCAGTCGCTAAACGAGGCGATCGACGCGCTTGAGGCGGACCCGGTCATCTGCGGCGGCCTCGGCCAGGATCTGGCGCGCGAATTCATCCGGTTGAAGCGGATGGAGTGGACCGAATACTCGCGGCATGTCTCGGAGTGGGAGTCGAAGCGCTACCTGGAATTCTTTTAGCGCCCACGAGGGCGATCGGAACCGCAGCAATGTGTGGAATCGTCGGATTGTTGATCAAGAATGCGCCGCTGCGCGAGCGCCTCGGTGAGCTCATGGTGCCCATGCTGACGGGCATGACCGAGCGCGGTCCCGACTCCGCAGGGCTTGCGGTATACACGACTCCGGTCGCGGAGGAGCGCCGCAAGCTCAGCTTGTATGTCGGCGAGCACTTCCTCGATTGGAACGATCTGCTCCAGGAACTGCGCCAGGAATTCGGCCCCGACCAGGAGATCGCCGCGCACGGCAACCATGCGGTCCTGACCACGGGGTCGGATTCGGATGTGGTGAGCGCGTGGCTCTCGCGCACCTTCCCTAAGGTCGCCGTGCTCTCGGTGGGGCAGTCGATCGACTTGTACAAGGATGTGGGGGCGCCGGCCGACATTGCGCGGCGCTATCGATTCGCCGACCTCAAGGGCACCCACCTGGTCGCGCACACCCGCATGGCCACCGAATCCGCCGTCACGCCGGCGCACGCACACCCGTTCACCGCCGGCCGCGATTTCTGCCTGGTGCACAACGGCTCGTTGTCGAATCCGCACCTGGTCCGAAAAGCGCTCGAGCCGCTCGGAATCGAGTTCGAGACGGACAACGACACCGAGGCCGCGTGCCGTTATTTCGAGTGGCGGCTGCGCGAGGGGGATGACCTCACGACGGCGGTGCAGCGCGGGTTCAGCGTGCTCGATGGGTTCTACACCTTCTTGATGGGGACCGACACGGAACTCCTCATCGTGCGCGATGCGTTCGCCTGCAAGCCTGCGGTGGTCGCGGAGACCGACGACTATGTCGCCATCGCATCGGAATTCCGATCGTTGGCGCATCTGCCTCACATCGCGCACGCCGAACTGTTCGAGCCCAAGCCGGAGGAAATCTATCGATGGCGAATATGAAGCCCGTACCCTCCGCTCGCGAGTTCGATCTGACCAAGGAGACGCTCCGCGATCTGAATCTTTTCCTGCATCGGCGCGCGGCGGACGAGGGGGTGTCGCAGATCCGCGTGCATCATCCCGACGGAGCGCATTCCATCGCCTGCGGGCTCGACGCAAAGCTCGACGTGCACATTCACGGCCACGTGGGCTACTACGTGGCGGGCATGAACAAGCATGCCTCCGTCACCGTTCACGGCAATGCAGGCCCCGGGGCCGCCGAGAACATGATGTCGGGGCGCGTACACGTGAAGGGATTCGCATCCACGGCCGCCGGCGCGTCCGCGCACGGCGGACTGCTCGTCGTCGACGGTGACGCGTCTTTGCGTTGCGGAATTTCGTTGAAGGGCGCGGACATCGTGGTCGGCGGCAGCGTCGGGAGCTTTTCGGCGTTCATGGCACAAGCCGGCCGGCTGATCATTTGCGGGGATGCCGGCGACGCCCTGGGCGATTCGCTGTACGAGGCGGTGATCTACGTGCGCGGCAAAGTGCGCTCGCTGGGAGCCGATGCCCGGTTCGAGCCGATGTCGGACACCGACCGCGCCAACGTCAAGAATCTGTTGGCCGCGGCGGGGCTGAGCCACGATGCCGCCGACTTCAAGCGTGTGGCATCCGCCAAGAGTTTGTATCACTGGAATGCCGATGCCGATCAGGAGTACTGAGCGATGAGCGCGGAACGGCCGATCAGCGATACCCCGCGTCCGGACGGCGACCCGTCCGGCGCCCACCGGGAAGAGTCCGCCGGGTTCGACCGCGCGACCCTCGATTACATTCAGCGCGCCGCCGCCACGGGTCTTTATGAGATTCGCGGGCTGGGCGCGAAGCGGCGGGTGCCGAACTTCGACGACCTGTTGTTCCTGGCTGCCTCGCTGTCGCGCTATCCGCTCGAGGGATATCGCGAGCGCTGCGCCACCAAGACGGTTCTGGGCACGCGCTTCGCCACCAAGCCGATCGAGCTCGGCATTCCCATCACCGTCGCCGGAATGAGCTTCGGCGCCCTCTCCGCGCGGGTCAAGGACGCGCTCGGCCGAGCCGCCACCGAGGTGGGGACCTCAACCACCACGGGCGACGGCGGCATGACGTCGGAGGAGCGCAACTCCTCGAAAACCTTGGTCTACCAGTGTCTGCCCTCTCGCTACGGGTTCGACCCTGACGACGTGCGCCGCGCCGATGCCATCGAAATAGTCATCGGACAGGGCGCGAAGCCGGGCGGCGGCGGAATGCTCCTCGGCCAGAAGGTCAACCCGCGCGTCGCGCGCATGCGCACACTGCCGGAAGGCGTGGACCAGCGCTCCGCATCGCGCCATCCGGACTGGACCGGTCCGGATGACCTGGTGATCAAGATCAAGGAGCTGCGCGAGATCACCGATTGGGAAAAGCCGATCTACGTGAAGGTGGGCGCCACGCGCGTGTTCAACGACGTGAAGCTTGCAGTGCACGCCGGGGCGGACGTGATCGTGGTCGACGGCATGCAGGGCGGCACCGCCGCCACCCAGACCGTGTTCATCGAGCATGTCGGCATACCGACCCTCGCGGCGCTGCGCCAGGCGGTGGACGCGCTCGACGATCTGAACATGCGCGGCAAGGTGCAGCTGGTGATCTCCGGTGGCATCCGGAGCGGCGCGGACGTCGCCAAGGCGCTCGCGATGGGGGCGGACGCGGTGGCGATCGGACAGGGTGTCATGATGGCCCTCGGCTGCAACAGCGAGAGCTACGTCGTGCATGGGGAGCATCGTTCCGCCATCAAGGACTATGCGCGTCTCGGCACGGCGCCCGGTTACTGTCACCATTGCCACACCGGCAAATGCCCGGTGGGCATCACCACCCAGGACGCGGAGCTGGAACTGCGGCTCGAGCCTGCGGTGGGCGCCAAGCGGCTCCGGAATTATTTAAAGACGCTGACCATGGAATTGACCACCATCGCGCGCGCCTGCGGCAAACAAGATGTCCACCACCTCGAGAAGGAGGATCTGGTGGCGCTGACCGTAGAGGCCGCCGCCATGGCGGGGGTGCCGCTCGCGGGCACATCGTGGATTCCCGGGGCCAACTAGGGCGCCAGGCTAATTTCGCACGGAATCCGCGCGCAGCACGACCTGGCGGGAGCGTCGCCACGGCGCGGGGCGGGAGCGATCGGTGATGCGGCGGCAAAAATTGCTACTGCGATGAGGTCGCAGTTTATGGGCTGGCGGGCCACACGCTTTGCGCGACGAATCAATCTCGAGGCCAACCCGATAAGGGCCCACGAAGTCTCTTCCCTGGAACCGTCCGGCTGAAGCAGCGGCCGACGGGTTATATGTATGGCTCCCGGCGGGCGGGGCGTCAACAGATCAATCCAGCGTATTCGCCCAGAAATCGGTAGCGGGGCAGACCATCGCGCGAGCACGGCCTTCTGACGCTCCGCTACGGTCTGGATGTGGGCAATCAGACCCGGTAGCGACGGGGGATTTTTTCGATGTAGCAGCTCCATTACCCTGGCCTGCCGCGGTGCATTTGCGACTTTGCCACCCGCCGTTGGAAGGCGGTGTAGGTCTTCCCCACCGTGAAACCGAAGAGCGCGAGATTCAAATAGAATTTCAATCTGTTCCGCATGCGTCCCTCTGAACCAACCGCGCTCGGGGCAGCCATCATGAGAGCGACGAGCTGCGTTTCGCAATTACCCAGCATTGGCTCGCGGCGTAAGATTTGGCCGATAACCCGCGGGCGGGGCGACGCGCGGGCGGGGCGACGCGCGGCCGGGTTTGCATTGCAGTACACGGCCCTAGCGCGGCGCTCAAATCATGGGCAGTGGCCGGGCTCTCCCGCGGGGGAACGCTGCATCGATCCGTGCGATCTCCGCATCGGTCAGAGCCAATGCTGCGGCACCGGCGTTCTCCACTACGTGAGCGATACCCGCGGCCTTCGGGATGACGAAGGAGTTCGGATGGCGCAGCAGGAACGCGAGCGCCACCTGTCTGGCGGTAGCCCCGCGCGCCGCGGCAATTTCGCTCAGCACGCGCCCTGTCGGCTGCTTCGGATCGAACGGCGCCTTGGATTCGCCGAACGGAGTGTAGGCGACCACGGCCGTACCGTGTGCGAGGCACCACGGCAAGACGGCGTGCTCTATCGCGCGCTCCTGCACGTGATAGAGCACCTGGTTGCAGACGGGGAGACCCGCGCCTGCGATCCCCGCAATTTCTTCCAAATCGTCCACGTCGAAGTTGCTGACCCCCCAGGAGAGAATCTTGCCGCTCGCCTTCAACGACTCGAATGCAGCGACCGTTTCCTCGAGCGGATGACTGCCGGGCCAATGCAGCAGGTAGCAATCGAGCCGATCCGTGCCCAAACGCGCCAGGGATTTTTCGCACGAGGCGACCGTGCCGCGCTTCGAGGCATTGCTCGGCAGGACTTTGGACACCAGGAAAACCTCATCGCGGCGTCCGTCAATGGCCTTGGCGATGAGTCGTTCGGCGGCACCGGAGCCGTACATTTCCGCGGTATCGATGTGCGTCATGCCGAGATCGAGACCCCGGCGCAGGGCCGCGATCGCGGTGCCTGCCGATGATTCCTCGGCTCGCCACGAGCCCTGACCGACCAGCGGGACCTCGCGGCCGGCGGAGCCGAAGGTCCGATGCGCGGCTGCCATACTACTTACCCAGGCGTTTCGTCATGCGCAGCGCCGGCTCCACCCCCTGGTAGTAGCCTTGAACGACGTTCAGCGCCTCGAAACTCAAGGATTCGTAAAACGAGCGCGCCACCTCATTGTTCGCGCGCAATTCGAGGTCGATGCGGAACACGCCCGCTTCGAGGCACGTCGCCGACATCCATTCGAGCAAGCGCCGTCCGATGCCCTGGCGACGGTGTCTGACGGCGACCGCGAGAAGGTTCAGATGGGCCACGTCGTCGCCAAAATACATGATGGCGAATGCCGCCACGCGGTCCTCGCGTCGAGCGACGATGACGCTCGAGTCCCGGCTCATGATGGATCGCCGCACGCGCGTCGGCGTCCACGACCAGGGCAGTCCGCCCTCGATGGAGTCGCGGGACATCACTGCGATCTCTTCAGCGTCCTCGCAGCGGGCGAGGCAAAACGTCGCCAGCTCGGACATTGTCAGTGCGTCTCCGTTTTTACGGGCGCCGCCGGCCGCGGTGGCAATCCCTCGGGGTGCGCCGGCAGAAGTTTCATCAACTCGGCGACACCTCGTTCGAGCTGTGGATCATGGCCATGCAAGACCTCCACGGGATCCTCCTCCACTACGATGTCCGGGTCGACGCCATGGCCCTCGATGATCCAGCGGCCCTCGGCGTCGGCGGTACCAAACTCTGGCACAAACACGATGCCCCCGTCGAGCAGCGGCCCGTGGTCGGTGATGCCGACTGCGCCGCCCCAGCTTCGCTTACCGATCAAGGCTCCGATCTTCCAGTCACGGAACGCATTCGCGAATATGTCGCCGTCCGAGCCGGTGTCCTCGTTGATGAGCGCCACCTTCGGGCCGGGCTGAACGACACGGGGATAGGTACTCGGTGCGTCGTGATTGCGCGAGTAATCCATGCCGTGCAGGGTGCGCGCCAGCCTTTCGATCAGCATTTCGGAGATATTTCCGCCGCCATTATCCCTTTCATCGATCACCAACGCTTCCTTGCGGACTTGGGGGAACCACCATTTGACGAACTCGCGCATGCCCGCATCCTCCATGTCGGGTATGTGGATGTAGCCGATGCGTCCGTTGCTCAATCGATCGACGCGCGAGCGATTGGCCGAGACCCACTCGAGGTACCGAAGGTCGGTTTCGTTCGCGATGGGAAGGTAACGGATGGTGCGTGCTGATTTGCCGTCGGCGGCGCTGGATACCCGCCATTCGACCGGTTGATCGGGAGTCGCCAGCAGCAGTTGATACGGATCCATGTCCGCGCGCAGTTCGCGGCCGTTGATGGCGAGCACGTAATCGCCCACGTGCACGTCGATGCCGACCTCCGTCAACGGCGAGCGATAGCGCTCCTCCTCATTCTCACCCGCGTAGATCTTGGCGATGCGATAGCGGCCCGATCCGGCGTCGAGCTCGAACCGCGCGCCGGGGAGCGCGACGAACGGCCGCTTGGGCAATCCTAGATCGCCCCCCTCGATGTATGCGTGTTGCACCGTGAGCTCCGAGATCATTTCGGAGATGACGTAGTTTAAATCCGCGCGGTGGCCGACCTGATCGACCAGCGGCGCGTATTTCTTGCGCAGCGCCAGCCAATCATAACCATGCATGTTCGGCACGTAGAAATGGTCGCGATAACGACGCCAGACTTCCGTGAAAATCTCGTGCCATTCCTCGACCGGCACGCGGGTCGTCGTAAGACCGGCGAGCGACACGGTCTTGGCGTCGTCGCTCTTGCCGACCTCGTAGTATTTGATCTCCTTCGACGCGAGCCGCGCCAGCACGTGCTTTCCGTCCGCCGTCGCGGACCACGCGGTCACGTCCTCGGCCACCGGTTTCGCTTCCCGATCTTTGATGGAATACGACATGACGCTGGTCTTCGTGACCGAGTCGCGCCCGTAATAAAAGGCGCCGTTTCGTTGATAGAGCAGCGCATCGTCGGCCGCACGCAAATCGCTCAAGTTGTCCGCCTCGACGGGCACGCGGATCACCCGTCCCATGATGCCGTTGAAATCGATCGTGACCGCGACGGCGCGCTTCGGTTCGGCGCCATCGGTGGAGCGCCCGTCCTTGCTCGGCTTTTTTTGGTCCTTGTCCGAATCGCCATCGTCCTTGCCCGATTCCTTGCTCTCGTCGCCTGGCTCGTCGTTGCGCACCCCGAACGGATTCTTGACACCCCCGCGAAGAGCGACCGCGAAAATGCCGGTTTGCCGATCCGTGGCGAATTCGAACTCCACCGTGCTGATCAGCGGCGCATACTCGCGCGCGCTCAGGAAATACAGCAGCTCGCCGTTCGGCGCCCATGCCGGGGATTGGGCATTGAAGAACTCCGGCGTCACGCGCCTCGAGACGCCATCGGCCGTGGACCAGATGTAGACCGCGGAGAAGTTGTTGCTCTCGTTGAGTGTGTAGCTCAGGAACCGGCCGTCCGGCGACCATTGGTAGTCGAGCGCGAGATCGAGCGGATCCTTGGCGACTTCGAGCCGGCGCCGTGAGCCGAGATCGACGACAAAGAGCCGTCCGGTTTGATCCGAGATCGCGATGCGCTTGCCGTCACCCGACCAACGAGGCGCGTAGTAGCGAGACCCGGGTCCGGTGGTCACCGCCTGAGGCGGTCCGCCGCCGTCCTGCGCCTGCACATACAGCTCTTCTTCTCCGCTTGCGTCGGAGACGTAGGCGAGCCGCCGCCCGTCCAAGGACCACGCCGCCTCGCGTTCGTGAGCGTTCGAGGTGTGGGTCAGGTTGCGGGTGACGCCGTGCTCCAGCGGGATGGTGAACACCTCGCCGCGCGCGACAATGGCGGCTCTTCCTCCGACGGGACTGAGCTGCAGACTTTCGACAGCGTCGGCCGCGTTGACCATCTGCGGCCGGGCAGTCGTATCGTCCGTCGGCACATCGATATCGAGCGCGCGGTCCCGATTGTCGCGGGTGTCGTAGATATGAAGGACGCCGTCGAGCTCGTAGACGATTTGACCGGCCGCGTCCGCGCTCGGCCAGCGCACGTCCCACTCCGTATAGTGGGTGATCTGAGTGGTTTGCCGGGTGGCTATGTCATAGCGGTAGAGATTGAATACGCCGCTCCGATCGGAGTTGAAATAAACGGCGGAGCCAATCCACATCGGGTCGCGGTCGGAGCGCGGATCGTTCGTCACCTGGGTAAGAGCGGGGTGTTCGAGATCGAAGATGTAAAGGTCGTTGGCCCACCCTCCCTGGTAGCGTTTCTCGCTGCGAAAATCCCGCCACAACGGCGAATATACGATTTGCGTGCCGTCCGGGGAGAAGTGGCCCGCTCCGGAAATTGGCATCGGCAATGCGGTTGCGCCGCCTCCGGCCGCCGGCACGGTGTAGAGCTTGCAGTCGACCCGGCTGCGGCCGTCGCGCACGGAGCGGAATAGAATGCTCTTGCCGTCCGGGCTCCAGCCGTAAACCTGATTGTCGTATCCCCAGCGCTCCGGAAGCGGACCCGGGGTCGGATAGTAGGTCAGCTGACGGGGCGCGCCGCCGCCGGAGGGCATGACGTACACCTGCTCGTCACCGCCGTATTGTCCGGTGAACGCGAGTTGTCGGCCGTCGGGAGAGAACTTGGCAAACAGTTCCATGCCCGGATGGGAGGTGAGGCGGACCGCGGTGCCGCCCGCAGTGCCGACCGTCCACAAGTCGCCGGCATACGTGAACACCACTCGGTCCTGCCACACGTCGGGAAAACGCAAAAGTCCTGTCGCGGCCTCTCCCGCCGTGGGCGACAGGCACCCCGCCATCGCGAGCGCCGCGGCTGCAAAGATCGCTCGATGAAACATTCCCGGCGGACTCACCGGCTCCGATATCGATCCGTGGCCGTCACCAGCTCGTGAATGTTGCCGGGCTCGAATGCCGAGTGACCGGCATCGGGGACGATCCGGAAATCGGCTTCGGGCCACGCCTTGTGCAGATCCCAGGCGCTGGTCGCCGGACAGACGACGTCATAGCGTCCCTGCACGATCGTGGCCGGGATGTGACGAATGCGCGGAACATCGTCGATGAGCTGCGATTCGCTGCGCAAGAAACCCCGATTCACGAAGTAGTGGCATTCGATGCGGGCCACGGCGAGCGCGAATTGATCCTCACCCCAGCGACGGATGTTGTCGAGGTTACTGTGCAAAAAGCTGGTGGACGCCTCCCAGACGGACCAAGCGCGCGCCGCCGCCAGGGCGGCGCGCTGATCGTTGCCGGTCAGGCGTTGATGATAGGCGCGCAACAGATCATCGCGCTCGTCGAGCGGAATCGCGTCGCGATAAGCCTCCCAGCAGTCTGGAAAGATTTCCGAGGCACCGTGCTGATAGAACCAACGAATCTCGTTATATCGCAGCATGAAGATGCCGCGCAGCACGAGTTCGCTGACCCGCTCGGGGTGCGCTTCGGCATACGCCAGGGCGAGCGTGCTGCCCCAGGACCCTCCGAACACCAGCCAGCGTTCGATACCCAAATGTTTGCGCAATCGCTCGATGTCGGCAACCAGATGCCAGGTGGTGTTCTCCACAAGGCTCGCACTGGGCCGGCTGCGCCCGCAGCCTCGCTGGTCGAACACCACGATGCGGTAGTGATGCGGATCGAAGAACTGGCGAGCTCGTCTATCGGATCCCGCGCCCGGTCCGCCATGCAGGAAGATGGCGGCTTTGCCCGCGGGATTGCCGCATTCTTCGTAATAGATCTCGTGGACGTCCGATACGCGCAGATATCCCTGCTTGAACGGCTCGATGCCTGGGTAAAGCTCGCGTCTCGGCGGGGCGGAGAGGCCGGCTTTCGACGTGCTGCGCGATGATGAGCGCGCAGCGGAACGCGAAGCGGAGGCGGCGCGGGTCGCGAGCTTTGCGGCGCTGGCGGCGGCCCGCGGCTTGGATGGATGAGAGGGATTCTTCGCCGTTCTCGACGGTGCGGAAGCTCTCGAAATTCGTGGCGTCGCCTTTTTCTTGTTCATGACTTGTTCTTCTTCATGACCTATTCCTCTGCGTTTCGATCAGGTGCGTTGTACCAACGGGCCAAGCGGCCTTCCGCCCAGCAAGTGCAGGTGCAGGTGATACACCTCCTGGCCGCTGTCCGGATTGCAATTGATGACGAGCCGGTAACCGCTTTTCGCGATCCCGCGCTGGCGCGCCAGGTCGCGAGCGACGATGACCATATGGCCAATGAGGGACTCGTCGGAGTCCTCGATGTCGTCGGTTGTCGGGATGGGCTTCAAGGGGACGATCAACAGGTGTACCGGCGCGGCCGGACGGATGTCCAAGAATGCGACCACGCGTGAGTCCCGATAAACGATGTCCGCGGGGAGTTCTCCCGCGATGATCTTTTCAAAAAGTGTAGGCATCTGGTATGCCTCTGAATCCCTGGGACCTCAAGAGTATCAGGAACGCGCAGGGATGCCCGGAGCAGAGCCTTCGCGCCAGCCGCTCGCCAGATGAATTTATCATGTATTTTCAATAGGTTAGTTTGAAAAGAGCTCCCGAGCGAGCCGACGGGAGGCGGCCTCCCGGGCTTCTTCAGGCCACCACCGCCGAATAGTAATGGGAACGATTCTCATATACACTTCGGTCATGCACATCAAGCTGACTGACTTGAAGACCGGCGCCAAGGCGCGTGTGGTCTCGGTCGTGCCCGCTGAGGGGGCGGCTGCGCTGGAGTTGGGACGCCGGCTGGCCGAACTCGGCTTCCTGCCCGGCGAGGCGGTTCGCGTGGTCGCACGCGGCCTTCTGGCACGCGAGCCGATTGCAGTGCGGATCGGCACGGGTACTTTTGCGTTGCGGCTGTTCGAGGCCGCCTGTATTCGCGTTTGCCCGGAGCAGACGCCGGCGGGATAGCGTCATGGAAGCGTTGTCCGGTGCGCATCCGATTCCTCTGGTTGCGCTGGTGGGTAACCCCAACTGCGGCAAGACCGCGTTGTTCAATGTTCTGACGGGCAGTCGCCAGAAGGTTGCGAACTATGCCGGGGTCACCGTCGAGCGCAAGGAAGGCGCGCTCCTTACGCCGTCAGGCTCGCGGGTTCGAATTCTCGATCTTCCAGGCGCGTATAGTCTCGATCCCCTAACTCCCGATGAACAGGTGACGGCCGACGTGCTTCTCGGCCGCCGGGCCGGGGAAAGCGCGCCCGATTTCGTCGTCTGCGTCACCGATGCCACCAATCTGCGTCAGAATCTGCGGTTGGTGCTCAGCTTGAAGCGCCTGGGACTGCCGATGGTGGTCGCGCTCAACATGACGGACATCGCACGCCGCAAAGGCATCGTCATCGATGCCGAGCGTCTCGGCCGCGAACTCGGCGTACCCGTGGTCGAGACGGTGGGCGTGAAGGCGTCCGGCGCGAAACGGCTGATCGAGATGCTGGAATCGGCCGCGATTCCTGTTCGCGCCGCGGGCAAATTCGACTGGCGCACCCCGACCTCCGCCGATATCGCACAAGATCAGGCTGAGGTGCGGCGCATCCTCACGGCGGTCGGCGCCGACCGGATCGACGGCGTGACGTTCAGCGACAAGCTCGATGCCGTCGTGCTGCACCCTGTGGCGGGCCCGCTGATTCTCGCGGCCATTCTCTTTCTCGTATTCCAAGCCGTGTTTGCCTGGGCGCAGGTGCCGATGGATGCGATCAAGGCCGGCGTCGATGCCCTCGCAGGTTGGCTCGGGCACGTGATGCCGGACAGCCTTCTGAAGGGGCTGCTGGTCAACGGGGTGCTCGCGGGGGTCGGCAGCGTGTTCGTCTTCCTGCCGCAGATCATCATTCTTTTTTTCTTTATCTTGATGCTGGAGGATTCGGGCTATCTGCCGCGTGCCGCGTTCCTGCTCGACCGTCTCATGGGAAGTGTCGGACTGTCCGGACGTGCGTTCATTCCGTTGCTGTCCAGTTTTGCCTGTGCGATACCCGGGGTCATGGCTACACGTACGATTCAGAATCCGCGCGATCGGCTGGCAACCATCATGATTGCGCCGCTGATGACGTGCTCGGCGCGCCTGCCGGTCTACGCGCTGATCATCGGGGCGTTCATTCCGCAACGCACGCTGTGGGGCGGATTACAGCTTCAGGGGATGGTGTTGTTCGCGCTGTATCTCGTCGGCGTGGCCAGCGCCATGGCGGTGGCCTATGTGTTGAAGCGCGCGGGCGCCGGGGCACGCTTGCAGACGCTGATGCTGGAGCTCCCTGTCTATCACTGGCCCAATCTGCGAAACCTGACCATCGGTTTGTGGCAGCGGGTGGAGATCTTCTTGAGCCGGGTCGGTACGATCATTCTGGCGCTCATGGTGATCCTCTGGGCGCTGAGCTCGTTTCCGACGCCTCCGCCCGGTGCGACCGGTCCCGCAATTCAGTACAGCATCGCAGGCCATCTGGGGGCGTGGCTCGCCGTGATATTCAAGCCCATCGGTTTCAATTGGCAAATCTCGATAGCACTGGTGCCCGGCCTCGCGGCCCGAGAGGTGGCGGTCGGCGCGCTGGGCACGGTGTACGCGTTGTCCGCCACCGGGGAAAATGTGAGCGGCGCGCTGACGCCCTTGATCACTCACTCCTGGAGCCTGCCGACGGCGCTATCGCTGCTGGCGTGGTATGTATTCGCGCCTCAATGCCTATCGACGCTCGCGACGGTCAAGCGCGAGACCAATTCGTGGCGTTATCCCATCATCATGGCGGCGTATCTGTTCGCACTTGCGTATCTGGGCTCGTTCATCACCTTCCGCGTCGCGACGGCGCTGTCGTCTCTCGGATAGCGCTGCAATGAGTCCCCTGCTCGACAACTTGCTGGTCGTTGCCGCGCTCCTCGCGAGCGCCGTGTATGCGCTGTTCAAGCTCGGGCCGCGCTCGTTGCGGCGTGCAGCACTCTCGCGCGTGGCCAGCTGGGCCGCGCGTGCGCCCGGCTGGTTCGGTGTGCGCAGCCTCGCCGCGCGGCTCGACGCGGCGGCCATGCAGCCGTCGGGGACCTGCGGTGGGTGCGACAACTGCGGCAGCGAAGGCGGAACCGCGCAAGGCTCGCCGCCGGCGAGCCTGTCGGCAAGCCAATCAGCCAGCCTGTCGGCGAGCGGCTCCGAAATCAAGGTCCCGCTGGCGAGCATCGGCCGACGGCAACAAAGATAATCCGATGTGCGGCGGCACGGCAGAGTGCGCCATAATGCTCGAGACGCGCACCTGGCCGCGCCCCCCGGAATCGAGAGAAGATGCCCATCCCCCGTATTTTGCAAGGTTGCCTGCGCCTGCCGGTGATCGGTGCGCCCATGTTCATCGTATCGACACCGACGCTCGTGCTCGCGCAATGCAAGGCCGGGATTGTCGGGTCATTTCCGGCGCTCAACGCGCGGCCGGCCTCGCAACTCGACGACTGGCTCGGCGAGATCACTGAGACCCTGGATGCGTGCCGTCGGGCGGACTCGAAAGCGAAGATTGCGCCGTTTGCCGTGAATCAAATCGTGCATGCCAGCAACGAACGCCTGGAGCACGACGTGAGGCTGTGCGTAAAGCATCGGGTTCCCATCGTGATCACCAGTCTGCGGCCACCGGCCGAGGTCGTCCAGGCGGTGCATTCCTACGGCGGCCTCGTGTTCCATGATGTCATCAATTTACGCCACGCCGAGAAGGCAGCGGCTCAGGGCGTCGACGGCATCATCGCCGTGTGCGCGGGCGCCGGCGGGCATGCGGGCCTCCTCAGCCCCTTCGCGTTGGTGAAGCAAATCCGCGCGGTGTACCCTGGCACGATCATCCTGTCGGGAGCCATGAGCACCGGCGCGGATGTGCTCGCCGCGCAGGCGCTGGGCGCCGACCTCGCCTATCTCGGTACGCGGTTCATCGCAACGGAAGAGGCCAATGCGAGCGAAGTCTACAAAGCGATGCTGGTTGACGCCTCAGCTGAGGACATCGTGTACACCTCGCTCTTCAGCGGCGTCTCCGGCAATTATCTGCGTGCGAGCGTGGTGAGAGCAGGCTTTGATCCCGACAAGCTTCCGGAGGCGGACAAAACCAAGATGAATTTTGGAACCGGAGGGAATACGGAAATCAAGGCGTGGCGGGATATCTGGAGCGCCGGTCAGAGCGTGAGCGGCATTCGCGAAGTGCTGCCGGTTCAGGCGCTGGTGGATCGCATGGCCGATGAATATGAGGCGGTCCGCAACCAGCTCGCACCTGCGCCGTGAGACTGAGCCCCGATCAATTGTCCGGCGCGCTCGAGCGAGGCCTCAAGCGGGTCTATCTCGTTTCAGGCGATGAGCCGCTGACGGTAGGGGAGTGTGCGGATGCGATTCGCGCCGCGGCGCGAGCAGCCGGCTACGCGGACCGAACGGTTTTCTTCATCGAGCGCGGATTTTCCTGGGATGAGCTGCGACATTCGACCCAAGCGCTTTCCTTGTTCGCGGATCGCCGCCTGTTCGAGCTGCGCATGCCGAGCGGGAAACCGGACAAGGGGGCGCAAGTGCTGCTCGATATCGCGACTGAGCCGCCGCCCGATGTGCTCACTCTGATCGTCACCGACAAGCTCGACCGCAAGGCGAGCGAGGCGCCGTGGGTGCGTGCCGTCGAGAAGCACGGCGCCTGGATTCCGGTGTGGCCGGTCTCTGCCGAGGCGCTTCCCGCGTGGCTCGAGCGGCGGGCGGCGATTCGCGGACTCACTCTGGAGGCGTCCGCTGCCCGGGTCATCATCGAACGTGTCGAGGGGAATCTGCTCGCCGCGAAACAAGAGCTCGAGATCCTGGCGCTGCTCGCACAGGGCGGCATAATCGACGAGGCACTCGTCATGCGCACCGTCGGCGACAGCGCACGCTATGACGTGTTCCAGCTGGCGGAGGCTGCGGCGGCCGGCGATGCGGCGCGCGCGCTTCGCGTGCTTACGGGACTGCGCGGCGAGGGGGCCGAGCCCACGCTCATCCTCTGGGCCTTGGTGCGCGAGTTGCGTGGCCTCTGGCAGGCGCGAGAACGTGATCGCCTAGGCTCGAACGGAGGCGGCGGATGGAACCAGGCGGCAAAGCCTTCGCCGCGTGCGCTCCGGCGTGCGGGTAAAATGCCGCTGGCCGCGCTGCTGCAAGAGGCGGCTCGCGTGGACCGCACCATCAAGGGCATCCTGCCCGGCGATTCGTGGTCCTCGATCGTTTCGTTGACCATGGGCATGGCCGGCGCTTTGCAAGCAACCCGAGATTCAGGCAGGGTAGCTGTATGAACCCGATGGGAATATTCGGCGGCACCTTCGATCCGATCCACTACGCACATTTGCGGACGGCCTTCGAACTGCAACAGGCGCTGCGTCTGAAGGAGATTCGCTTCCTTCCCGCGGGCAATCCGCCGCATCGCGATCAACCCCTGGCGGATGCGCAGCTGCGGCTCAAGATGGTACAGCTCGCCACCGCAGAGCAACCCGGCTTCGTCGTCGACGATCGTGAGGTGCGCAAGGCGGGTCCGTCGTATTCCGTCGAGACGCTGGGGGAGTTACGGCACGAGTATCCTGATCGCAGCCTCTGTCTCATCGTCGGGATGGATGCCTTCTTGAGTCTGCCGAAATGGCATCAGTGGCGAGAGCTTTTGCAGCTCGCGCATCTGGTGGTGGCGCATCGTCCCGGATGGCGCGCCCCCGGGATGGGACCGCTCGGTGAGCTGCTCGTGGATCGCGGCACCGGGAGAATCGGCGATTTGCACGAACAACGAGCCGGTTGCATCTACATCCATGCCGTCACCCAGCTTGAAATCTCCTCCACGGAAGTGCGCCAGCTCATTGCCATGGGCCGTGATCCCCGCTTCCTCATGCCCGATTCAGTGCGTAAACTGATTCTGGACACCCGCTGCTACGCCAAATCACGGACGCCCTAGTGCCAACCGAGAAAAAGCCGCCGAAACCGAGAGCCTTGCAGAAAAAACTGCCGCCACGAGCGCCCAAGGGGAACCCGAAGGGGGCCGCCAAGGCCAAGAGCAAACGCACCCCCGGCAGCAGCGCCGCCCCCAAACCCGCGAGCGGCAAGCTCGCCATCCACCGGAAGGCGGCGACCAAACCCGCTTCCTCACACCGGTCCCTCAAGAGCGTGGTGCTCGACGCGCTCGACGACATGAAGGCGCTGGAAGTGAAGGTGTTGGATGTGCGCGGGCTCACGGATATCGCGGACTACATGGTGATCGCGAGCGGCACGTCGGACCGCCACGTCCGCTCGGTGGCCCAGCGGGTGGTCGAGAAAACCAAGGAGGCAGGCTTTCGGCCGCACGGCCTCGAGGGGCTCAAGGACGGTGATTGGGTGCTGATCGACCTGCACGAGTACATCGTGCACGTCATGCTGCCCCGAGTGCGGGAATTCTATGGATTGGAGAAGCTGTGGGACATGACGGCGAAGCGCGCCGTCCGCGCCTGAGCGTCGATGCAAGGGAGGCGGTTGGCGCATGAGGTGCCGATTGCTCGCCGCGGGAACCCGGCTGCCGGAGTGGGTCAATACCGGGTTTCGGGAGTATCAGAAGCGGCTGCGTGCACCGCTGGTGCTCGAGCTCGAGGAGATACCGGTTGCCACCCGACGCGCCGGCGAGAATCCCGGGCGCGCGGTCGCACGCGAAGGGCAAAACATGCTGGCTGCCATCTCACCCAAGGATTACGTCGTTGCATTGGACGTCGCGGGCACTGCCATGAGCACCGAGAAGCTGAGCGGCTGGTTTGCCGAGCGATTGCGTGAGGCCAAGCCCCTGGTGCTTCTGATCGGCGGTCCTGACGGACTTGCCCCCGAGTGCGTGAAACGCGCCGACCAGATCTGGTCGTTATCGCCGCTCACGCTGCCGCATGCCTTGGTGAGGGTGGTCGTGGCCGAACAAATCTATCGCGCCATGAGCCTTTTGGCCGGCCACCCCTACCATCGCGCATAACGGCGTCACCGGCCTTCGCCTGCCCAAGGTATTCTTGGCGAATGAGCGTGGATTTCGTGTATCTCGCCTCGGGTTCGCCCCGCCGGCGCCAGCTGCTTCAACAAATAGGGGTGCCTTTTCAGGTGCTTAGCGTGACCGTGGACGAGTCGCTCGAGAGCGGGGAAGAGCCGCTCGCGTACGTCTCGAGATTGGCCGTCGCGAAGGCCGGCGCGGGCCTCAAAGCGGCAGCCGGCGCGGGCCGCGTGGGGGATGCAGCTGCGGAGCGGCCGGTGCTCGCGGCCGACACAGCGGTGGTGATCGGCCGCGAGATTCTGGGAAAGCCCACCGGGAGGGACGACGGGGTTCGCATGCTGCAACTGTTGTCGGGTCGAACCCACGAGGTGCTCACGTCCGTCGCGCTGGCCGCCGGTGGCCGCACCTCAACCTGCGTGAGCCGGAGCGAGGTCACCTTTCGCGAGATCGCCGTCGCCGAGGCAGGCGCCTATTGGGATACCGGCGAACCCCACGACAAGGCAGGCGGCTACGCCGTTCAGGGTCTCGGTGCGGTTTTCATCGCGCAATTGCGGGGCAGTTTCTCCGGCGTCATGGGACTGCCGCTGTTCGAGACGGCCGGCCTCCTGCAGGCGGCCGGTGTGCCGCGATGGAGCGTCCAGACGGCCGCCGGTACGCGATGAGCACCGAGATCCTGATCAACGCCAACACGCACGAGGCACGCGCGGCGGTGGTCGAGAACGGTGTGCTGCAGGAGGTGTACCTCGAGCGGTCGAGCCGGCGCGGTCTCATCAGCAACATTTACAAGGGGCGGGTGTCGCGCGTTCTGCCGGGCATGCAGGCGGCCTTCATCGAGATCGGCATGGAGCGCACCGCCTTCCTGCACGCCTCCGATATTGTCGATGCGCGCCACGCGGACACCGGCATCGAGGCGCCCCGCACCGAGAACATCCGTTCCCTGGTGGCGGAGGGCAACGAGATCCTGGTGCAGGTCGTCAAGGATCCGTTGGGCACCAAAGGGGCGCGCCTCACCACTTACATCACTTTGCCCTCGCGGCTTCTCGTTTACATGCCGCAGGGCCGCGGGGTGGGCGTATCCGCACGGATCGAGCTCGAGGCTGAGCGCGAGCGGCTGCGAGCGGCGGTGCTCGCCGGCATAGAGACACCGGAGAACGCAGGATACATCGTGCGCACGGCCGCCGAGGATGCCCCCACCGAGGCTTTGCGGGCCGACATGCTGTACCTGCGCAAGCTCTGGGAATTCATCCGCCAGAAGGGCTTGCGCACCGGCGCGGGACATCTGGTGCACGCCGACCTGCCGCTGCACCTGCGGGTGCTACGCGACATGCTGCGGCACGACGTGGACCGGGTGCTGATCGATCAGCCGAGCGCGCACTCGGAGATGCTGGAATTCGCCGCCTCCTTCGTTCCGGAGATGCTCGAGCGCATCGAGCTTTACGTTGAAAAGCGGCCGATATTCGAGCTCCACCACGTCGAGGAAGAAATCCATAAGGCTTTGGATCGCAAGGTTCAGTTGAAGTCCGGCGGCCATTTGATCATCGACCAGACCGAGTCCATGACCACGATCGACGTGAACACCGGTGCGTTCGTCGGCCACCGCAATCTGGAGGAGACGATTTTCCGCACCAATCTCGAGGCGACGGTGACCATCGCGCGCCAGCTGAGGCTCCGCAACCTCGGCGGCATCATCATCATCGACTTCATCGATATGGAAGAGCCCGACCACCGCCGTCAGACGCTGCAGGCGCTGGAATCGGCGCTGGGCGACGATCACGTCAAGACCAACATATCGTCCGTGTCTCCTTTGGGACTCGTGGAGATGACGCGCAAAAGAACCCGCGAAAGCTTGGAACATATGTTGTGCCAGCCTTGTCCGACATGCGAGGGGCGGGGGTTCGTAAAAACGGCCGAAACCGTCTGCTACGAGGTGTTTCGTGAGATCGTCCGCCAAGCGCGCCAGTTCGACTGTCGACAGCTTTTGGTCCTGGCGCATCAGGACGTGATCGAACGGCTGCTCGATGAAGAATCCTCCGCGCTCGGGGAGCTGGAACTCATCACCGGCGTGCCCATCCGGCTGCAAACAGAGGCTCTGTACGGCGTCGATCAGTACGACGTTGTGTTGATGTAAATGGACCCGCGAAGGATCGGCAAGGCCCTTGCGTTCACCGTGGCAGGGTTCGCGACACTGATCGGATTGTTGCTGCTGGGGATGAAGCTCGCGCTCGATCGCGCTCCCCGATATCAGGCCGAGATCAAGGACTGGGTCCACCGCCAGACCGGTTATCACATCGCTTTCGGCGCGGTCTCGCCAGCGTTCCGATGGTATGGGCCCGAGCTGTATTTGAGCCGCCTGGAGCTTCGCTCACGCGACGATTTGCGAGTGCTCGGACGGGCGGCCGGCGGCCGGATAGGCTTGGATATCTGGCAGCTCCTGCAAAACGGAAAACTGTTTGCGCTGCGCGTCGAGCTCGACGCCCCGGACATCGTCGTCGATCGTCTGGGTTCATCCGAGTTCGCGCTGGCATCCGAGATCGTGCTCGGCGGAGAGCGCTCCACGCCGTCGAAGCTGACGCTCAACGACCTGCCCGCGGGCACGCTGGTCATACGGCAGGGATCGATCAGTCTGAGGCATTGGAATCCGGAGCTGCCGCAACTCGAGCTGCGCGAGGTCGACCTGGATCTTTCCCGCGTATACAACCTCGGCTCGGCGCGTCTGTCGGCGCGTCTGCCTGCGGTCCTCGGTGGTCATCTGAGCTTTACGGGGACCGCGAAAGGCCCCGGCCTGCTGGACTCTGTCCAGTGGAGTGCGGCGGCCAATGCCGACGGCGTGTTCTTTCCCGGCTGGCGGCACCTGTTGCCGGAATATCTGGAGCGGCTCGATGAAGGGACGGGCGCATTTCAAACGACGGCACACGGCCGCGGCGCGACACTCGAACGCATGGATCTGAACTTCGGCGCGCAGGGAGTCGTGACCAAGCTCTCCGACGGGGTGAACACCCGCATGGATGAAGTCAGCGCCTCCCTGTCCCTCACTCACGCGGACAATCGCTGGACGGTGCTCGGGCGGCGGGTGCGCGCGCAGCGCGGCGGCCGCCGCGATCCGAACTCGGAGTTCGACGTGAGCTGGCGGGACGACGAAGCCGGCATGCTCGAGCTCCAGGCGAAGGCAAATTATCTGCGCGCCGAGGCACTCCTGCCGCTGATCGGGTTGATGCCGCAGAAGGATGTGAGAGAGCGGCTGCGCCAACTGGCGCCCACGGGCGAATGGGTGGATATGCGCCTCGCGCTCGGGCGTCGGTCGGCCGGCGATCCTTGGGCGTTCGATGCGCACGCCAAATTCCGCGGCGTGGGATTCGCGCCGCTGGGCGCCGCTCCCGGCCTTCGCGGTCTGTCGGGCTCGCTCGCCGGCAATGAATCGGCGGGCCACGTGATCCTCGACACCGGGACCGGAGTGTTCAACTGGCCCAACCAAATTCCGCAGCCGATCGAGATCACCCTGCTCAAGACCTCGCTGTATTGGCGGCGTGATGCGGAGCAGCTCCTCGTCGCGACTTCCAATCTCGAGCTGCGCACGCGCGACGCGACCGTGCACGGCAAGGTTGCCTGGCGTCAACCGCTCGACGGCAGCTCGCCGATCCTGACCATGGCGGATACCGTCGACAACGGCAACGCGGGCGAGGCGCACCGCTACCTTCCTCACGAACTGTTGCCTTCGGGTGCGCTGGAATGGCTCAACCGCGCCTTTGTCGCCGGACACGTTCCGCACGCCGATGCCATTTTCGACGGTCCGGTGCGGAGATTCCCGTTTCGCGACGGCGGCGGATTGTTTCTGATCCGTTTTCGCGTGGATCACATGACCTTGGATTACCGCGAGGGCTGGCCGAGGATCGAGAACCTCGCCGGGCAGGCGGAGTTCCGCAATCAAGGCATGGATGTGAAGATCTCGGGCGCCGACATCGGGGAAATCAAGGTGGATTCCGCGCAGGCGCGGTTCGCGGACTTCGGCAACGGCGAGCTCGACGTGCATGCGGCCGCGCACGGCGACGCCTCGGCCGGTGTTCATTATCTGGCGGCGACGCCGCTCGATGCGATGGCGGAGAATGTGTTCTCCAGCATTGAGGCGAAGGGGCCGCTGAAAACCGTGGTCGACCTGCACTTTCCCTTCAAGCAGTTCGATCAGCGCCTCGTGCTGGTCCATGTCGATCTGGACGGAGCGTCCTTGAATCGAAAGGGCTCGTCCTTGGCAGCGACGGAGCTGACCGGGGGCGCCGACATCGATGGAGCCCAGGTTGTGCGAGCGGATATCCGCGGCCGTGCGCTCGGAGGCACGCTGCAGATGACGGCCCGAGCGCCCCACAACCGGCCGTCGACTCGAACTTATTTGGATTTTCGCGGCACCCTGTCGGGCGATGCACTACGCAATGCGTTGACGTTGCCCCCGAGCGTCGCCATCGGCGGGCAGACAGACTATCGCGCGGTGCTGCGCATAGCGCCCGACCCGGCGCGCGAGCGTGCGTTGAACATCAGCTCGAGCCTCGTGGGCCTGGAACTCAAACTGCCCGCGCCGCTGACGAAGCCTGCCGAAGCGGCGATGCAAACCGGCGTCGCGATTCAGTGGCCGGCGAGCGGAGGCGCGGAGCTTCGGGCGAATCTCGGATCCGTGCTGCGCGGTGCGGTGATGCTCGATTCGGACCCGAACGGGCCGAAACTCGCGCGAGCGGCGGTCGCCTTCGGCGGCGGGGATCCGACGTTCAGCGACTCCCAAGCGGTCAACGTGGGAGGCGACATCGGCGAGTTGGACCTCGCGGGTTGGCTCAAAATCCTGGGCGGCACTCCTGGCGGCACTGCTGGCGGCGCCGGCAAAGCCTCCAATCCGTTGGCTTCCTATTTTCGCGCCGCGACATTCAAGGTCGGCAAGATCGACTATCTGGGGTTTTCGTTCAGCGACGTTTCGGTCGCGATCTCGGCGGCCGGCGGCGGCTGGCGAATACGAGCCGACGGTCCAAACGTCGCGGGATCCATGTCGTTGCCGGGGGCACAGGACCCTTCCGCACCGTGGGACCTCGAGTTCGAACGTCTCAAGTTTACCGGTGATTCCGACAATCCCGCGGTCGGCGCCGATCAATCCGTCTCGACGGAGCAGAAAATCGATCCACGCGGCATACCCCCAGTCGAGTTCCATGCGGGGGAGCTGACCTGGGATGACCGGCAATTCGGCGATGTGCGCGCGACGCTGCAGAAATTGGACGATGGTGTCAGCCTCAAACAACTGACGGCTACCAACGACACCTGGAGCGCCAACGCGGCCGGCGAATGGCGCGGCAGGGACGGCGGCACGAGCCACGTTCGAGGCACGATCACCAGCACCGACGTGGGCAACACCCTGAAGGAGCTCGGCTTCGCCCCGATCCTGCAGGCCAAGACCGGGCACCTCGAATTCGACATGGCGTGGGCCGGGGCTCCCAGCAGCGATGCGTTGGCGGCGGCCACGGGCCGCGTCCAGGTTGCGCTCGAGAAGGGACAAATCGTCGGGCTGAAACCCGGCGCGGGGCGTGTTCTCGGACTTGCCAGCCTCGCCGAGTTGCCGCGTCGCCTAGCGTTGGATTTCAGCGATCTTACCGACAAGGGTTTCGCTTTCGACACCGCCCGGGGCGATTTCGATCTGCGCGACGGCAGCGCCTACACCGATAACGTGCTGGTGAAGGGGCCGGCGGCGGAAATCGGCCTAATTGGACGGGTCGGCTTGAAAAACCACGATTACGACCAAACTGCAGTGGTGACGGGCAATGTCTCGAGCACGCTACCGTTGGCGGCCTTCGTCGCAGGCCCGGTGGTCGGAGGAGCCGTGCTCTTGTTCACGCAAGTGTTCAAACAACCGCTGAAGGGGCTGGTGCGGGGGTATTATCGAATCACCGGTAATTGGGACAACCCGACGGTCGAACGGATCAAAAGCGCGGATGCCCCCGCGGCGGCCGCGGAGCCGGCCAGGGACAAGCCGAAGGAGACGCTGTAGTTGATGAGTACGGTAGCTGCCATTCAAATGACTTCGGGCCACGTGGTCGAGGACAACCTCGCCGCCGCGGGGAAACTGCTGCGAGAGGCCAAGGAGCGCGGCGCCGACATCGCGTGCCTGCCCGAGAATTTCTCCTTCATCGGCCTGCGCGACGCAGACAAGCTGGTCGTGGCTGAGGCGGACGGCGACGGCCCGGTGCAGCGGTTTTTGAGCGCCACGGCGCGCGAGCTCAAGCTGTGGATTCTCGGTGGCAGCACGGTGATCAAGGGCGATGACGCGAAGCGCGTGACGAATACCTCATTGCTGATCGACGCCGACGGCAAGCGCGTTGCACGCTACGACAAGATTCATCTGTTCGATGTGGCGATCCCCGGTCGCAACGAGCAATACCTGGAATCGCGGCATGTGATGCCGGGTCAGGCAATCGTTCTGGCGGATACGCCGGTTGAGCGGCTCGGGATGTCCGTGTGCTACGACATGCGCTTTCCCGAGCTATACCGCGAATTGGTGGCGCAAGGCGCGCAGTGGCTGTCGGCGCCGGCAGCGTTTACCGTGCCGACCGGGCGTGCGCACTGGGAAACACTCCTGCGCGCGCGCGCGATCGAGAATCTGTGCTACGTGGTGGCGCCGGCGCAAAGCGGCACGCATACGAGCGGGCGCGAAACTTATGGCGATACTTTGATCGTCGACTACTGGGGCCAGGTG